>Ga0164311_10001782_pt1 | contig 10815 bp, 24 predicted proteins | sample GuaBasSedimGuay2_FD_121796 | JGI IMG/M metagenome (GOLD analysis project Ga0164311, IMG submission 121796) | Subseafloor sediment microbial communities from Guaymas Basin, Gulf of California, Mexico - Guay2, Core 4569-9, 9-12 cm | ecosystem: Environmental > Aquatic > Marine > Hydrothermal vents...
GGGGTTAATCTGGGTATGTACTGCTTCTCCCCCTTGAGGAAATCAACTACCTTTTTTACGTGCCTGGCTTTCGATGCCAGCAGCGCCGCGCCGCTTTCAAGCGCAGTCCACGTTAACGCTGTTTCTATTGCCCACGCAAGGAGCATTGGCCAATGCTCTTTTACGTAGTCAACACCCGTTACGAAACCGCGGAGCAGTTCCTTGAGTTCTTCATCTACCTGCTCCCACACTATACCGAGCCCCGCGAGTACCTTTTCCCACACGCTATCTACTTCGCGGCGTTCATCTTCCGATAATTCTTCACCAAACTTGGGTTCGAGGTAGTACGTGAACGTGTACGGTTTCGGCTCGGGTACATCGGTGAGCGTTTCCAGGGTGCGGTAGAACGGTGCGGATATCGTAACCGGATAACAAGCGTACGGATCGACGTAAAAGTAATCGGTTTCTCCGGTTAAATCCGTAATCTTTTCCACGCCGCCGAACCGCACGGTTGCGGCGGGTATCGGCTCGCGAGTTACGGAATCGCGCACCCTGACCGTGATTTCGGCGCGCTCGTGAATTACGCGCGGCATCCGTTCGACGGGCACTTCCTTCGGGGGCGGCGGTTTGGCGGGTTCTTTTACTTCCTTTTCCGTGATAGTTCCCAGATACGGCGACGTTCCGTAGTATCTTGCTCTATCCTCTATCCAGTCCCATGCGAGCCTTTTGAGCCCCTCGAGATCTTCGCCGCGCCACGATGCGGAATCGTACTCGTCGGGGAACTTCGCGTGCGGGTCGCCGTAGCGAGGATAGTATGCGGTGATCTCGTAAACTACCATGAAGTAATATTGCGGCGATTGTTTAAATGTTTCGCCGATAATGAGGAAGTCGTTAACGATTTTTTATGCTCTCTGCCTTTGCCTATGCTTATGCCTGTGCCTTTGCATTAATTCCGCTAACCCGCCTTTCCCTTGCCTTTCCCTCGCTTTCCCCTGCCTCCCGGTTCATCCGCCTCTGCCCGCGCCGCCGCCCTTTTCCCGCGCACGCGCAAGCGTGCATGGGCTGTCGGGGCGTGAGTCCCCGACAGCACGCGGCGGGAGGAGGATAGAGGGAGTTATTAATCCGGGTGGGGGGCGCTCGCTCCGCCGCGCCGCGCCGCGCTCCGCCACGAACGCTAAATCGAGCATAACGGAAGTTATGCTCGATTTAGCGGGGGCGCCGGGCTGGTTGGACGGGGTGGCTTGAAAAGTTGCGAGCAAGATTTTAGGTAAAAAAGGAAAAAAACAAAATCACGCTTGGTTGTAAGGTTAAACTCTGAGCCATTTTGCAGTATATTCTGCTATTTCTCTTGATACGTGACACACTACTAACCAAACAACAACGTCTCTGTTATCACTACTCATTTTCTTGAACACTTCAAGATGTTTTTCGAAACCAAACTGCGACAAACAGTCTTCGATTACTTTGCACCACGCCTCATTTATTTCTTTTATTTCTTCTTTCTTCATCTTTCCTTCCACCTCCCCCCGCCCGCATGGTCCTGCGGTTGCGGGGGATAAAAAACGCAAAACAAAATCACGCTTGGCGGTTAAGCGCTGCAATAACCGCCCAAATGTGCTTACACGGGAAAAACACTTTACTGTGGTTGCTGCAGCGATACTGAAAGTCCGGACAATCACACCACATCCTTCGCAGTTTTGGCGACAAAGCAACAAGGTAACATTGCTTGCTGCCGTTCTCGACCTCTGCGAGAATAAGTTTCCTCGTTCCCTTGATGTCCGTCCATTTCACGTCCTTCCAGATCCAATTTACCTTGACTTCGTCCTTCCTGCTCGCTCTCTCCACCGCCTCGTCTAAGAAGTCCCTGTTCATCCTTATCTTACTAAACCACTTAAGTTCCAATCGTGTGTGTGCGTGCATGTTTATTATAATAGCGGTAGGTATTTAAATACTTTTCTGTGTGTGAGTGTATATATTCGAGTATATACTTAGCAAAATATATGTGTGTGAGAAGAATAAGCGCTACCTATACACCATAAAGTAGTCCTTCAGTTCCGCTTTGTAGTTCCTGATCAAGCGGCTGAGCGTTTCCCGCATGAGTTCCTGCTCAACGTGATTGTATGCCTTGAATTGATCTTCGCACCACTTCCGCACTTCCTCTATCCCTTCCTCGCTGCGCGGATACCCGAGCGCCTGTAACGCTTCCTCGAAAATCGCCGCAGCCCTGCGCTCGCACAGCGGTCGCAAAAAGCGCTTCTGCATGCTAATTAGTTAGCAGTAACGCTTAAAAAGCCGAACCGCGCGCCCCTTTCCTTCACCGATAATTTGGCGCGGGCGGGGGTTGGTGGGTGGCCGAAGGGGATTTGGCTTGTCCAAATCCCCTTATCGCGAAGCGATTTTCTTTTTCATATTTATTTATATATATATCGTTATTAATTGGAGAGAGAGGAGAGAGAGGAGAGAGTTCTATATAGGCAAAATTATTTAAATAATTATTTAAATAATTTCGCCTATATACAATCTTCTAACTTTCCCGGCCGTTAATTATTTAAACCTTATTATTTAAATAATTAAATAAATAAATAACCCAACAGGTGGTGAGCGTGAAGGTCGTAACTACCGTTTGCCTCGACCCCGAGCTGCTAAGCATGGCAAAGGCGCAGAACATTAACTTAAGCCACTTGCTGGAAACCAGCCTAAAGCTGAAGCTCGAACTAGCAACTGCCAAGGAAAAGGACGAACTTACAGCGCTGAAGGAGCAGAACCTTAACCTCGCATCCATGCTCGACGAGGTCCAACGCGACAGGGATCGCTTAGCCGGCGAGCTCGAACGAGCCCTTAAGGAGCTCAATAAATATCGTGAAAAGGTGAAGAACCTTGAGCAGGCCAAAACTCGAATTGTTTTATGACGGCAGTAAGTGGAACGCCGTGATAAGCGCCCCAGTGAGCTGCGCGGTCTGCGGCAAGGAAATAGAGAACGGTGCTCAGGCCTTTATCGTGGTGCGCAGGGAAACCAACGACTGGTACCCGAACTGCGCGAAGTGTACCCGATCGGCGCGCGACGCTCCGAAGGTAAAACTTCCGATAATAATGGACCGCCTCACGAAGGTAAAAAACGCCTATCCCTGCGTTATCAGATATTCGCAGGAAGAAAGCAACGCAACCGACCGAAACCTTTAAATACTTTTGTGTGTATGTATATTTGGGTGAGTGCATGGGAGCAAGAAGCTTTGACCTCCTTGCAGCCTTCCTGGGCGTGTTGAAGCAGCGCAAAGTATCGGTGATTTCAGAGCAACGCCTCGAAACCCTAATAAAAGCACACCTCGGCGCCGATCCAAGGACGGTTAAGAAATACAAGCAGTTGCTCGAGGAATTTAACATGATCCAGCGCACCAAGGACGGGAAAATCCGCATCAACTACAACTACAACATAATCTAGGCGATTTCCATGACCGAGGAATTCATCCCCCTTGACCAATTCGGCAAAGCACCGCAGGAAAAGCCGAAGCGCGTCAAGCAGGAATGGAAGTTCGTCCGCGGTTTGGGTTTCTACACCCAAACCGGCGCGATGGTCCGCATCAACTTACTAAGAGGAAGCGTGGACGGCACGCAGCTCATCAGCATCGACAAGGGAAAGCAGCGCTTGGCATTGCTGCCGAACGACGCCAACAAATTGGCATCCGCAATTCAGAAAGTATTGCAGGGTGATGAGAACCATGGCTAGGATCGTAATTGAGTTGGACCCTTACACAACTATCGGTGAAATAAACGAGATGGTGGAAGAAATCAAAGACCTGCTTGAAGACAAGCATCGAATCGCATTCCAGGAGATCCACCTCGAGCTTTAATTTCCCTTTTTTTACATTTTTTATCATGGATTGGAAGTGGTATATTAAGCAGACGTGTGAGTTCGGAAGAACGGTCGCATAAATCCCCAAACAGCCCGCCTAAGTGCACCACGGTGCACAAGGCGAAAAAATCCGCGGCGGTCTCCCTCGAACCTGCTGTTTGGCGGACAGCAGGTCGGTAGAAGAAAGAGCACGGGGAAGCCAACTCCGTGCCACCACGCCGCGGAGGCTGGGGGAGAACAATGAATCTTATACACTCTAATGTATGGTAAACTCCCTTTTCCTGTACACTGCAGTGTATAGGAAACTCCGTTTTACCGTGCAAAACTACTTTATCGCGCGCCTCACTCCCAGAAATCCCAATCCTATTAGAATTAGCTCTAATTCGTACGGCGTTACGTATCCCTGATACACCGCTTTCAGCAATCCCGCCGCGATCAGCGCTATTCCGGACATGCATCCCAAACTCTTGTACATCGGCTTCCTCATTTCCCACACCTTTTCCTGTTTAACCTTTCTATTTCCCACTTTAAAAACTTAACCGCCTCCTCCAATCTCGCTATTTTATAGTAAAGAACCGCATTGCTGCTCACCAGCACCGCGATTATCGTTAGGGTGCTGCCGTCCATGGTACCCGCACCGCGTTTATATACCAACAACTTTAATTTCACCCTTAACCTTCGCTTCCTTACCGTTCGGCGCTACGGCAACATTTATTTTAAACGTGTGCCCGTTCTGCGTGTCGGATTCCAAATGAATGTACGTTTGGCCGCTGAAGAAAGCGTAAGTGTCGTGAGATTGATTCCACGCCTTGGTAACTGCAAGAAAGGTTGTATCTTTGTACAGATTGGCTACCACCATCGAATCTATACTCGGCGCGGCCGGGCCACCGTAACCCGGCGGCATCACAGCGAAGATAACCATGTATAAGCGTTTATAATAATTTGCTTCCACCGTCAAACTCACAACCGTCGAAAAAGTATCACTCGATATTAACTGTGTGTTCGATGCCTGCAGAGTTTTAATAATATCGCTTGAAAGTTTCTCCGGTGTTATTGCCCCGTCCTTAACCTCAACCAAACCGTTCACTAATTCCAGCGTGTTGCTCCGCTCAACCTGCCACCTCTTTATCAATCCCATACCATCACCGACCCTACATCTTCGCCGATAATAAAATCGTAACGTCGATTCCCGTCGTCGGCACGCGCACGCGAACGTACCGGAACCCGACGAAATCCCAATCGTCCCACTCTCCCGCAGCGCTCAGCGATACCGCGTTCGGAGTGTCGTACCACGTCGAACCGTCGCTGCTCACCTGCAGCACCGCCTCGCCCGCTCCGCCTAATACAACGTGCCAGTGCACGAGCTTCCTGCCTTCCGTATCCAAACTCACCGAAAATCCCGAATCGTTATCTCCCGCCGCTATCGAACCGCTTGCACTCACCCAATCCGATACTATCTTTCTTTTCAGGTACTCAGCCACGGCGCTCCACCTTCTTTACCTCGTCGAATTTTATCTCCATTACTTTGAACTCGTTTCCCACACACAAAACTCCCTTCCCATCATATTTTTTCTGTGTAGCCATACAGACCACCAACAAAATTTCTTACCGCGGAATCGTAGTTCGTGAGCATGATCTTTATCGTTTCTCCCGCATTTGCCGGAAAATAAAACTGTATGTGGCCCTGCGAGTCGAAGTACGTTTGCGCGAATATGTAAGAATCTCTCAACAATGCAACGTACTGAACAACGCTCGCGTCGCACGAAACGTTCAGCAGCGTGAGGTACAATCTGTACCCGCTCGGAACGGTCCAGAGCGACACGGTTCCGGATGTTTCCGGATCCACATCGATAGAAAAAGTGTAGTACCACCTTCCGATTCCGCTCATGAGCGTGCTTACCGATACCTTGCTCGTCCTGTACCAATCCGGCGCTCCTATCGCCATTCAGATCGCCCCTATTCTCCGTAATAATATTGTGAGCTTGTTTCTTAAATCCTCGAACATCAACCTTGGATCCACGACATATTTCGGCAGAACCCCTATTCTCACGCGGACCGTGTGTGGGTAGTATTCGTCCTCGTTCCACGTCAAAATCCGCAAATACGTTGGATGATGGTATAGCTCGTAGAAATCGTCGAACGCGATCGTCTCGTCATCGCTCGCGAAGCTCTGCCCGGTAACGCTCGGGTAAATCTGATGACCGCCTCTCCAGATCTGAACGTGCAGCAGTCCCGCGGGTCCGGGCGGGAACCGAATTTCGACGCGATGGATCACTCCCCTTACGAGCTTTGCGATCGTCTCCTTCGGATTCGATGCCGGTGTGCCTGCCGGCGTCGTGATCTCGTAGACATAGAACATGATTTTAATATAGATGAAACCTCTTTAATCAGTTTTATCTGCAGGTCCGTAGCTTCTCTGAACTCCTCGTAGTGCTTGCGCGCCTTCTCGACAATTATATTTGCTATTTCCCGCACGTCCGCGTCTTCACCGAACGGTCCCTGATACTTGTATTGGCCTATCAACTTCCGGAAATCCTTTTCAACACGGTAAACACTAAAAGTAACAATTATCACGTCGCCCGTGATGCTCACGTGATCTATCGTTACCTCCATCATTCCTCTTTCACCGTTCTTTTCGCTATCGCCTTGATCTCGTCCCACGTTCCGCGCTTGACCATAAAATTTATCAACCTCGCCAAAACATCTCTTCCGTATCCCAAATCTTCGTCCAACAGGCCTATCAGGATCTCTTTAACGTCGTTGAGTGTGCGTCTGTGATACTCGTCCTTTCCTATGCTGTCCTGCTCGATAAACGCGGTTATCTCCTGCCACAAAATTCTCGTGATCTCGCCCTTGAACTTTCCCTGTCTCTTTTCCGCTAATAAATCCCCTATGCCGTAGCGAATGAAGTGCATCGTGTTGATCAGCATAGGTTTGGCCACGTGAAATATGTACTGCCGCGCGTTCATCAACCTCTCACCAAGTATTGTAGGCCTAAATATAGATCTCTTATCTCCTCCTCGCTCAAAGCCCTGTTGTAGATGCGGACTTCGTCGATGAGGCCGTGGAAAACAATCCGAGTTCTATCATAAAAACAACCTAAAGTTAGAATGTAGTTATCTGGTGTTATTGTTCCGCTTTCACTAAATGTATGCACCTCCTTGCCATTCATGAATAATCTCACGATTCCAGTATCTGAATCGTATGTTAATCCTATCTGTGTCCATTTATTTAAAGGAACTACATCATCGCTCTCTCTCCAAGTCCAACCAACATCATTGTTTAATGCAAAACTAAGCATACCTGTATCTGCTTTAATTGCAAGTTCATACATTCTCCCTTTATCTACAAGTCTTGCATAATCAGCATATGGATAAGCTTTCATGTAAACCCATCCAAGAATTGTTAGTTTATCTGTTATCCTTAGACTCGCCGAATCAGCCACCTCCACATAATCATCCACCCCATCAAAGCTCAAAGCCTTGCCGAATTTGCCTTCGACCCATTTTGCGCCGTGAATCGTGCCGTGATTTCCGTAACCTGAAAAATCTTGTAGAATATTCCCGTGAGGGCTTACCATCGGAAGATAAAGAACCAATCCCCTTTCCCTGGCAGCAACCGGTAACCGCATCGGAATTCTAGAAGGCCTTAAGTATTCAGCGTATCTCATCATTGAGCATCTCCTCGATAACCTTCAACTTGTTGTAATATTCCTCGTTCACTTTTTTATTCTCTCTATCTTCCAAGATCTTGTTTTTTATTCTGTCCTTTATCGCTTCCACACTTTCGTTTATGTTGAAGGTTACCGAGTAGGTATTAATCACGTTGCCGTTCTCGTCTAATTCCTCTACTACTATGCCTCCGATTCCCATCTGTCTGTTCACAACAACCCTACTGACTGAAAACATCGCGCTCACTCACCACGATTATTTTAACGTTACTGATCGGATAGGATGAATCTAAATTCTCCACATCCGCCCGGATAAACTCCAATCCTTCGACATCTACCAAAACCGTTTTCTGCTTCGTAGCCCCGGCGGAAAACGGCATCAAGAAGCTCGCGTAAGGATCGGTATCCCAGCTCTCGCCTGTTGGATTGGTATAGATCTTAACTTCCGCTCCGCGGCTCGCGGATGCGTGGTATGTTAACTTGCACGTGAGCAGGAGCGTTTTAACACCGTCGGGAATCTTAAGCGCCTGCCCAACAGCGGTTCCGGAAGGCCTCACGCTGGCTGCTTCCAGAATCTTCTTGTGAACCATACCTACCACTAAATGAACTATGTGAAAGAAGAAATAAAAATGGAAAATTTTAGGTCAGGATTTCCTGCAGCACCACACCGCACGTTCCTCCGGCTCCGCCCTGCGTTAGCACAACGTCGATCTCGCTGTACCTCGAAGAATCCAGCGCGTCGCTCAAGTCCTCTTTCAGCGCAAACGGCACGTACACCGCGTTTCCTACTCCGTTGCCGTGAACCGTTACGTAGAGCTCGTCGTCCGTCGTGTTCGCGGTTATATCTTCCGCTCCGGAAGTTACGTCTACGGTGCTCATGTTCACGGTCAATCTGTCTCCGCTGATCGTGTCGACGTTGATCACGGTAAAGGTGTCATTTGTTAGATCAACGTCCGTAAGAACCTTTATCGAGTAGCCCTTCACCTCTCCGACTTCTGTATCTATCGTGTCGGTGTCGCTCTTGTACGCTACCATGTGCACGGTCGGGTCTACCTTGAACATGTCCGTGTTCCATGCTTTCAAGTGGTCCCAGTCGAGATCGCAGTATATTCTCGTACCCTTGTCCATGTCTACCTTTACTCTCGTAATGTCCGTGCCGTCCGCTACCGCGTCTTCGCGGCAGTAAACCATCAAACCAACGTAGCGCCTTCCTATCGGCAGTTCAACCACTTCCTCTCCGCTCGCCGCCGTAGTGAACGTCTTTATTTCTTTCGTCGTTATCAGACCGCGCACCGCAGGACCGGTTCCGGGTTTGCTGCGGAGCGCCATTATGGTTATCTTCGCGGAACCGCTCACAAATCCGCTTGCACCGACTGCGTTTACCGCTGCGAGGTTGTATGTTATCCTCACATCAACGGTGTTGTACTTGCTTAAATCCAGACCGTATCCTTCGTCGCCCTCAAACCTTCCGAAGTCGATGTAAAAGTGTTGGTACTGTGTCGCATCGGGTTCTTCCGTCATTTTGCCCTCGGGGTATTTCCCGCGCTTAAGCCAGTTCAATCTTATTATCTCGCGCGGTGTTGCGGAAAACAGCACTTCCGTGCCGTTCGCTATCACTTCGATCTTGCTCACAACGTCCTGAATGTAGCTGTCTTTATTACCGGAAGATCCGTTCGTCGCCTCGAATTTAATATTCAAGGTGCTGATCACTCCTGATTTTGGCAGTTCTTTTATGTACGTTTGCGAATCGCTCGACTGAGTTTCCTCCTTAGTTATATATTCCCAATTCCATTCTACCATCTGCCACCACCGCGTTCAAAAACAGGGAAAAAGCAAAACCGAGCAGTCGGCTTTACTTCCTGAAGTGCTCGACCATCGCCTGCACGATCGCTTTAACGCGCTCAACGTTCTGTATCGGATCCGCAGTTCTAGGCGGCAAAGTAACTCCCTGCAGCACCGAAATTACCTCGCTTATTCCGCGGTTGAATCTCTCGACGCTCGCCTGCATTCCGCCTCCTATTCTCGCGGCACCTTTTTCGAGCGCCGCTTTCTTCCATTGATCATCGGTTATTTTCCTCAATCCCGCCTCTCTCGCTCTGCGCGCAGCAGCTTCCTGTATTCGCTGAATCCACACGTCTTCGGCTGCCGCTGCCTTCTCAACGAATCCGGTGGTTCGCTGAATACCCTTTTTGTAAGCCGCAGGAACGCGGGTAATTGCCTCCTTCCATGCCTCTACGGCTTCGGATACGGATTTTGTTTCTACCATGGGGATCCACCGCAATCAATCGCTATTATTTTATTGCCCGTAAGGGTATAAAAATCTTTCGCTTATTTACCATTTTCAAGTAAAAACATATCCTTATATATACACCTGTTAATAATTACTATCATGTCCGGACATGGGAAGCCCCCCAGTAAGTACGGGGTGTGTAAGCGCTGTGGTAAACGAAAGCTCAAATCCAAGCTGTCGAAACGCGGCATTTGCTACGAGTGCGGATTCAAAACAATTCTCAATAACGTTAAGCAGATGAAGGAAAAGAAAGGACCGTACTACGATCACTGGCGTTTTAAGATGCTTGCATTCGCCAAGCGGCTTGAGCGCGAGGAGAAGGAAAAGAAGGGTGTTGATCGTGGGAAGGCAAAGAGAGGCAAAGTTCGTAACTGAATGGCTTATGACCCAGCATCCTACGGCGCTGCAGTGGCGCCGCGTGAGATTGGGCCCTTTGCCGAAGAAAGATCTCGCGAGCATATACAAGGTCACGCTTCGCTGGGTGGATGCGATCTTCGTGGAAGGCGGTAAGGTTCATCTGGTTGAAGCGAAGCTGAAACCGACGCCTTCCGCTGTCGGACAGTTAAAATTGTACAAGGAGTTATTTTACCAAACCCCAGAATTTTCAGAATTCCATTCATACCCCGTTGAGCTGATCCTTTTAACCACCCGCGATGATCCGGATGTGAGGAGGTTGTGCGAACTGGAGGGAATAAAATATATAGTTTATCAACCTAAATGGATATTAGGGTGAAGAGCATGGCGATAGACGTAAAGAAGTTGGAGAACATTTTAGACGTGATGGATAAGCTGAACAGCCTTACTATAAAAGGATTGATCAGCAACGAGGAAAAGGAAGCGCTGATTCCGGTTCTGAAAGAGGCGGTTGTGGAGCTTTTAACCGAGAAGCCTAAAGAGGAAGTGAAAGAAGAAGTTAAAGAGGAAAGGAAGGAGGAAGTTAAAGCTCCTCAACCGTCCCAGTGATCACATCCTTGAAACGCTTGACTCCGCGAGGTATGTACTGCTCTTGCAGCGATGTTTTAGAAA
>Ga0164311_10001783_pt1 | contig 10813 bp, 13 predicted proteins | sample GuaBasSedimGuay2_FD_121796 | JGI IMG/M metagenome (GOLD analysis project Ga0164311, IMG submission 121796) | Subseafloor sediment microbial communities from Guaymas Basin, Gulf of California, Mexico - Guay2, Core 4569-9, 9-12 cm | ecosystem: Environmental > Aquatic > Marine > Hydrothermal vents...
GTAAAGCGTATACTGATGTTCATTGGGAAATGCCTCCTGTTCACCGGTCCGGCTTAGCCAACTAGGATAGCATATCCCTCATTTTTTGCATACCCTTGTCAAAATCCTTTTCTGAAGGTCTATCGAACTCGGTGGCCGATAAGCCCTCACGGAGAATGTAGCCGTAGCGTCCCCCCAGGATACCCAGGTAGACGTCGCATTCCTGGGCCATGATGCGGCAGGCTTCGCGCGGTGAGATGGACTGCGAGCCCACTTTCTCCGAGCGCACTGCCTCCAGGTTCAGAGTGGCGATGGCCCGTTCCACGGCATCGCGCTCGGGTTGCAGATCTTTGGTGGTGGAACTGATGAAGATTCTAAGTCGTTGGAGTGTATTCATAGCCGCCATACCTTCGGGAGAGCTCTTCACGTAACCGATCTAAGCGGTCTACGATTTCGTATCGGACATGCTCATCACCTAACACATCGGCCAGATCCAGGGCCATTTGATACTCGTACATAGCCTGCTCTGGCCTTCCACCTTCCTCAAGCGCGCGACCCAAACGGCATCGTGAGGCGAGGATCAACTTCCGGTCTTGTATCTTATCGGATAAGCGCAATGCTTCTTGCGCAGTGACAACTGCATTTTGAGCCAGCCCAATGTTAATCAAATCGTCCGCTTTCTCGCATAGCTGAGAGACAGCGTGATGGAGTTCTCTCCTTTTAAGCCGAGCTTGGACAATCTCGTCATGAGCCGAAAGTACGATCTCGTAAGGAACAAGAAACTCGTGGTTGTTATCCTTCCGATACATCAGGCTCTTCTCAAAGCAGTTCAACGCTTCGCGTTCTCTACGTTGTTCCTTCCTCAACTGCCCCAGGCGATACCATATAAGCGCTATCCTCGCTGGTCTCTCGAGTTCCTCATAGAGTTCAAGGGCACTCTGGTAGTGCCTCACTGCGTCGGCCAACTGGCGCACGCTAATCCGCATCTTTGCCCATCTTTCGTATGTCTCAGCTAAAGCGAATCGGATCTCTCGCAAACTTTCCCAATCTCCAATCCTCTGATAGATCCGCTCTGCCTCCTTGTAAGCATCTACAGCTCCATCTAGATTACCCAGGTCAGAATCACTCCTTGCCCACAATATGTAAGTCTGAGCCAGCTCTTGGAGTAACGATTCTTCACGACCTCTCAAATCATCTGCGGGAAGACCCATCAAGGGCAGAAGATCAATGCTTCTCCAGATGACTTCGATTGCTTCCTCCCACAGTTTCCCTGCCACGTAGAGTATCTGAAGCTCATGTAGCGCAAGGTCATGCGCTGTCTCGTTCCAGACACCCTGGTTTAAGATCCACTGGTAGTGATGCTCAGCCTGTTCCCATTGCCCATCCTCTCTGGCCAGGAATGCAAGGTTGAGCCGGCATTTCACGTAGATCAAAGGGTCGCGCGTAGCAGATCCGTTATTCTCAGATTCCTCGACAAGGTCCTCCATCAGGGTGACCAGATCTTCTTTTACCCAAGACACCAACTGTTCGCAGCTTTCGAACTCCGGCCTCCTATTGTAGCCGGCGTTGAAATCAGAAACACGCGCCAAGAAAGCCCGCTGCTTAGGCCCTTTCCTGCCCTGGCGGATGTAAACGAGGACAGGCTTGCCCGCTTCCCGCGCGGTGTTGAACTCCCACTCTGTGACGGAGATTTCATCACCAGGTGGCTTCCAGCCGTAACGCCCGCCGTACAGGCCCAGGTAGACATCGCTTTCTCGAACAGCACGAATGCAAAGATCACGTGGAGGACGATACCGGGCTCCCCAATCTTCAGCAGCGACAACCTCGTAGAGCGGGGAACCAATCTGCGTCCTGATTGCCGTGCGCTCCTCGCGCAAGTCCTTCATCGTTCCACTCAGGAAGATGGTGAGTTCCAACCCTTGCATGGCGCACTCCAACATCGCGTGACTTTCATCGTCGCCCTTCTCTACGTTTCTGCCTTCCCCTCGCGTAACGCTTTCCCGCCTCTGTCTGGTAGCGTGTCATCAGCCGGAAACTCCAGCCCAACACGGCCAGTGCCCGGCGGTCTCCCTCTACATTCCTCAGATGACGCTGACACGCCCCGGCAATACGCCTCAGGTATTCGCGGGTGCGCTTGCTGCGCACGTACCCGGAGCGCGGCAACCTCTCCAACAACTCGAACAGTTTCTCCCTGCTCCGCGTGCGCTGGAAGTAGGAGATGACCTTGCCCAGTTCGTTGCGGTCCACGTCGGGGGCCAGTTCGCGGGCCAGTGCGTCAGCAGCCGCCCACTCTCTCTGGGTCAACACGATTGGCTCATTCCACTCGCCCATCCTCCACCTCCCGGTCTCAATACATCCCGACGGGACACTCCCGCTCATTCGGGTACCTCAGAATCTCGCGTAGTTTCTCTACCTGGGCTTTCAGGATCATTTTGGCCCCCACCGCCGCCCGCATCTGCTCCCCGACATATGCCACCATTTCATCTCCCTCCAACGTTTCGACCGGTGGCTCGGCGCTCAGGAAGTGGTCGCTGTTCAGCAACTCCAGGCGCAGGGGATTGATCTGCAGCGACCCCAGGCAGGCCGGCTTGCCGCCGCCCAACTTGAGCGCGAAACTGCCGTCCAGTCCCAGGGCGAAGAAGAGTAACCCCATCTCGGCGTGGCTCAGGTTCTCGAAGTTGATCGTACCATGCACCAAACTGCCGGGGACGATGACCTCCACCGGCGGCTGATCGGGGGCCTCGCGTGGCCGCCCGTGGAAGTAGAACTTGCGGCCCTTGAACTTGCCCGCTTTGGTCTGGTAGGTCGCTCTGGCCCGGTGCGCTCTGGGGGCATACAGCGCCGGCAGGTGGTACAATCTGGTTTGGCCGGAGACCAGCCGGGCATCCCCGAAGAATACTTTAGACATACGCCCCATGCGCCCGAAGATGGAACAGCCCGGACACGCTTCCTCCGGCCTGCACTCATCGCGGCGCTTCGGTTGGTGAGGCACCAAACGCCGGTCAAGACGGGTGACCGTCACACACGAGGGGCTGACTGCCTCGGCAATGCTGCGTACCACTCCCTTGAGCGAGGAGCCGGGAATGGCCGGGATACCGTCCACCCGATAGCAGGCCCGCACCAGCGGTGCGTCAGGATACCCAACGTCCTCGCCCAGGGCGTAACTGCCGCTGGATACGAAGACGGGCGTGAGGACACGCAACTCGTAGGTCAGCCGCCCCGAGGCGTAGTCGTCCCCCAGAATCCGCTCGTGGCCGACGGTTCTCCTTTTGACCGGTGCTGCAATGGGCACAAAGTCATACGGTTTGGGGACGGTGGGTCGTTCATAATTCCTTGACATCGCTCGTACCCTCCACATCCAGCATGCGGGTCAACACCGGCCGCCCGGCGGCCCGATAGACCTTCACTCTCAACTGCACCCAGCGCGCGGGTTCGGGTGTCTCAGGTAAGGGGTACACCAGCGGGCGCGGGATGCGCGTCTCGATCCACTCGTGAGGCACGTCCTGTCCTGCCTTGCGGTGCGACGAGGCCAGGTGGCGACGGTGCGTCCCCACCAGCAGCACCGTGCTCTCCTCGGCCATATCCACGTCCAGCGGTCCCTCGTCCTCGGCTACGGGGGTAGATTCCCAACCTTGCGGGCACGGCTCGCCTTCGGTCAGCAGCAGCAGGTCCACCTGACCATCGCGCCGGTGCGACCAGCGCACTTCCAGTGTGGGGCCAAAAGCTCGCCCGTGGGTCCAACTCGCCTGCGGACGATGGTAGTTGATCAGGTGCAGGTCGGCCGGCTCCTCGGCATAGATGAATCTCACCTTATCTTTGAAACCATCCACCACGTCGACCCACTCATCGGCGGCGGCGCGGCGATGATAAACTTGTGGCTGCTCGCTCATCGGCTCACCCTCCTGCCGATTGGGCCACGTAGTCGGCCCAAGACCGCACTGTAGCCTTGAACAGTGCCTCAATGTCGGCCGCATCCTCAAAGGTCAGGGTGATGCGACCCCACTCGGGCTTCACCTGGCGCGGAGCGGGCATCGGCAGCGGCGCTTCGGGGAAGAAACCGTAGTCCTCCTCGATGCCGAAAGCGGTCACGCCATACAGGTTGGCGCCAAAATTCAGGTCGCCGGCCTGGCCGAACTGGCCGGGGTAGGATATTTGCAGTCTTTGATAGGTTAACGTCACCTGCCCCAGCCCTCGAGACTTGGCGAAACCGATGGGCACGCGCCCGTCGGCCATGTCGCGCAGAGCCACAGCCAACAGCCCTACCTGCCAGAGTTGGAAGTTGCGCACCGTCAACCGGGCCTGGAAGACCCCGCGCGTAACCACTTCCAGTTGGAAAGGGCCCACGGCCACTGCGCCGGAGATGCGGTCAATGGCCACCCCGTCCCTCTCCTCTGTGTCGTTGACGGCCTTGATCGTCCCGGGCGTGGGATAGGCGTCGGCGAACCAGACGTGGCTGGCCATCACTGTGTGCCCGAACAGGCGGCAGATGGGACACAGGTCCCGGTAAATCTCAGCGCCGCTGGCCCTTCTGGCCTTGCGCTCCAATCTGCGACCGCAAGATTCGTCGCTCAGGGGATTGCACACTTCCAACCCCACCGTGCGGCCAATCTTCTCGCAGTAACTGCGCACCGTGCCTTTGAGACTGGAACCGGGCAAATACACTGTCCGGCCTAGTTCGATGTGATTGGTGCGCACAAAGTTCATATCCAGCAACGTAGGGTCGGCTCCCGCTTCCTTGCCCGACTTGATGAGTAACGGGCCCTGGGGAGCGATCAGGAAATCCAGCCGTAGTTCGTTCACCAATCGTTTATGCATCGCTCTTCCCTCCCCCGGTAACCTCATCCAGGAACTTCTCCCAATAGCGGCGACGTACTTTCTCGTCGGCCAGCGAGGTCGTGGTTCGGTCCAGCAGGTAGGCCCGCAGCCCCTCACGGGTCACCAGCCAGGTCTCCTTTTCGCCCTCCCAGTCTATCTGCAACCTGACCTGACCCAACCCACGTGAACGCCCGCCGCCTAGTGTCACTAGACCGTCCTCGAATTCCCGCAGCCCCAGCAGGGCCAATCCCAACTCGGCGTCGGTCGCGTTGTCCACCACCATCTCGAAATGAAAAGCAGTCCCTGCCGGCACAGCCTCGTAGTCGAACTTCAGGCCCTCGCCTACGGTCTCGGTATCACGGTCAATAGCCACCCCATCGCGGATCAGGTAGCGGCCGAACCAGGTATCGGCCACGACCGGCATGTCGCGTACCATCAGTTTGGAGGCCAGCCAGGGCGCTCCGCACAGCCGGCAGGTCCAACAAGAGCGTCGCAAGATATGGCGGCTCAGTTCAGCAGGGTTATCACCATACTTGTCTTTCAATTCATCAACGTCCCCTTGACTCAGGCAGCCAGGTACTGCGCCGGGTTTACCGAAACGAGCAGCCGTGTCGGTGCTGAGGCAGGCCAACTTCTCATCCATTCCCCGCAGCAGCGCCTCCAGGTGAGCGCGGTAGGCACCCTTGAACGAACTGCCGGGGATGTAGGGCTTGCCGGCCAGGTCTTTGAGCACCGGTAAGTCCTGCTCGGTGGCCCCGCCGCCTCCCCCTGAGCCGATGCGCATGGCCGTTTCCAGATACAACGTGCCAACCACCTTCATGCGGCTGTGGAAGGTGCTGAAATCAACTACCCCTTGCCCCATCGTGCGGCCTCCTTTCGGTAGTAGAAATAGCGATTCAGTTGCCCCAGGTACTGGCGCACCATCTCAATCCACACCTCATCAACGTCCCTTTCCCCGGGCTCGCCGGCCCGTAGCTGGCCGCTGACCTCATGAGCGATGTCCTCGGCTCGTTTGCGCAGGTCATCCAGTTCTTTGACCAGCCTCTCACCGAAGTTGGCCCGTCGCCAACTGGTGCCGGATACGTCACGGCCAGCCTGGTATAGAATGAAGTTCTTTACCAGTTCAACGCTGGGCGTCTCCAGGGCCACGGCCAGCACGTTGCCGATCTGGTGCTTCTCCATCCGACTGTTGACGACGTTGGTATCGTCTACCAATTCACGCATGCGGCGGATGATCTCATTGGTGGCCTGTTCGACGCCGTACTGGATAGCCATGCGCCGCCGTACCGTTTCTCGTTCCGCCTGCTTGGTTGTCTTTTTATCACTCATAGCGTCACCTCCGGCTGATAATGAATGGGGCTGGAGATCAATACCCGGCCAAAGCCCCGGGCTCGTTCCTCACCCAACCCTTCGTTCTCCAGTTTCCGCAATCCGGTCTCCAGGTCATCAAGCGATAGTCCCTCGGTTCGGTATATGAAAACGCTGCCCATCGCCGTAGCCAGCCCTGTCCGCCGGGGGAGTCGTCCCCCCATGTGCCAGCCGCCCACCACGGACTGCTGGCTGATCGCTCGCCACAGTTGCACGGACTTCACCGGCAATCCCAGATCGGCTAGGTCGGGACGGGTGACCGGCAGGCCGCGACAGGTCAAGAACGCTGGCGCCAGTAGGTCAATGCTAAAAAAGTGCACGTCCTCAGCGAGCGGCTCAACTCCAGCAACTCGCTGATAGAAGTGCCACTCGGTCCGCACTGCCGCATCGAAGCGCTCTAGCCTCTCCCCCAGGTCGGGAAGTGAATCCTCCGGTTCATTCAGTATTCGCACTTCAATATTGCCCAGGCCACGCGAACGCCCCCCGCCAACCCTCGTGACCCGGGGCAGCCAGTGCTCTAAGATTGTCTGCTGGGTCTCACTACATATAACAGCCCCGCGAAACAAGAGAGGGGGTTGGCCTTGTGTGCCTGGCTCGATAATCTCCAGCGTGTAGAGCAACCGATCTGCAGCCACATGTCGCCGACGTTCGATGGCCGTGCGTGAGATACGTCGTACTGGGGCGGTTGTCCGCCCATACTGCCCGGCAACAACCTCGTAGTAGCCCGCTAGCGGCTGCACCTCGCTGTGACATTCGGGGCAGCGCGGCTCATACAAACAGGGCAGACTCACCCGAGCATCCAGCAGCGCCTCAAAGACGGCCTGCCGGATGAGGATGTCACCGACGCCATGACGTTCACCTTCCCGCGATTTGAAGCCGGGGTGATACTTGCAGGTCCGCGCCGAGAGAGGCAGCGGGTAGGTCTGCGAACCACTGAGTGAGGGGTACAGATTGTCGAAAATAGGCCCGGCGGCTTGGTCACTAAAGAGGGCCTCAAAATCCCCCCTCGCTTCGGCAGAGAGCAACGTCCCCGCCAGTGCCCCGCGCAGAGCAGCTCCTGGGATGTAGTCACGAGTCTGGTTATAGAGCGTACTCTCACCATCGGTGCCGATCATCAGCGGGGAATGCAGCGAAATCTCTATCTCCAGACGCTTTCTGGTCATGATAGCCACCTCCGTCGCAGGTCGTCCACCAAGAGCAGGGTTTCGCTGCCGTCGTCTTCGATCCGGTAAAGGTCGAACTCCAGATCGCACCAGCCCATCCCGCTCGTCTTTCCGCTGCCCAGGGTCAGCAGGTTCTCCAGTCCGGCCACCAGGAGCCCCAGGTCCTTTTCATCCGCCTGACCGCTGATCTCGCCTTTCAGAGTCACGGTGCCCCCGGGCAGGAAGACCTCGGTGGTATAGAGCAGTTGATCCTGGGCCACGCGGCGGTGTCGTGACAATCCCACGCCGTAGCGTAGGTTAGTGCGCGGCAGTACTCTGGCCTCGGCCAGGAAGGCTGGCTCCACAAGGGTCAGGTCAGTGAAGGTCAAGGGAGATTCCAACCAGGGGGAACCGAACAAGCGACAGAGGGGACAGGGCTTCTCGTCTTCGCCGGGTTGGCACATCGCTTCAGCGACAGGATCACCGCAGGTCTCTTGGCCCATCGCCTGCGCCAGTTGCTTGCACGTGTGCCGCAACCGTCCCTTGAAGGACGAGGCCGGAACCATCGGCAGGCCGCGCCAGTCGGTCAGCATCGGGCGCTGGGCCAGCGAGCCGCCCATAGCTCCCGAACCGACGTTGAACGCACCGTCGAAGTGGACACGAAGTTCAACTCGGAAGCGCATCACTCACCTCCACCCAATACAACATTCCATCGCCTGATCTCCTCTCTGGAGGGAACGAAGTCGTACAAATCGGCTAGGTCGGGCAGAATGCTGGTGTAGGCCACCTCGACATCCGGGTCGTGCTTGACACGATTCCACGGAATGGGGTCTTTCTTCTCGTCAAAGTGCCATGTCCTCTCGATCTCCGCCAGGATAGCCCCTGTCTCGCGCTTGTGCAGACGTGCCTGTTGATAGAGAAAAAAGAGCGACCCGCGCTCCCGTCCCTCATGCAGGGCCTCGACCAGTCGCTGCAACTGGCTGGTGGGGAAGTCGGCCAGGCGCATCTGGCGGAGAAGGTGTAGTAGAGCTTTCGCTTCCTCCAGCGTATAGGGAGCGCTGGTCAGCCTAAGTGCGTTGCGTGCACCTTCGCCCGGTAGTTTGATGGGATAGGTGGCCCGAAGATTATCAATATCGCGGCGCAACATGCTCTGTGACTTGAGTACCAGAAAGTCGAGGGCCGGGGCTCTCTCATCGTGTGCACGCCGCTTGGCCCCCCGTTTGAGCAATTGCTCGGCCACGTCTCGTAGGGCGCGCACCGGGTTATGCGAGTCAGCGATAACCAGACCGACCGACATCGTTACGGGCCCTCCGTCCGGCAGTTGGAAGTCGGCCATCCCCGCACTGAATAGTTCGCAGATGCGCACAGCAAGAGGCAAGGCCACATCGCCGGGTACAATTAGGAGCACATCGTCACCGCCGATGGTAATGATCTCAAAGGGGTGCACAACGACATCCTCTCGCGTCCTCGTATCCTGCTCTCGTTCCACCTTGGCGGGCTGTACCAGTTCAGCCAGTGCCTGGTACACCGCGTCCGCGGTGACTTCTTCCAGCGTTTGGCTTACCTGCCGGAACTCGGCTATCGTGCGCCGTGTTTCCAGAAGCCGCCCGACGCTGTTGCCATCGGCGTAGATAAAACCGACGTAGCCTCCGCGTGCCTTGCAAGCCTGCCCAATTTCCCCCAGGTCTCTGGATATGCCCACTTCGCCGGGGCCGTACTTGACATAGTACCCCGATCCAAGGTCTGGATGCTCTGCCAGAAAAGCGCTGTATTCCTCCAGCCAATGGCTGCGGTCGGCGTAGCGCTTCTCCATCTTGCGGACGCAGGGCTCGCACAGCGGCCAGTGCTCCTCGTGCAGTCTACCCATCAGGGTGGCAGGCCGCAGCCCGCAGGAGCGACAGCGTTGAGCGTGGGGCAACGCCTCGTGGAAGGGAGTCAAAGGGCGATTGTCCTTGCGCCGGCGCAATGCTACCCCCGCCAGTTTGACCATCTGGCCGAATCCCCGGTGAGCCTCGAAATCCTCCCTCGAGATCTCACTGGCTGGATTCCCGTCCTGGCCATAGATCCCATAGCAAGCAGCGATGCGAGCCCAGTCGGCAGGGTGGGTCTGACGCAGAGCGTTCACTGTTTCCAGTGTAACTGTGCCGTAACCGTCGAGCAGTTCGCCAGCGGTGGTGCGGTAGGTGATGCAAGTCGTCGTGGCTGCGCCAGTACGTTCAGGGTAGAGCGCTTCGATCTCGTGCCTGAGGTTGGTCAGCAGGTCCGCGTCATCAGGCACAATTGCCAGCAGGCTTCCCCCACCAGCGTAGATCACACAGTCTGGATCTACTGCCCGCTTCACCAACCTTGCCACCTCATCGTTGAGGCCTTGGAGTAACATACTGCCTCCCCTGATGTCCGGCAGCCGTGCCGATTCGAAAACGTAGTCGTGTACCCGGTCGGCGTCAGCGCTGAGGATAGCCACCGGAGCATCGGGGTCAACACGGCCAGGTGGGTCGGCCAGCAGCGGATCAAGGACCCTGCGTTTCCAATCCGTCCATTGTTCGTTCATAGACACCTCCAACATTGACTGTCATCCGACCGCGTACCGAATCAACGCGACAATCCCCATCCCCAGCAGCGCCAGCGCGGTCCCGACCGCGTAGAGGGCGTAGAGGATCAGGAAAAGAGTCGGAAGGCGCTTCTCAAGGTCGGAGAAGTTAAGTCCCTTTCCTGGGATCATATTTCCTTCCTCATCGCGAGGATAGATTGCATCCTCCACGTGATACATTCGCACACTGCCTTCCATCTCCGGTAAGTCCTCCATATCCCGGAGCGTGTCAATACGCAGGCCGATGAGTGACTTGTACTTGACCAAGAACTGACGCCAGAAGACACATACGATCGCGCCTCCGGCCATCAATGGCAGTGCCAGAATCAAACCCCACCACTGCCCGCTCGCAGCATCCTTGATTAGAAAGGACATTGCCCCCAGCAGCAGTGAGTTGACGGCAATGTAGGTATTGGTCACAGTCTGACGCCGGTCGGAGAGTTTTGCAGTATCTTGCACAAACAACTTGTACTCCTCAAACCTGTTGACTGTGTTCATTGTGTTTGCCTCCATAGACTCTGCCGGATCAACGTGGCTAACTTTTCCGGTCCCTCCACGACGTCGAATAGGGTGATTTTTCCCCACCGCACGATCTCAGCAATGCGAGGATCCTCAGTTTGTGACTTTTCCCACGCAGCCGCGATCACATCTGCCGCCCGGCCGCTGCCTTTGAACACGATGAGTTCCCGCCCTTGCGCCACGTTCTTTAGCGCCTCGTCATATGTGATCTGCCCGCCATTGACGATCAGTGCTACCGATGGCATCTCCTGACTCAAAGCCTCAGCCAGCGTGTAGATATAGACCTTCAGAAAAGGATTTTGACAAGGGTATGCAAAAAATGAGGGATATGCTATCCTAGTTGGCTAAGCCGGACCGGTGAACAGGAGGCATTTCCCAATGAACATCAGTATACGCTTTA
>Ga0164311_10001784_pt1 | contig 10812 bp, 7 predicted proteins | sample GuaBasSedimGuay2_FD_121796 | JGI IMG/M metagenome (GOLD analysis project Ga0164311, IMG submission 121796) | Subseafloor sediment microbial communities from Guaymas Basin, Gulf of California, Mexico - Guay2, Core 4569-9, 9-12 cm | ecosystem: Environmental > Aquatic > Marine > Hydrothermal vents...
GTTCGGTAACAACGGCTTCGAAAACTTTTTTACCCTTTTCCGCGGAGGCTGTTGTTGATTTGCCAAAGACCCCAGAGCTTGTGTAGTCTAAAGTGTCCAGTGGCACTGTTATGCCTTCTGTTTTAGCAAAGTTCTTACGCGGTTCTTCATCAACAGCCTTATCCACATCAACAATATAGGGATGTAAAGCCAGATTAACCGATGTCTCCTCCGCTGCCGCATGTCCCCTTTCTTCAGGTTTGAAAAGCTCTGGCAATATTTTGCGCGCCGCAGTCCACCACTGGAAAATTGAGATAAAAATCCCTTTTTCTCGAAGTTCCATGGCTAACTCTGTAAGAGCAGCCAAGTTGCCGCCGTGTCCGTTAACTATCACAATTTTTCTGACATTGTAATACTCAAGTGCCAAGCACACATCTTTCACATAGTCTTTAAATGTCCTCGGCGACACGAATATTGTTCCCCAAAATTGTTTGTGATGAGAACTCACACCAAAAGGAATCACCTGTAGGCTTACGATTCCCGTGCGCTTCGCTGTTTCTTCAGCTATCGCTTTAGCGACTAAATGATCTGTTCCAAGAGGATTCTGTGGGCCATGCTGCTCATTCGAACCCACAGGAAGAATGACGATGTCGTTCATAGTGAAGTATTCCTTGGCTTCAACCCAACTCATTTCATGAAGTCTAACCTTCACATTTCCACCTTCACGAAACCGTTTTATTAACGCTATTCGAATATAAATTGTTCACAGCCTAACGTAGCAAACATTAATGTAAAAGGAATAAAACATGCCAAACCATAAACGCTTATTCGGAACAAACGGAATCCGCGGAGTGGTCAACAAAGAACTAACAGTGGAAAAAACAATCAAAATTAGCAGCGCTATAGGAAACTTCTTCCAAAAGGGAAACTTGATAGTTGGATACGACGCGAGAACAAGCGGACCTATGCTTGCAAGAGCGGTCATCGCCGGCTTAACCGCAACTGGATGTAATATATTGCTAGTTGGAATGGCGCCGACACCAGCACTACAATTCGCCGTGAAAAAACATCAAACAGACGGAGCCGTGATAATAACAGCTTCCCACAACCCCCCAGAGTACAACGGAATAAAAGTCATATGGAACGACGGAATAGAACTTTCCCGCGAACAAGAAATTAAAATTGAAAACATATTTTTCAATGATGAAATAAACTACGCAGAATGGAATAGAATAGGAACCATACATGATTTACCTGGAGTAATCAACGATTATATAGACGCTATAAAAAAACACGTGAATACAGATGAAATCGCGGAAAAACAATTCCACGTCGTAGTTGACCCGGCAAACAGTGTTGGCAGCCTAGCTGCACCGAGGTTGCTCAGAGAGTTAGGATGCAAAGTGACAACAATTAACGCTAATATCGACGGAACGTTTCCCGGAAGACTCCCTGAACCCCGTCCAGAATACCTTAAGGACTTGTCCTTGACGGTGAAAGCTGTGAATGCAGATTTAGGAGTGGCGTATGACGGAGACGCTGACCGCGCAATATTTGTCGATGAAGAAGGAACGATCTATTGGGGTGACAAAACCTTCGCTTTGATTGAGAAACATTTCCTTATGGAAAATCCGGGTGAAAAAATAGTCACCCCTGTGAGTTCTTCAACCTTAGTTAAAGACGTAGCTGAAGCGTACGGTGGGAAAATCGTATGGACCAAGGTTGGAAGCGTAACGGTTTCTCATAAGATGAAAGAGTTGAACGCAAAACTTGGCGGTGAAGAAAACGGTGGAGTCTTTTACGGACCGCACCAGTCAGTTCGAGACGGAGCCATGGCAACAGCTTTAATCCTAGATATCATGGCAAAAACCGATGGAAAACTTTCAAAATTACTCGGTGAAATGCCGAGATATTACATCGAGAAGGGAACGGTTGAGTGCCCAAACGAGCTTAAAGAAAAAACCTTGGAAAGATTAGAGAAAGAAGTTAGCGGGCCAAACATTAGCACTATAGATGGGATAAAAATATGGTTTGAAGACAAAAGTGCAATCCTGATGAGACCTAGCGGAACAGAACCCATTTATCGGTTGTATGCAGAGGCTAAAAACGCGGAGAAAGCGTTGCAACTAATTCACGAATACAGTGAAAAACTTAAAGAGATAATCAACACCTTGAAGCATTAGGTTGATTTTAACCTGTTATTCGGAGAATATTTTATGTCCCCGCAACCGGTGAATGTAAAGCCAGAAGATGTTAATATCACAGAACAGCGTGGAAGATACACTGTTAGCATCGTTAGTTGCGAACGTGCCGGCATCATCCACGCTTGTCTATTCGCTGAAGCAGGATTCAAAGTTCTATGCACAGACATGAACCGAAACTTAATAAGCTATGTTGCGAAAGGGAAATCCCCTTTTCTGAAGTCAGAAGTTGAACCCATTTTAAAAAAATATCTGAAAAAAGGATTTCTAAAAGCGATGAATGACGTGGAAAGCACCATCACTCAAAGCGACATTGTGGTAATCGCGACTCCTATAAAAACTGATGAAAAGGGAAATGTGAGCTACGCAAACGTAGAAAAAGCATGCAAGCGAGTTGGTTCAAATCTTCATCGTGGTTCTCTGGTTATAGTAGTGAGTGTTGTAGGAATAGGAATTATCGAAGGCTTGATCAAGGAAACATTAGAAAATACTTCCGGACTTAAGGTTGGAGTTGATTTTGGATTAGCCTACAGTCCACTTCTAACCGGTGTAGAACAAACACTTGAGGATGTGAAAAACCGGAAACGAATTATTGCAGCAACTGATAAAACAAGCTTAAAGAAGGCTTCTGCGATAATAAAAACCATAACAAAGAATGATGTGGTAGAAGCAGAAAATGTGAAAACAGCGGAGGCGGCGACAATTTTCCAGATAGCCCAGCAAGACGTAGGTATCGCCTTAGCTAACGAACTTGCATTATTCTGTGAAAAAAAGGGCATAGACTACCCCCAAGTTCAAAGACTTATTGAAGCAAGTAAATCCGATATTTCCCTATTATCAAGGCTAAGCAGTTTGAGTCCTCCCAGAGAGGCGTATCTTCTGTTAGAAGAAGTTGAAAATCTAGGTGTAAAGCTTAGAATCCCGGTTGTTGCCAGAGAATTAAATGAAGAGATGTTCAAGCGGGTCATCAGCCTTATAAGAGAAGCGTTAAAAACCTGCGGAAAACCCTTGAGAAGAGCGAAAATCTCCTTGCTTGGAATTTCACAAACACCAAACACAAAAGATTCCATCAAGCCATTAACAAAAAAACTTGTCAGAACACTGGAACGCAAGGGAGTAAAAGTTAGAGTTTACGACCCATATTTTTCAAGCCACGAGTTGACTGAGATGGGATATCCCACCAAGAAAAACCTAACAGAAAACATGGAAGGAGCAGATTGTATAGTGATAATGACAAGTCATGAACGATTTAAACGTTTAAACTTAAAAAGACTAAAGGTTATTATGAAAAAGCCAGCTGCGATAATCGATTTAGTTGGTGTTGTCGAACCCAACAAAGCTGAAGTAGAAGGTTTTACATATCGTGGTTTAGGAAGAGGAGTCAAAAAAAGATGAAAAAATTAGGAGTAGCCGTTATCGGCACGGGTTTCTGGGGAAGAAACCATGCGAGGGTCTTCAAAGAGTTAGAGGAAACAGAACTTTTAGCGGTTTGCGACATAAACGCTGAAAGAGCGAAAGCAGTTGCCAAGCAATTCGGTGTAAAACCCTACACAAATGTTGGAAGAATGCTAAAGAGAAAAGACATAGAAGCAGTGAGCGTCTGCACATGGTCAACAAGCCTTGCAAAAGAAGCATTAAAAGCCCTAAAGGCTGAAAAACACGTTTTAGTCGAAAAACCCATGGCGGCAAACACGAAACAAGCGGAAAAACTAATAGAAACAGCGGAAAAACAAGGATTACACATAACAGTCGGCTTCTTGATGAGGTTTATCCCGGGTGTTCAACATATAAAAACTGCCGTTAAAAAAAGAACAATAGGCGATATCGTATGTGCCACGGCAAAAAGAGTGTCACAGTGGCCTGAAAGAATAGGCGATGTTGGAGTCGTTAAAGACCTAGCAATCCATGACATAGATATCATGAGGCATCTTTTTAACGAAGATCCAATAGCAGTCTATGCAAAAACTGGAAGAATGTTGCACAGGAAATACGAAGACTACGCACATATAATGTTGACTTTTAAAGGAGGAAAAAACGCTTTCATCGAGTCAAACTGGCTTACGCCTTATAAAACACGAATATTGACGGTTACTGGAAGCAGAGCCATAATGAAGCTTGATTATATCACACAAAGGTTGACGGTTGAAGATTCAAAGGAGACTAAACAACCCAGAATTCCGTGGAAAGAACCTTTAAAACTTGAACTTCAACACTTCGCAAACTGTATTTCAAAAGGAGAGAAGCCATTAATAACTGGAATAGATGGCTTAAAAGCCCTCAAAATAGCAGAGGCAGCGTTGAAATCATCAGCAAGGGGCACCGTCATAAAGCTGAAATAACACCAATTTTCCTTACTGCCTAGTTTTAAGGTTGAAAGGTTTTCCTTCCAGCAGTATTTTTTTAGGAACCTTATCCTTCCACTTCCTCAAAAACGGCAAGTCTTCACTTTCCTTTCGCAACTCGTCAGGGAGCATCTCAGGAATCTCATCCCGTATCGGATACCATCGCAAACACTTCGGACAAACAATCAAGCCTTCAACGATTTCTTCCTTCTCTTCGAAAACGTAAAGCTCAAGTGGATGATGCTTGTCGATAGGACATGCCAGAATCTCCATGAGTTTCCTTTTCATTTTAAGAACCTCCTTTGAACACAAATATTCAATGGAATGTTTATTAAATTTCCGAAATTTATCGTTCAATCTTTATATCCAAAACAACTTGATACCAGTTTGGACCCGTTGTCCTAACAATACGACTGAATGACACCTCGCAGGCTACGCCTAAACTTTCAAGTTTTTCAGCCACCCTCAACCTGACCTTCTCCAGCGGATTCTCATCTTTCTTGGCATGCTCGAAGTCATAATAGTGTATCCACCTCTCACCTTTATCCTTGAGAGCAAACAAAGCATGAGGCAGATATTCAAAGGCTTTCTCCGGCAATGGCATGAGAACTCTATCAGCTACGTGACGTAGTTTCTCTCGGACAACCTTTTTTGCGTCTCCAAGTATTGGGATGACTTTTTCACAGACTCGGTTCAGCCTAACGTTTTCTTGCATAAATTGAAACGCTGCAGGATTTACGTCCACAGAGTAAACTTTCTTAACCGCAGAATGTTTGGCTATAATTATAGAAAAACAACCAACTCCGGCAAACATGTTCACAACAGTTTCGCCTGCGCGGACTTGTCTTGCAACACGCATACGTTCATAAAAAAGTCTGGGTGAAAAATAACACTCCGCAACATCGACGGAAAATAAACATCCAGATTCTCTATGAACAGTAAGTGTCCTGTTTTCACCAGCGACAAACTCTAACCTTCTAAGTCGAAAATCTCCTTGAACGGGGCTTATCTGAGCCAAAACCGTCTTTACATTCTTATGAATACTCATAATAGCTTCCGCAATTATTCGGCGATATTCTCTGGAAGCGTCTGTTAAGCGTATAATAGCTATGTCGCCCACAATATCGTAGGAATTGTAAACGTGACTGAGCACCTCTTGAGGAATCCTTCCCGAAAGGGTCTTCCTTAGACGTTTCCTCAAGGTTTGGCCTTCCTTCAGTAGTAATGTATAAATGTTCGAAAACATTTAAAAGCGAAATCTTTCTTGTAGAAAAGGAAGGAATACTCATGGAGAAGAAGAAAACAACAGGAATCGTCTACGAATGTGTAAGATGTGGGGCAAAGGTTCCTTTAGAGGAACTGGAGCTTCGTGGTGGAGAGATAAAATGTATAGTCTGCGGCTACAGAATTTTGAAAAAGATAAGACCACCAGTTGTTAAACGCGTCCCAGCCAGATAAAGATGGAATGTCAATCGTTGAAAACTTCAGCTTGACTGAACAGTAGTGCTAAAAGATTTCTTTTTCTCCGATTCTTCTAAGAGATTTTCCTCGAAGCTTTATCGTTGGACCGATAACTTCTTCAGGTTCTTTCTCAACGGTTTTTCTCTTCACAGTCTCTCCACATATTCCGCCTGGAAGCAGTCTTCTTTTTATGCACATAGCATAGGCACAGTGGGCAACATCGCACGGTTCGTCTGTTAATCTACACCACACTTTATTCCCACGATAGACAGCTGCATTTTTTGCGCATCTGAAGAATTTACACGTTGGAGAACATCTTTTGGCATGACTCAACACATGCACAACCCTTTACAGTTTATTTATACAAAACTTGCAGACGTCGCCTCATCAAAAATATTCTTGCGACGAGTGTTATAAAGGTTTTTCCTTAACACTACTTATTCTCAGTCCCGGCTTTCCGTGGTTTAACGCGTTTCCTTCTGTAAATCTCTAACAAGAGCACAAGAATAACGGTTGCCACGATCAGTATTATTATTGCCAACTGGCTTGTTTCAACGAGAAAACCAGCCAAGATTACATATTTCTGTACCTTGACCTCGAGTGTTGTCGACTTATCAATAAAAGATGCCATCGCCTCATAAGGTTGTGTTTGACCGTTTAGGTAAACCGTTATTTGTATATTTCCGCCAATAATGTCATTAAATGTTACTTTGCCATCTGCTTGCGTTAAGCCTGAAATTGGTTGCAACCCTTCTCTTTGTAAGGTCACGTTTACGTTTGGAATAGGTTGTCCAAAATAGTCTGTTACCTTAACTGAAAACTCTAGGCCGTAAAGGTTACAATGTATGGATACGTTTCGACTTTGAAACATTTCAACAACTGTACTGTTTAAGGCTATTTCATTAACGGAAACTTCCATGGTATACTTGCCTAGAGTGCAAGTAATTATCGCTATCCCGTTATCAGTCTCTTCTTCATAGTACAATCCACCCATCACGTCTTGAAGTTTAACAGTAGCCTCATCAATTGGTTGCCCCTTTGCATCTGTAACGTTAACCTCAAGCGTTACAGATGGACACAAAACCGTTATGTTAAACCAGTCTTGTATTGGCAACTTTGGAATTGTAGTTGTGTTAAATGGTATGTCATAACGCGAGAGGTTTAAGGCGTAAGTAACGTTGGGTAATAAAGAATGAGATACTGCGGTTCCGTTGATGTCTGTAAACAAGGTTTCGTTGTCAGGTGTTAGATATATTTTAACTTGTGGAATACTTATTCCATCTTCGTTTATAACGTGAATTCTTAAGTTAGTGAGATTGCAAATGATTTCCCAAGCGCTAGATTCTGTGATATTTATGGAAGTCTCACCGACTTTCACCGTCTTAAAATATGCTTCACAAGTGTAGTTTCCGATTTCAAGCTTCATCGCTGCCAAACCTTCTGAGTTGCTTGTCACATTTGCAACAGATTTTCCGTGTTCAAAGGCTCTGACAGTTACGTTTGCGACGGGTTCCTTAGCAAGGTTTCTTGTGGTAAGGTTAATGCCAAAACCTGGAACTGTAAAGCTTTGAACTTCTGATGGTTTCTTCGTTTGATTTGATGTAGAAGTTACGTTAACAGTGTATATTCCTATGGAAGCGTTTGATGGGATCATCCAACTCGTATAGTTTATTACGCCTCCAACCGCTGTTATTGTTGTAGAGTTAAGCGTTTTCCCTTCAAAACTTATCGTAACCGTAACGTTTTCGTCTGGTTGATAGCCAGTAGCTCTTACACCTACATAATCGAATCTGTGATATTCCGTGGAGTTTGTTAATCCTATGAAAAAAGTTTCGGTTTCACTTGTAACATTGGAGAAAACTTTGTATTTTCCTGTGAAATTCGTGTTGGCTTCTGGATTAACAGGTTTAAAATCGTCTGGATATGTCACGTTTGCCAAGCCTTCTCCCTTGTCATTTGTGGAAGCGTTGCATACAACAGAGTAAGACGCGTTTGTGGGAGTTTGAACGGTAACATTTACAAAATACGTCTTGCTTTGCTCTCCTCCAGTTATATTCAAAGAGATGTTTACCGGGTCACCTTCCTGCAGCTGTATTGGTGGTTCAGGTGTATAGGCTTTCAAAGAATAAGATGTTAAAATCGTAAATGTCTTGGGGGCGCTTTCCGTATTGTTCTCTACATCAAAAATTGTTATGCTGTGGTTACCTGCTGGTGCAGAAGGTATTTTAAATGATACGTCCACGCTGTTTCCCGTGGCATTTCCACTGGTTATAGTCTCTCCATCAAACCTTATTTGAAACGGTCCGTCTGGTGTTGTTATGTTAGCCTTCAATTGAACCGTTGTTCCAACACTACCTTGAGAAGGTGTTATGGAAATTATTTCTGTTTCGGCTCTCACATCAGAAACGGAAAGAAAGGTTAGCGTGGAAGTTATAACAATTAACAAAAATAACACTGTTTTCATTTTTCGCGCTGATGATTTTGTCAAGTCTTTCCCTCTCATTTGCTCTGAAATTGTGAACATTTCTAGTGATACGAAAGTTTTAAACTTTATCTTTCTAAAAACCTTAAGAGTGCCCAAAACTATTAGTTTCAGATACTTTTACTAAAAAGGAAAGCACACGTAATAATAAGAGGGTAATATATGATTGATGAAATTCTGGGTTTAGTTCAAAAACATGAAGAGTGGCGTGGAAAGGAGTGTTTAAACCTTATTCCTTCCGAAAATGTCATGAGTCCAGCTGTCCGAACGCTTCTCTCATCAGAACTTGGACATAGATACACTGCTAGAAATAAGTTTTATATGGGTACGCGATTTATCGATGAAATTGAGAGTTACGGTGAAAAAATCGCTAAAGAAGTCTTTCGAGCTGAAATTGCGGATTTACGCCCCCTCTCTGGACACGTAGCTAACTTAATTTTCCTAGCCAGCTTCACGGAGCCAAATGACTTGTTAATGTGTGTTTCCCCTGAAAACGGTGGATATCCTGGAGTTTGGAAGGGTGGATTGGCTGATTTTTTAAGACTAAGAGTCGCGGCTTTTCCGTTTTCCAAGCGCGATATGAACATAAAGGTTGAAGAGGCAAAAGAAGCATTGAAACATTTAAAACCTAAAGCTGTGATCTTCGGCGCAAGTCTAATAACCTTCCCACACCCAGTTAAAGAACTGGCTGAAATTGCGAGAGAAAATGGTGCACACGTAGGTTTTGACGGCTCTCATGTTCTAGGACTTATCGCAGGAGGACAGTTTCAAGACCCGTTAAGAGAAGGAGCGTCTGTTTTGTTCGGTTCAACCCATAAGACGTTCTTCGGTCCTCAAGGTGGCATATTCTTAGCGGACAAGAAACATGGAGAAATTATGAAGGAGAAGGTTTATCCAGCTTTTGTGGATAACGCCCACTGGAATCGAATAGCAGCATTAACCTTGGCGTTAGCTGAAATGAAAAGTTTCGGTAAAGCCTACGCAGAGCAGATAACTCGAAACTCAAAAACTTTAGCCAAAGCCCTGCATGATTACGGCTTTCCAGTGGCTTGTTCACATTTAGGATTCACCCAATCACATCAAACGCTTCTGAATTATGGAGAAAACTTGCAGAATAGGAAGACAGCGGAAAAACTTCAACAAGCAAACATTATTGTCGATTGTGGTATTAGAATCGGCACATGTGAAGTTACAAGACGTGGAATGAAAGAGGGAGAAATGTTGAAAATAGCTGAGTTAATTAAAAGAACAGTTGTCGATGGAGAGCAACCGGAGAAAATCAGAAGGGAAGTGGCTAAGCTTTCCTCCGAGTTTCAGAAAGTTGAATATTGCTTTGAAGGATAAGGCTTTCTTTATTAATTATTTCCTATTTGTTATAGGAAAGACCGAAGTGAAGTATTTTGGAAGCTCTGGTTCCATCCTCCCTTATACAAGCGTTAAAGAGGCAGAAGTATCACCTTGTAGGTAGACACTCAGCCGTTAAAAGATGCAGATGGCTTTACGAAACCTTAATTCATGATAGACCATGCTACAAACAGAAGTTTTTCGGAATAAAAACCCATCAGTGCATACAGATGACACCGGCCGTTTTCTACTGCACCCAACAATGCTTGTACTGTTGGAGAGCGCAAAGCGGTGACCTTGGAATAAAATGGAATGAGCTGAAACTGCCGAAATGGGATTCACCTGAAGAAATTGTTGATGGGTGCATTAAAGCTCAACTTGAAATCTTAAGCGGGTACAAGGGTAATCCAAAAACCAACAAGCAAAAGTTTAAGGAAGCCTTAACGCCCAGACATGCCGCCATAAGCTTAGCGGGTGAACCAACGCTTTACAAACCTCTCGGAGACTTGATAAGGGTCTTCCATAAAAAGGGGTTTACAACTTTTCTCGTGTCTAATGGAACGCTACCTTCAGCCTTAGCAAACTTAAATGAGGAACCCACACAGCTTTACATTTCTGTTTCAGCTCCGGATAAAAAAATACATAAGGAACTTTGTCGTCCACAGACTTCAAAGGCATGGGAGAACCTTAACAAGACCTTAGAGCTTTTACCCAGCTTCAAATGCCCAACAGTTTTTCGCATAACCTCGGTGCGCGGTGTTAACATGAAAAACGTAGAGGGCTACGCCAAACTTGTTGAGAAAGCCAACCCAACATACATTGAACCTAAAGCGTACATGCACGTTGGATTTTCAACATCCCGCTTGGGCTACGAAAACATGCCGAGCCACAGGGAAATCCGTGAGTTCGCAGAGAAGTTGGCGGAAGAGACGGGTTATAAAATCATCGACGAATCGAAAGACAGCAGAGTTGTTTTGTTAAGCAGGCTTGAAAAGCCTATAAA
>Ga0164311_10001786_pt1 | contig 10806 bp, 17 predicted proteins | sample GuaBasSedimGuay2_FD_121796 | JGI IMG/M metagenome (GOLD analysis project Ga0164311, IMG submission 121796) | Subseafloor sediment microbial communities from Guaymas Basin, Gulf of California, Mexico - Guay2, Core 4569-9, 9-12 cm | ecosystem: Environmental > Aquatic > Marine > Hydrothermal vents...
GTAGTATGAGTTCCAGTTTTGAGTGCCATTTTATATTTAAAGTGTCACTCATCTTTTGCACTTTTTTTGACAAGGTTAAATCACTCCAAAGTCTTTTAAAAGCTCAACTAGCGTTACTAAAAGTATTAAATAAGTGATTGTGATTAATGCAAACAGCAACAAACTTAACAAGAAATAATAACCGTTTTCCTTTGCAAATTCCATTTTTCATATCTCCTATAGTGCTTTCTCATGAATTTGAGTGTTTTTTCCTTGTTTTTTGATTTAATGACTTTTTTATGGAGTTTCAGAAGAGATTTAAAATCTCGTGGCAAATAGTTTACAGCCTTTTTGAAGTAATTTTGCTTTTTACTGTCAACACAATAGATTTTTAGCCCTGTTTTACTGAAAATTAGGCCTGCAAAATTTTCGCATCTAAAACAATGTTCAAAAACATCTATAAACAACATCTTATGTTTTGGACATTTGTGTTTACGATTATCTAAGAATGCAGCCTTGTGCCGAATATTAAACATTATTTTAAACACAGCCATATATACAGCACCTTTTGGCTGTTTACCTATATATATCCTGACAAAATCGCCCTTATAAACTTTAAGGTTTGAACGTACTTGTTGGGGCTTTTTGGGGCATTTTGATACAGTTATATGTAAGGTTGGCGGTGTAGATTTTTTATCGGGGGAAACGGCGACCGCAAAACTTATATCTGTCTTACCCAAAAAAATAAAAAACATATGATAAGATAGGTAGGTGTCCGCAATGAGCAAAAGCAAGCAAAATAAAAGTACTGAAAATCTAATTATGGAGAGAGAAGTCGGAAAAATAATCAGTGAAATAAAAAGTTTAGCAGATAAAATCAAGGAAAATCTCGGAAAAATAGACTGGAAAAAGATAGACGAAGTAGAGAACAAGATTTCAGCGAAGGTAGGTAGTGACGTAGACGTTTGGGAAGGGGGGACATTAGTAAGTAAAAAGGTTAAGTGCGGTAAAAGGGGCTGCAAGTGTGAAACTGGGAAACATTTGCATGGGCCTTACTTATACTTTGTTTTCAGCGATGGCAAGCGAAAAGAAGTGTATATAGGGGCATATGATAAAAAGTTTTCTCTAACATATATTAAAGGCAAAAGAGCCCATAGAGCTTTAAAATACTTGGATCAAGCGTTAAAACTGTTGCGGCGTGTTGAAAAGCTTGTAGAGTACGTCTAGTTTTTCAACTTCGAAAAATCTTCTTTTTATTTTGGTTTTAAACTGTTCAAATCTTCTCATTTCAGCTCCTCCCGATACATGGCTATTAGGAACTCTGATATTACGATTATGAGATATTTTACTGGTTTTTTGCGGAGTAGTCCCTCTGTTTGCGTCATTTCGAAAATTGTGTAGTTGTTTTGCTTTGCAAGCTTCATAAACTCGTTTAAATCGTCAAAATATATTATGAAAGGTACTTCACCGAAGTCGATCGCGCTGATTTTTAGCCGTTGCGTCATTTTGTCATCACTTGGCTGGTATTACCTCGTAGCCGTACTTCTCAAGTTCTTCAATCATCGCACGTATGTATTGCATTTCTTCCTCGCTTATCTGTGTAACTTCACTTTGCATAAGTTGACGCCGTGCTTCTTCGAAATATCCAGTTTCGATAAGCTCTTTTTCTTCTGGCGTTATGGCTGGCAGCCCTGCCTTAACCATGTCCTTCATGTACATCTCGCGAGCTTTCTCTAGAATTTCCTCTTTCTTAGGTGTTCTGCCTTTGCTCTTGCTTTTGCTTTTGGTTTTCTTGGTTTTCTTTTCTTTTTTCTTCTCTTGTTTTTTGACTTCTTGTTTAGTTAGTTTCTTTGGTTTTTCTTCTTTCTTCTTTGCCTTCTTCGTCTTTTTCTTTTTGATTTTGAATTTTAGCTCTTTGCCGTTTCGTGTTTTGATTATTAGTTTGGCGCCCTTAGTGTCTATGCCCGCAAGGTCGTATCGGTTTGGTGATGATAACCATTGACTGATTGTTTTTGCTGGTTTAGCGTCTTTTGCTAAGTCTATTTTAATTGCTTTTAAACTTCTCTGCTCCATTCTCCTTAAAACTCTTTTAAGCTCTTTTTTAGAAAGTTTGGTAGGTTTAACTGGTTTGCTGATTGTTTTAGTAGCTTTTTTGTGATATAGTGCAAATGCTTTATCTGCTGCTTTATCGTAGATTTCCGCGATTTTTTCGCACTCTTTGCGCTCTTTTTCCCTCAAGTTTTTCTTTTTCATCGCTGCTCTCGCACGGTTTGCTGCTTCTTGTAGTGCTTTTGCACGCCGTAAAACTGCTGAAGGCTTTTTAGCTTCTTTGCATTGTTCTAATAGTTTTTTAGCTGCTTTTCTCGCATTTTTAGGTTTATCTAATCTTATTATTTTTGCTAGTCCTTTCCAACGTGGTTTATGGAACAAGGTTTTACTTTTAGACATTTGGTATCACACTCCTAACGTTTGTTAGGAGTTGCCCGTCAGCCCCCTCTGAAGGGCGTCATCCTTTGGGCGAAATTTTTCGAAGGGGGGAGATTTGCACACCCCTTACTATGCCATATCTAGTTTTGCTTTTTCTAAGCTCTCTTGTAATCTTTGCCGTCTTTTTGCTTCCGCAGCTAGAAATTCGTTTATCGCGTCTTCGATTACATCTAAATCGGCTTGCCGTCTCCTTTTCATGTACATCTCGTAAATATGATCTGGTAGTTTAGGTTGGAAGACGTCTTGTGCTAGCTGTTTGTGCCAAACCTTACCTACTGCGTTTATTTTTTTCTTGTAAATTTTTGCGATGCTCCAATAGGGGTCTTTCTCGATTATCTCTACGACCCACCAGCATTTTTTACGAATCTCCTTTAGCACATCTTGTACGGGCGCGGTAAGGATGACGGCATTGCAAACTATCCTTATAACATCGAAAAGTATGCTTATTTTAACCGCGAAGTTTTGAAACTCCGTTTGAAACAAATATTTACTGAAGAATTTTCCAGCGTCATCGTAAATTATTAAAGGTATTCTCTCTCCTTGTTCTGCGGCCGCTTTCATTAAAAACAAGCTAGGTAACGGTTCGAAAAACATGTAGTCAAGTGCCTTCTCCCAGCTTCCATAGACTTCTTTAGCTACTTTCAAAGCATATGTTGTTTTACCTAAGCCTTGCGTACCTTGTATGAATGCTATGATTAGTCTGTTCCGTTTATATGCGTCTAAGATTTTTTTACTCAGATAAAACATCTCCTTCCTCTCCTTCTGGTTCTTCTTCCGTGATATATTTTTCTAATTCTTTTTTGGCTGCGGGGACGCTTATACTGCCTAGTAAAGCATTTATTGCTGCTTCGTACTCCGATTGCTTAAGTCTCCTAATGTAGTTTGCTACGTTTACGTTTCTAATGATATTGTTTATGTAGTCTATTTCTTTAAGCTCCTCTTCACTCAAATTATTTAACATAAGCGTGAAATAATATGCAAAGCTAGGATTGCCAATAAGTAAACGTAAACTATCACTATACTTGCTGGCTTTTGCAATAATTGAACTTAAAAACTCCCTAAGCCTGCTTAGACTCACCGCGCTTCAGCCCCCTATATAGCTCAAATAGTTTACGTGCAACTTCAACATCGAAAGCCGTTTCAAGCTTCAAAAGTTTGTTTAGAGCTTTATGCAACTCTCCAGCATATTCAGCCAAAATCTCGCTTCTCTTAAATGCTTCAGAGAACGCCCAGTCGCAAATAATTTTGAGTTCATCGTCTTCTAGTTGCATGTCTTCGTAAAATAGGATTTTGAACTCCCCTACATCGATGTAATCGCCGTTTAAAATGCTTATTGGCGTCCAATCACGTTTTATAGCATTGATTAATCCACGCAGACCCCCCTCAAGCAGATATAATTTATCTTCGATTGCTACGTCAAGCTGATGTGCTTGCTCCACTCGCCCTACGTCATGGTTTAGTTTAATTGCGAACAATGTTTGTTTAATTTCTTTTGCAAAGTAATAAGCAATTATTGCTGATAGACCGAAAACAGTAAAGTAATAGTAGTTTAACAAATTGTATAATCCTACAAATGTGAAGGGGACAAATAAAGCCATAAAGTAGTAGTTTGTAACTTTTGTGAGCTTTTTACCTTGCACACCTACACTTGCACCTGCAACTGAAGCTAAAATACATGTCATAATGATTTTCTGCTTTTCTTTTAGGAATTCTGCGATGCTTATGTAGTATTTTTCTCGTTTAACTGTTTTTGCGAAAACTAGCGATGTTATGAAGATTTTAGCTTTACATGCTAAGGTAAAACAGTGTACAGCTTCCGTTAGATTGAAACGGAAGTAGTAAACCCCTTCTCTAGTGATTTCGATTACTTGATTATCAACATAAAGGTAAACTGGATTATCTTTTGTAGCATTAAAAACAGCTATCTCGATAGGTATCGGATTATGTAACGTTATTGGCTCGATTTTCTCGACCCAAACAGCCGTTAAGTTTCCACTCTCATTACTCCATATCGCTTGATAGTATCTAGGTGAAATCGGGAAAAATATAGGTGTTACTGCTAAGTCCCCGTACCTATATGTTGTTAGTTGAAATGTTGTTGTTTGCTGTTCAATGTTTTGATTGCTGACTTGAGCTAAACCTATTTGCAAAAAGCTTACATTTAAGAGTAAAACGATGAGAAGCGAGCCTAAGATTGCTCGCTTCTTCTTACCCAATCTTACAAAAACATATGCTAAGATAGCTATGGCAACGATATTACATAATATATTATTATTATAATTTAGATTGACCCAGTCTAGCATTTTGTTTAATCACCTTCAGATCGTAAATCGTAAACATTATGAGCGTGATTAGGGCAGGGATTCTAAACAAATCGACAATGTCGCAAATCCAAGTTAAAGCGCCTTGCAAATGGAAAATCGATAAAACGATGAGCATTACGAAAGCTGTTGTAGCTAAATTATATCTAAACATGAGATAAGATAAAACGGTGAAAACGGTAAAACAGACGATTGACCATAAGATTACCGCGAGTTTGAAGTTTAGAGTTTGAGCTAAATATGTTATAGCTTTATTGTATTCCAAGCTACTATTGCCTTTTAGAATTGTTATTGATGCGTCTAATGCGATTGCGAAACCGTAAAAACCTATCGCATAGTTTAACTGCTGTTTCCTCATTTTTGCTCACGCCGTCAAATTGATAACTAGATGTGCTAGAGTTGATGCGCCTAAACCACCTTTACGTAAAATAATTTGCAAAGTTACACCTGCAACAACTAACCATAAGAAGTACAGCCAGTCGAAGCTACGTTGTACGAAATGGAATATTAACCAGCTTCCTACTGCTAGGCCGTCAACGAAAAACGTTTTGTACTGTTTTACGATTTTGTTTTTGATGTTTTTCACGATTGTTTCCGCGAAAGTTGTCATAGATGCTCTAAAAGTCTCCTCCGCAAAAGCTACAATAATCCAAACTCCTAAAATCCATAATAGTAGCTTTAGGTTTTCGAAGATCATTGTCCACGATGTAAATATTTTAGATGTTAGTACTGTTCGTAAAGCAATGGGGACTATTGCTAAGCTTGCAAACGCTAAATCTTCTTTTCTTGCGAACCAGTTTAAGGCGAGAAAGCTACAAGTTAAGCTTACTAACCATAAAGTTTGAATATCGGCGTTTACTGGATTTTGCGAAGTTGCTAGGCAAATCCAAATGCCGAATAAAAGATTTAATACAAAAAATGTTATTGCCGTTTTATCTTTAGCCTTAAGTAAAAGGGGTTTTTCGAACTGCGACATTATTAGCCCCCCTTCACCAAGTAAACGGTTGCTGTAAGCGTGAAGTCTTTAGCTGTTATTTTTGGTGTGCAGAATGCTTTAGCATAAACGTATACGGTTACGATTGCCGTAACCTTCGATGATGTTACGGTTTTACCGATATTGATTTGATAAAAAGCGCCTGTAGGATTGTAAAACGTTTTACTGATTCCTAAAATATCAACTTTAACGTAGCTCTCTTCATATCCTCCCTCGGCCTTAGCATAGAATTTCAGCTCATCGAGTTCGATTTTCTCGATTGTATAGTTGCTTTGAAGATATTTTGCTACTCTATCATCTTGCGTAAAGTCAAACTCGATGTTCTGTTCCTTTATTGTAGAGTCCCATGGATTATACCAGTTGTCGCTTGCTTTAACCTCGGTGTAAAGTTTGATGGTTACGGTTAGCTTTACTGTTTTTCCGCCTGAAATAATACCAGTTGAACCGTTAGTTGGTGCAGTTGGCGGCGGAAACGCTTTAATAAACATAAATGCGGCTGCGAAAATCATCACCAACATTATAAACATCATTGCTTGCTTCGAAGTTTTGCTTAGCTTAAACTGCTTTTTACTCAACTCCTTTCATCTCCTTTTCTTCTTAGCTAAGTTTAAAGCTGATTTAACGTTTCCAACGAACTTCTTAATGTTTTCAATGAGATTGTTGAAAACCCCGATGATAAAGAACACTCCAGCAACAACCGCATCTTTTACTGGTTTTAATGCATCGTACCAGCTCGCATTAAAACCTACCATGCTAGCGTAAAACAGATTACTTACGTAGTCAAACAGCCCCGTATAAATCACCAGTAGATAAAGCATCATAGCATAGATAGCACCGAAAACCATGATCTCCGTTTTTTCTTTCTGTACCGCAATGTAGAATATTACTACTGCGATTATCATCGGTAAGGCGACGGCAAACAGCAGAAACAGCTTTTGTACAAAAAGTATGAAGGCTTCGCCGAAATAGCTGCTAGCCCCTCCGAAGAGCTGCATTGTTCCAACCATAAAGCCTATACCTACTAATATAGCTAGGATTATGCCTACTATAGCCATGAGCTACTCACCCCTAACAGTTTTTCAATTATTTCGATTAGATTGACGAAAACATATCGTAAAAACTCGTACAAATACGGTATTTGTAAATTAGGGAAAACGTCGGCACACATGAAGTACAGTAATAGGATGAGCGTGATTTTTAGGAGTTTTTTAACGAAGTTTAGCTTACTTATTAACAGCAAAAGCAGAAACACTAAAATAAATAAATATAGGATATTAGCGTCTACTTGCATGTTTTAAGACCCTCCTTTGCTTAACGAAAAGCGCAACGGCAACGATAGCTAAGCATATAATGGTAAGAGTTGTAGGCGTCAAAAAGTAGCTAAACCAGCTTGATGTCGATGTATCTTGTTTTACAATTGCCAGATCCACGTATAGATAGTAGGGCGTCCCCCCGTCGTAATCTGAATTAAACTCTACTATCAATGTTGTGCCTGTTGTCACTGTTACGTGAAATTCGCATCTGGTGCGTGTGGTTGGCTCTTGACTTGAAGGTTTTAAAACGATTTGATGTCTCTCGCCTTGATTATCCCAATAGTAAAGGTTTATTGCACCGTCAACAGGCTCACTATAGTAATATGTTACAACTATTATTATGTTAGACCACGGGCATGGATCGCTGTAAAGCTTAAGCAAAAGCCAAGTATGTTGGGGGGCATTGTCCTCTGTTGAGTAGATTACTAGGTAGTTGCCGTCTTCATGCTTTAAGCTGTTTAAATTACCGCTATAGAGCTGGTCTTCGTCTCCGCTCCCCGCATCGTAGCCGTAGGCGAAATCCGTAAAGTACAACACTTCGCTTTGATTATACTCGTATGTTTGTATTGGTTGCTGTTGCTCTGTTTGTGTTGTGGTTTGATTTAAGGTTTGGTTTTGCGAAGTTGTTGGTGTTAGTTGCGGTTTAAAATATGTGTAAGCTATTAAACCGCCGCAAACAATCGTTACGATGATAAAAACTGCTAAAAACTGTTTATCATTCATTTCTTCTCCCTCCCTTTTTTAAAACTAAAACAATTACGATTACTGTTAAGCCGATAATTACGAGATTGGTTACGTTTAGCTGCAACCAGCTTGATGTCGATACTGAACCGCTTCCCTCAGCATTTAATTCCTCATAAACTGTGTATTCGAATTTTATGAATGCCACTTCGGTTAGCGGTATTTCTGCACTAAGAATGTTGCCTGAAATTTCTCCGTCAGCTTCTACAAGCACGTAAAAACTGTAGTGTACAATGTAGGTTACGTTTTCAGTAGGTGCGGTATCTAAAGTCATATCGTTAAGATGGGTGTCTAAATCTGTGCTGTAGCTGTCACTCCATGAACCTTGATAATTAGCATCTAAAGTTACGCTCACGGGCGAGCCTGATTGAACAATGTAGTAGTCTACGTAGTTTGTGCTGGGATTACTTTCCTCCTCGCAGTGCCAATAGCATTCACTGATTCTACAGTTTGTTATTTTATTGCCGCTAATGCTAACTGAGACGCTAAGGTCTATGCTGTGTACTGTTAAATCGTCGCCGTAATCTGTGCCATTCACAAGCCAGCTCGCGGTGAACGGTTTATTTGTTAGCGATGCGGTTTGACCGCCAACTTTAACTTTAATTGTTAAGCGTTCACCGTACTCGTTTTCTACTTCAGTAACGTATTCTTGCAGTTTTTCGTGCAGAAAGTGTTTGAAGGGCGGATAATAGCAGTATATTGTTGCGCCGATGAGCAAAGCGAGCAAAATAAATAAAAATAGATGTTTTTTGCTGAGCTTCATTGCAAAGACCCCCCCTCGAAAGCTAGTCTCTGCGTTCCTTGACGAAAAGCACAATGATAATCACTAGTAAAGCACCGATAACTAGATGTTCGAGCTTAAATATGCTCCAAAAGCTTGTTGATTGCTGTTCTTCTTCTCCAACTGTTACTGTTACTGATGTTTTAGCTAATACGTTGCCTTCACTGTCTCTTAACTCGAAGCTAATTACATGCTCGCCTTCTGAAGAAAACGCTGTTTGATAGCTTGCGCTTGCTTGCCCTGAGCCAGCAGTTAAATCTACAGAAGTTACTGGTACTTCGTTGTCCCCTATTTTGGCGTGGAGTGTTGCGGTTTTGCTTTCGTTAACAAACGACCACTGAATGAAAATGCTGAATGTTACTGGCTCGTTTACATCTACTTTTCTGTCTTGGCTCGCATCGATCCAAGATACGATTAGTTGGATGCTCTCCGATTCAACGTTTATCGTAAACTTTGTTTGCGCGAAAATTATTTCTTGTAATGCTAGTTTTGCTGTATAAGTGTAGCTACCTTTTTTCTCGGTTGGCAAGTTAACGGTGTACTGGCCCTCGAAGTCTCCCTCGCCTGTCTCTGACGCGTTAAATATTACGTTTGTTAACGTTGCAACCAACTCATCGGAGCTGTTGTAAAAGTAGATTGTCATGTTATACGTTGGTGCTGTGAAATCCACGTAGTGGAATTTTATGTTTAGTGTTACTGGTTCGCCCACGTAATAGGCTGCTTTTGTCGGGGTCACCGAGAAGCTTGTTACTTGCATTTGCGTTGCGCTTGCTGGCGCTACTAAACCTAAAACTATTAGAAATGCTAATGCTAAACAACTAGACTTAAGTAAAGCTTGCTTGTTCACTCACGCTCACCTACTTTAAATTTTTTTGAGTACCTACTCAAAAATGAGTAAAAAATAGATATAAGTTTACTTATCTAAAAAATGTTTTTAGAACGGTTCACGTCGCTTAACAAGGTTGTAAATTGTGTCTCTGAGCATCTTTAGATACATGCTGAAACCTTCGTAGGAGATATAGTACACATAGCCGTTCTCCGTATGTTTACCGTCCAGCAGATAGATTTTGCGGAGTTTTGTTACGATGTACTCCCATTGCTTTTGATTTAAACCGAGATGTTTTAGGATTTCTTCTTTAGTCATTGGCCCTTCACGCAAAAATAGCAGTAGGTCTTTTATCTTTTCTTTTAACCTTTGCTGGCAACATATTATACTTAGCACATCTTCGATTGCCATTGCTTGCTACTCTCCTTTTAGTTGCTACTCAAAAATGAGTAAGTGAGTAAGAAAATTTAAGGTTACTCCTAATTTATTTTAGGGGAGCGGGGATTAATGTGGAATTAGAGCCGACTAAAATGTTTTTTGAAGGGTGTTAACGATTGTTTGCAGCTTCGTAGTCCCCTGCTAAAATTAGGGTGGGCGTGTTTGACCCCTGTAGAACAATATGAAATATGCGAAGTTGATGCACGCATGCTACGTATGGGGGACGTCTTATCCAACAACAAAAAAACTTTGTATAAGACACTATTACTCCTAACACCTGATAACCCTGATAACATGTAGAACAACATGAAATATGCGAAGTTGATGCATAGGTTCAAGTAGAGAGAAGCAACTACTTAACCTGTTATCTAAGCTTTTTGCCTTAGTTTTTAACGATAAGGAACTAGGCCGAAAAATTCTTTCTAAGTATAAGGAGTTAATTAAGAAATAACGCTTGTAAAAGTTTTGTACCTCTATTAAATACAATCTGTCTGGTCGCCTAACACCTGATAACCCTGATAATATATATTATAAGAATTGCATGCAAAGTTGCATACTTATTAAACTTTGATTAAAAAATTAGTTAAACAAATTGACGTCTTTATGAACTTTATCGATGATAGCAACTAAGCTAACCGTCTTATCCAAACTGTTTAAAATGTTGGATAAGATAGGTTTATGTTGCGGTGTTGCGGTGTGCTGACAAAAAGCTAAAATATAACTTCGTAGTAAAGAGAGCTTAGATATGGTTATTATCTAGTTTTGAGATGCGGTTAAAATGGAAATGAGTTGAAACCATGTTTTATTTTTGTGGCATTGCTAAACGACATGTTTATAACCTCTTTAAACCGTAAATTTTATACGAGCAATATTAACTTTTAGTATTCTCGCGGATGAAAATATATGGCATTTATATGCAGCTCGCA
>Ga0164311_10001788_pt1 | contig 10802 bp, 15 predicted proteins | sample GuaBasSedimGuay2_FD_121796 | JGI IMG/M metagenome (GOLD analysis project Ga0164311, IMG submission 121796) | Subseafloor sediment microbial communities from Guaymas Basin, Gulf of California, Mexico - Guay2, Core 4569-9, 9-12 cm | ecosystem: Environmental > Aquatic > Marine > Hydrothermal vents...
GGTGGAACTACGATGGTGTAGAGTTGGAGAGGGTTGAACTTCCCTTCGAGGATATAAAATCTCAGAGAGACCACGATGAATTTGTTAGAATTGCCAAGGATGTTATTAGAGAAGAGATGAAGAATGGAGAGGTTGTTGTGTCCGTTGCTGGTGGTAGGAAGACTATGGGAGTTGGGTTATACAAGGCTGGATTGGAGGTTGGTGTCAAAGATTTCTACCACGTCATAGCTGAGGAGGTGGTTGGAACATCAAACTTCATGAAGAATCTCATAGAATACGATGTAAAATCGATATATGAAGGAAAGGTTGATGCTCCCGAGAGCCTTAAGAAATTCATAACGTGGGAGATGCATCGTCCAGATTTAACAGTTCACCTCATAAAGATCTGATCAGGGATTTAGCAACCACTTACAAACGTCAATCCCCCTCCTCCTCATAGATTCAAAATCGTATTCCAAAGTTATCTTCTCCCTTTTCTTAACCTTCGTAATCTCACTCAAAAATCCACTGTGTGCAAAGAAGTTTCTCTTTCTATCTCTCGACTCCTTACAACCCAAGAGTTCCAATAGCAAAATCTCACCTTCAAAATCCTTCGATTTCTCCCTTATGTATTCAAAATCCCTCTCCAAAAACCTCGAATTAACATCCAATCCCAAGTTTTTGTATATTTCTTTGAAAGTCCTCAGTATCTCATCCAAATCTGGAGATCTTCCAGAAATCTTCTCCCTCCAGAATTCAACGATGCTATATAAAATGGAAATTGCAAAGAAAGTATTTACGATGTCGTCACATCTCAAAACGTTTCTAATTACCGTTAAGTTATCCATAACTACCCTCTCCTCAATCTCCTCAACTATCTCCAGCAAGTTATTTACAATCCTCTCAACGTCTATATCCAAGTTCAAGATGTTGGGATGGTAAAAGACGAGTGGAACGTTGTATTTTATAGCATTGAATGCCATCCTGAGAGTTTTCATAATCCTTGAAAGTTCGTCAAAGAATTTCCTTCCACGTAGAAATCTAAGGTTAAACTTGGGTAGGCTGAAGAATGCCTTTACATCGAGATCGTAAATCTCAACTTTAACCTCTCCATCGACTGGTGGTATGTATGTCAACTTCAAAGAAATCCCCTTCCCACCTTGCAATATGGATCTGAGCTTACTGTAAGTTGCAAACTTCCTCAAAGCTTCAATCATGCTTGCAGTGTATATGTTCTGTCCAGTTGAAACGTCAGCGTATATCTCATCAACATTTAGCTTCAACAGCTCCTTAAATATGTAAACTATCGTGTTCTCTATTGAACCTTTAAATTGAACCGTATATTTACCAAAGTAAACTCCAACAGATGGAATAACGATGACTTCAGCTTCACCCAAAATCTCAACCATCCTCCTCTCAAACTCATCCCTGTCCCTCAACATCTGAATTCCATCCTCGATCCTCGTGACAAGGCTTTCAGGTGCCAAAAATATTGTCCTCACACTCCTACCATTCTCCCTCAACCATCTCCCAATTGCAAATGCTGAAAACCTATCCTCATAAACTGAACCATCTATAATGTATCTGACAACCTTGTAACTCCTTGGATCTCCCAAAACCTGAAGGACTGCAGCCCTCATAACCTCCTAATCACCCCCAAACCCGAAGTCCTACCACCACCAACATTTGAATACTCACCAAACCTCAGGAGTTTTGAAGTGATCCTTGAAAATTCCTCGTTGTATGTGTCGTCTGGAATTGAAAATCCAACCTCCCCAACAAATCCAACCGACCACATACCCTTCTTCAGAGTAATCCTCTCAGTCCTAATTTTACAACTTGAAACAGCAATTCCCCAACTGTCGAGCCACTCCCTGTAACTCCTTGGCAGTCTTGAGACGTAAGCTTCATACATCCTTGCCAAACTCCTAAACAGGAGTTGTGGGAGTGGTAGTGGGACAAATCTGTAGTGCAAATTTGGAATTCTGAAGTAACACGGTGTCAAAAATTTAACTCCAAATTTCCTGACAACCTCATCCCCAAAATCTTCAACGTATCTCACATCCACACTGCAAAGTTCGTTTTGCATTCCTGCAAATGTTATCTTATCGATACACATCAAATAATCTTTCAAGGCTTCTCCAATCTCCTCAACAAAAACGGAAATTGTAAAGGAGTATCTTTCACCTTCAACGAGCTTTTCAATTGAATAGTCTTCACCTTTAAATACTGGTGAAGTTGCAAAGGGTGCCAAGCCCTTACTTCTATGTAACTCTTCGGCAAAAATCCTGTTTATCCTCCTCAAAACCCAGTATAGAAATCCTCTTACGTATGCTCCAGAATACATCCATAGGTATTTGGATTCAGATGGAATGAACTTGATAACAAACTGAACTATCATAACTTCCCCATCTTCAATCTAACGAGATAATCAACAGCCAAACTCTTCAACCTCTCCTCCAACTCACAAGCCCTCTCATAAACGTTCTCATACATGTCAAGCTTTGACATACTCTTCAACTCCCTAACCCTCCTCAGGGAACTCATGAGTTCATCCCTGTATAGTATGCATCCGTAGCACCTACTCCTCTCCATGAATTCAATCTTCTTCTCAACCCTATCAAGATACCTCTCCAAATCCCTCTCAATCTCATCCTTCACCCTCTTGCAGTCCAAGCAGTATAGTGTGACTGGATCGATGCATTTCTCGCAGACGTATCGGTAGCAGCGTGGGCAGAGACCTTTGGCATCACCACCGCACAACTCGCACTCCATCGAACAAATGTGAACTTGCAACTCTTAACCCTTACCGTATCTTAACCTCAACTTGCAGAAGGAGCAAACTTCAGAATTTGAAACCTCTCCACAGATCTTGCAATGCCCAAGATTCCAATCCAATCTGATAAAATTGGCAAGCTTTGCTATACTCCTAACGAAGTTTTGCTTAAAACCCTTCTTTCTAAGCTCAACATCGTAAATTATCTCCTTCCAAACGTCATGAGGTGCATGAGGGCATTCAATTGATGTGAAAGGTAAATTCAACGTTAAGACCAAAGTTGCATTTTCCTTCTCAGTCCTATCAAACAGTGGCTTTGACTTTGCAACGAGCTTGTCAAACGAATCTATCCTTGGTTTTAGCTTTGATATGTATTCGACGTTTCCACTGAGCATGTTCTTTATAAAGAAGTTTATGATATCTTCACACGTGTGTGCGGTTGCAACAACATCAAACCCATTGAGTCTTGCAAAAACGTTCATCAGATACCTCTTTGCAGTTCCACACGCTGAACAGACCTTCCTCCTATCAACATCCTCTATTGTAAAGCCGTAATCTTCAAGCCTTACAACATTCAAGTTGACATCCAGAAATTCGGAAAGCTCTTCAACAGATCTCAAACACTCCCTTGAATATCTACCAATTCCAAGGTCTATGTGGAAGAGTTCAAATTTGTATTCAAGTCTCTTTAAAGCGTAAGCCATGGCACAACTATCCTTACCACCCGAAACACAGGCTAAAATCCTTTCAGATCTCCTCAAAATTTTATAACGCTTTACACTCCTACCAACAATTTCAACGTAAAAATTTGGATAGCACTCATCACATAGGGTAACCTTGTAAACCTTCGAGTGAAACACAGCCCTCCTCCCACACCTACACCTCATCCCCAATCCTCGATTATAAAATTTAAATACCAATCGGCAACCTCATCGCATGAGGTGTGTTACATGTAACTCAAACCTGATAGGGGCAACCTACGTAGCGTTTCCATGTCCAATATGTGGTGAGACGATATACAGGTGTAAGAGGTGTAGGAGACTTTCAAATCCATACGTATGCCCAAAATGTGGATTTGAGGGTCCGTGAGGTGGTTTTATGGGTTTGGTTTACATGAAGCTTAGGGTTATGCCCAGTGATGTAGATGTAGATCTTGAGGATCTCTACCTTAAGATAAGGGATGTTGCACCTAGAGATGTTGAGATAAGGGATTGTAAGATTCAGCCAATAGCCTTTGGATTGAAGGCTTTATTGATTGTTGCTGTCATGCCCGATGAGGGAGGGATTGGAGACAGGTTGATTGAGAGCATTCAGGGTGTTGAGGGTGTTGAGAGTGTTGAGGTCGAAGCTACTGAGTTGCTATGAAGGAGGAGATTGCAGATATACTTGAGAGACAGTTTGGAATTTCAAGGGATGAATTTCTCAGTCTAGATTTGGAGTTTGAGAAAAGGGGGAAGGGTAGGATTTACGCATTCAAACCATGTAATTTAAAAGTTCCAACACACCATGAAGGCATATACTTTGGAACACTTGAGAGGGATGGATTGAGGCTTTCAATTGAAGGTTGCTTTCTGGTTGGTAAATTTGCTAAGAGGAACGTTCTTGAAGTTGAAGATGATGATGCCAGATTGTGGATGTGTGGAAGAGATTTGGAATGCAATTTGAAGGGTTACGTTATAGTCAAGTGGAGGGGTTTTTTCCTTGGATGTGGGAAGGGAAACGGTAAGATTTTAAGGAACTTCGTCCCAAAGAACAGGAGAATTTCCTTAAAAACTTCTCTCTAACTTTTGATGAAATCTCTATCTCCCTCTCTATAAGTTCCTGAAGTTTCTTCTCTCTCTCATACCCAATTTTCCTCGTTATAAGTTCACAGAGATAGCTGACACATAGGTTTGGCCTAACCTTCAGCACACATCCATTCTCACCCAAGAAGTAGCATAGGTCATCTCTCAACCTCCTCTTTGGTATCTCAACACCCATAACGATGTTCATCGCAATCATAACCTCGTCAACCTCATCCTCAACCCAATCCCTACAACAGCTTCCAGTCTCCTCAGCGCACCTCCTGCATATCTCCGTAACTCCAATCTCCCTCATGTATCTCCAAGTTTTCTCTATGACCATCTCAAGTTTTTTCAAATCCTCCTCAATCTCTTCAACTTTTATACTCTCAGCCAATTTTTTAGCCCTCCTTATCCTCAACTCCATATCAAAGCTCACACTCAGCTTTTAAACATTTCATCGAGTTTGGAATGTGAAGGTTGCAATACTAGATGGATACGTTGACGAACCTTCATGCCTGGGTGTCCCACCATACATATCACCCTATCCAAGATACATATACGGTATGCTCAGATACTTAAAGATAAAACCAAGATACCTAACGATAGATCAGATTAGGGGTAGGGAGTTTGAACTTGAGAATTTTGATTTGGTTATAATTATAGCAGGTATAGCGGTTCCAGGTAAGTATTTGGGTGGTAATCCAATGTCTCTAAGGGATCTAATGAGAATTTCGGGATTGAAAGTTGAGAAGATACTTTTAGGTCCAATAACACTTGAGATAGAGAAGGATTCTTTGAATTCATACACGATACTTGAACATCCATTTGAGAGGGATCTGTTGAAGATTCTTTCCAAGAAATTTGAGGGTGACATGAGCATAAACAAATTTGCAATCTTGGGTGCTGAGGTTGTGAGACAGCATCCAGACTTTCCATACGTTATATGTGAGATCGAAACTTACAAGGGTTGTTACTGGGGTAAATGCTCATTCTGCATTGAGAGATTTCAAAAACTTGATATGAGGGATCCAAGGGCTGTTATATCTGAAATAAAGGCACTTTACAATCAAGGTGTTAGGTATTTTAGGATTGGAAATCAGACAGACTTCTTCACATACATGGCAGATTTCAGATACGAATTTCCAAAGCCAAATCCAGAGTTCATGAAGAATTTTCACAGAGCTATATGGAGGGAGTGTCCAAAGATCAAAACATTACATTTGGATAACGTAAATCCAAAGACCATTGCGGAGTATCCCGAGGAGAGTAGGGAGATTGTTAAGACAATTGTAACTTATCAGACACCTGGAAATGTTGGAGCTATGGGTCTTGAGAGTGCGGATGAGAGGGTTGTTAGGAAGAACAACCTCTGTGCAACACCAGAAGAGGTCAAGTTTGCTGTGAAACTTGTAAACGAATACAGGTGCATAGGATACAATGGACTCCCCTGCTTCCTACCTGGATTGAACTTTGTAATTGGATTGAGAGGTGAAACTAAGGAGACTTTTGAGAAGAACTACGCATTTTTAAGAGAACTTTTGGAGGAGGATCTATGGGTTAGGAGGATAAACATAAGACAGGTTAAGGTTTTTAAGGGGACACCGATGGAAAAGGTTGGTTACAGGAATGTGATGAGACACAAGAGGTATTTCAAGGTTTTTAAGGAGAAGGTTAGGAGGGAGATTGACAGGGAGATGCTGAAGAGGATACTTCCAGTTGGAAGGAGGTTGACAGATTTGAGGTGTGAGGTTGTGAGGGGGAAGGTTACGTTTGCAAGGCAGATTGCAACTTATCCCATACTCGTTGGTGTAGTTGGAGAGTATGAGAGGAATACGATTTTGGATGCTAGGGTTGTAGATTACGGGAGAAGATCAATAACAGCTGTTCCAATTTTGAATCCAAACGATGCAAAGCTACATCAACTTGAAGCAATTCCAAACATTGGAAAAAAATTGGCAGGTAGGATTGTTGCAAACAGACCTTACAAAAGCTTGGAAGATTTAAGGGTTGTTCTAGGTGAAGTTTTTGAGAGAGTTAAGGATTTCTTTGAAGCGAAAGCTTTATAACACCTCAAGTTTTGTTATTTAAAGGGCCGGTAGCTCAGCCTGGTAGAGCGTCGCCTTGGCATGGCGAAGGCCTGGGGTTCAAATCCCCACCGGTCCACTTTTAACTTATATTAAGAAGTTTTGGTGTTTCAATTTTAATTCTGACACAAAATTAAAAAGTATTGTGATGGCACTTTTAAAATAATTTAATTTCTGTGTTAATCTATACTTGGAATTTAATAATATCATGTTCCCATATACTATTAAAGATGTGCCCCCAACTGTAATCAAGTATGTCCATTTCAGCTGTCAAAGAAACTAATTGGAACAACTCCTTAAATTGCTAAAAACATGAATTTAAAGGTTGGTGGTTACAAAAGCATATTGATTTACTAAAAGGTTTAAATTTTATCTATAAATCATTTTCTTTTCTTCTTCATCTATGAAGATAACTTTTCCATGCCCTAAATTAAGCCTAATTTCACACTCTTCAAGCATCTCTAATTTCTTTTAGCTTTTCCTCAAATTCTGCATCCTTCATAACCTCAACAGGAATAGAAGCACTATAACAAGTAACCAAGATAATTATTGTTCTTAGTCTTTTTACTTCTGTAACAGTCTTCACTCTTTCAATCTTTTCTTTTTCTTCTATTACTTTCCATCTCTACAATTTTTCTTTTCTGTTCCTTTATTTCTTTAAACTTCTTAAAAGCTCTTTTAAGGTTGTTTTCTAATTTATCAAGTTCATGTAACAGTTCGGCTTTATCTTGAACAACGATTCTTCCAGCTTCAGTAGGTGTTATAACACTGTAATCTGCCACCAGATCTGCAATGGTCACATCCTTTTTATGTCCTATATTTGAATTACTTGCAACCATTTCATCGTTAAATGGTTCAAATTCATCAACACTCTTATAAGAATTATTACATCAACTCCAATTCTTTATCAAAAAATTCTATTCCCCTACAAATTTCTTCTACAGCATCTTCACCCTGAACTGATGCGTGTTTAACATATACGTCCACATTTGGAAATCGTTTATGAATTTGATTTAAAACATCTTTTAAGGTAGCACCATCTTTAGATGTTGCTATAATCTTTTTAGATAATTTGGGTATAGGCTTCTTGTAAGCTTTATCAAATCCTTTTAAGCTTCTGTTTTAACTCTTCAAGTCTTCTGTAGTAAGCATCTTCTCCAATTGGTTAGCCCAAGTGTGCCAGATTTTCTAAAATATTTGACTTCACCAATTACAATTAGCTCTTCCCCCTCTCTTGGTTCGTAAACATTCTTTCTCTTTTCACTAAATATAATGCTATTGTATTCTTGAGTTTTCATCCTTTAATTTAAAGGATAAATAACCTTTTGACTTGGAAATGTCTATTACTTCACAAAGACGCATAAAAAACCTAACTTTGGATCAGATTCTATTCTTTCAAAAATTGTTGAGGTCAGAAACGGAAAACAAGATTCCCCGAAATTTATTGAATATTTAATAACTATATCCATGTAACATCCCCAAATCTTCTATCATTTTTAACTGTAACCAGTATTTAAAACTTGTTTTAGATGGATTATGCCCAGAAGGAATAGGATAGTTGGACTTCCTGAGGAACTCTATAAGAAGTGCGAAGATATTGTAAATTCTGGAAAGTATGGATATACATCAGTTTCAGAGTTTGTGAAGGATGCTGTAAGGAGAAGACTTGAAGAATTAAAAGATTGAAAAGGTATTTGTGTCGAAGAATTTATTAAATTTGTCAAAAACTCCGCTCGATGATGGAGTGGGTTTACGAGAATATGAATTTGTTAAAATTGGCATGCAAAGAGGTTGGTGATGATTTGAGGGGTTGCAAAATTGCAATAGCTTTTCCACTGGAGTATAAGACGGCTGTGTTGATTGGGGAGCTTTTACGTTACTGTGAAGTCCTCGTAACTCCATTCAGTCCTGGAACAACGAAGGAGGAAGTGGTAAGTTGGTTAAATATTGAGATTTTGGATGTATCAAAGGCCATAGAAGCTGATTACTACTTGGACTGTGCTGCAACTCTCGTTAGGGAATCTCTTGCCAAGGGATGTATAGACGATGTTAAGGGGGTTGTGGAGCTGACGAGGAGTGGTGTCAGTTATCTGAGGAATGTTAAGAAGGCAATTGTTGTCGACGACTCCACCGTAAAGGGTGTTGGTGAAAATATTTATGGAACTGGAATGGGATTGATGGATGGTCTGTTGAGACTAAACTTAAACCTACTTGGTAAGACTGTTGCAATTGTTGGATTTGGTAGGGTTGGTAGGGGTTGTGCCTACGTTTTAAGGAACTTTTGTAGGATTGTCGTTGTTGAAATCGATCCAATAAAAGCCATGGAGGCTGTTTATGAGGGATACGAGGTTTTAGATTTACCAAAAGCACTGGAGATCGCAGACATAGTAGTTACATGCACTGGGAGTGAGAGGGTCATTGGGGGTGAACACTTTGAGTTCATAAAGAACGGTTGCATAGTTTGCAACATGGGTGCATTCAAGGAGATAGAGACTCCAAGGTGGAAAGTTAAGGAATACGGTTTAATCAAAAAATACTACAAGAATGATAAATATTTCTATGTCGTCGCTGACTGTGAACCAATTAACCTGGCAATTGGTAACGGGACACCCATCGAGATTATGGACAGAACTTTTGCCACAGTTGTGTATGCTCTGCATTATCTAATAAAAGAAGATTTCTCTGGTGTAATACCTCTACCGAAGGATATTGAGAAGAGAATTAGTGAAATGATAATAAAACACGTGTCATCAATTTGAGGTAAGATCCCTCAACTCCCTAACAACATCTCTCAAACTTCCAACTTCAAACCATCTCTTTCCAGTTATCTCATTGCAACATGCCTTATACATGTCCGAAACAGCCTTTATTAGATCTTTAGGTAACCTTGGTGGTTTTCCAGCCATTTCCCTCCAATTTGGATTTCCCTTAGCTTCCTCAATTCTCCTATACCAATCCGTCCTACGGTAGTATCTCCTCAAAATCTCCTTACTTATGTGTAAACCTTCAAGCATGAACCTACATTCGTCTGGAGTCCCAACAGCATCGACAACCATTAAACCCCTCTTCTCATCAAATGCAAACTCTATTTTTCCATCCTCATTGCTCAAACCAGCCTTCTCAACTTCCCTCGTTATAATCTCATCTATTCTTAGTGTCAAATGCAGAATTTCATCAAACTCATCTTCACTCAAACCCGCAATTTCCCTAGCCTCATCCCATTTCAAATACCTATCCCTATCTTCAAGCTTCGTGCTAAAATCTATTATTGGCTTTTCCAGTTTTTCGTTTGGTTTGGGGTAATGATCCAAACCCAAGTCCTTATGTGAAATTTCCCCTCTCTCAAGCCTCCTAAATACACTACTACCCTCCGGTAACGAATTCCTGTATATCACCTCAAGTGGAATTAAGAAGTTTGACCTCTCAAGCTTAAATATTGAGTAGTCGTATCCTTTTGGTTTTAGAACCCTAACGAGCTTCACCTCCATAACTTCACTTGGTTCCTCAACTTCATCTATCCTCTTGATTTTATTATCCTCAACCAAACCAAGGTAGTGTGTTCTTATACCAGATTCCTCAAGTTTCTCAAAGAAGTATGACGTAATCATGCACAGAGCCTTTCCCTTACCATCAATCAAATCTGGCATTACCCCATAATCAAAGACTGAATACCTGTCAGAGAACACAAACCTTCCAATCCCAGTTCTATCCCTCTTTGGCTCCTTAAGAACAATCAAGTCTTTAACGCTACTCATACAGATGGTAAAACGACGAGTATTTTAATTTTGCAGTATTCAATCTTAACAATAAGAAAAGCCATAAGTCTTGCTCCCTAATAATCTCCGTTGAAGGATGTTGAGAGAGTGTGGTGATTATCACAATATAACTTTGTTGGTGGCATTTTATTTTAAAACATGCGAAAATCAAACTCTGCTGAAAATTAAGCGTGTAATTTGGAGATAATAACAAACGACATCTGACTATTTAGAGTATCAGACAAAAGATTTTTAACCAAAATTTCAAAACGAATACATGGGACGAAAACCCGAAAAAGAGAGTTAGGTGGCTAACCTTAGAAGAGTTAAATGAAGGAATTCGCAAGAGAAAAATCTGCTCAGAACTCTTGAGAAAATTCATCAAAGAGCTATATAAAGGAGCGAGTGTTCTTCAAGCAGCTAA
>Ga0164311_10001789_pt1 | contig 10797 bp, 10 predicted proteins | sample GuaBasSedimGuay2_FD_121796 | JGI IMG/M metagenome (GOLD analysis project Ga0164311, IMG submission 121796) | Subseafloor sediment microbial communities from Guaymas Basin, Gulf of California, Mexico - Guay2, Core 4569-9, 9-12 cm | ecosystem: Environmental > Aquatic > Marine > Hydrothermal vents...
CAAACCTATCAATCACATCAATTAAAACCCCCATTCCATGCTCCCTAATAAAATCAAGAAAAGGCTTAACAATCCTCTCCCTAACAAAATCAACAACATCAGGCTGAGACAAATCACCAACTATTTCTTCAAGAAGATCTGTCGAATATTCTTTTATCAATTCATAAAGTGCATTCAAAGTACCATTACATATCAAACCAATAAAATAAGAGAATGAGAAGGCCGATAGAAAATCCTTTAAAGCCTCACAATAATCAGAAGGTAACTCCACAGGACTATAAAACGTCTTCCAACCCAAATCAACCCTATAAACCTCACTAACCCAAGCAACATCCGAAGAACGAACAACACACCGCGAAATAAACTCAACACAACCATCCAAAACAAAAGACATTTTCAAAGTAGTATTATCATACCCAGGAATCAACGTAATGGAAATTTCCCTTACACTTAAATCAGGATCTTTAAACTCAATAGCAGCAATAAGACGCTCCCTAAGAATCTCATCATCTGTAACACTAATATTCAACTGCGAAAAATACTGCTCTACCAACCAAATAACAAACCTCACAAGCAACTTAACCGTGGTATGACTCGAATAATCAGCAATAACATCAAAATCCACCCTAACATTCTCAGGTGTAACCTCAACATTTAATCCTAAAGCATTAGCGGACTGGATAGACAAAAATGACATAGTAACAACTAACAAAATAACCAAAAAAGCCAAAAACCTTTTAACTTTGTTTTCTTTTCCTATTTGCATAAAATCACCTATTCTTTCATTTTAATGACATTAACAGCTTTTCTAACGTTGTAATATAATCGGCTTAGTTTGTCCGTTGAATGAATAGGTTTACAAAGTCTATATGGGACAGAACCTGTTGAAAACGTCAAAAACGATGAGTGAAATAAAGCCCTCATTATACTAATAATCTCCTTTCTACTAACTTTCTTGCAACCATCCTTTGTTAATTTCCCCTGAAAGACGTAACGCACAGGTATTTTCAACTTATCTTTAGATGCTAACAGTATGTGAAAGATAGCAAGAACTTCGTTATCCGATAAGAAAGCAATATTTCCAAATGGTATATTCTCCGCTACATCGCTCTTAATAGAGAAAATTCTTAGCCTTATTTTCTTCCTAGCTTCAACAAGGAACAATGAGGGAGTTTTCTCTTTAAGAGTCTCCTTAAGCTTATCATACATATCATGTATAATTTGAAGCTGTGCAGATGAAAATTTACCATCAATAACAAAAATAATTTCATTAGGAAGATCTTTATCATTCATCTTAACAAATAACTGAAAAATCTCCCTTATAGCCTGCTCATTTAACCTTCCTATATGAGTCCCTGCTTCCTCAACTGTTCTGGTCTCTATTACACGACCATAATCATCCAAAATCACATAAAACGCTCCCATAGGCAAACTCGAAGGTTTAGAAGGATCCCCACTAGCATCATACCCTATATAAACCCGCTTCTTACCCGCCTCACCTCCCATCGGCTTATTAAGCCTCCACAAAATACCTTCACGCCCCTTAAATTTCGGAGAATTCACAAGAGCATTATAATACAACACCAAAGCCAACTTTTCAAGAGCTTCACCCTTCTGCCTCTTCAATTTTTGAGTCTCCCTGTCCATCACATTAACCCTTATATATTGCATAGCAACCCCCAACGGATCAACTCCCTGTACAGGAACCCCAAAAACTTCAACCAAAAAGCCGTGAAGAAAATGCTTAAATTTTAAAGTCGGCTCACCTTCCGCAGGTACTGCACATAAAATAATCGGAAACACATCGGGATGCTGCTTCATAATCCTTTGAATTTCTTCAATTTTTTCTCGCTTAAAAGTTTCCTGAACCTTTTTAAGCCACTTTAACTCATTATCTTCACTTAGATCTGGCAACTCATAAGCTACATACACAGGTAGCAAACCATCATCTACAACCAAGGATAACCTCTCAAATGCATCAAATAAGTCCTGCATAAAATTTCTTGGATACGAAATAAAAATAGTTTCACCCCTCCTGTTTTTCATACGCCCTCTCTCTACGTCTTTAGGATACACAAAAATTATTAACAACTTCTGAGGATCAGAAATAGGTCCTAAGTTTTTTAAGAACGACTGTGGTGTTACATTCAACCTATCCGCTTTATTACTATCTCTCGTTAGCGTTGCAACCCCTGTCTTAAACTTAAGTTCAACCTGATCCATCAAATCAATCAACTCTATTTGCTGAAAACTACCCTCAGAAGATATTTTGATACCCAAAAACTCTTCCTCAGGAATAGAAGCCAAATACTCCCTTATTATTTTTAGAAAGTATTTTCTTGGAAGATATTCATGCTCATACGTAAATACCTTACTTTCAGGATAATTCAAAACAACTTCTTTTTTCCCTAACTTACTTTTAATTTTAACAACACGTTCATCCGGCTTAACAGAATGCCCTACTGCCCGCCATAAATCATATAACGACGGGGGATCTCCACCCCGCCACTTCTCGCCCACATATTTTAAGTAAAGCTCACCATACTTTTCCTGGCGATCTTCAGATATCGACAAAGAAGAAACTCCCACTAATGTCCCCACAGAAAAACTATTCTCACCTATATTCTGACAAAGTACCCTTTGATTAAGCCAACGATCAAAATCCCTAATCGGTCTAAATGTAGAACGAACTTTTGGCAATATCTCCAAAAATACTTCATCACCCTCTATTAAAATTAGGTACGAAACCTCTACAAAAACCCAAGCATTCTTGCCTCTAATTTTAACCTGAAACCTTTTTCTCCGAAACCTACGTGTAAATCTAAAATAATAATGCAACAACTCCGAAAGGATACTATCATCTGGAACAATATTTTGCTTCGTTAGAACAATATCATCCATAAATTCATTTTCCTTTAACACACCAACTAACTCTTCCGAATTAACGTTACTAGTAACATAAAGATAAAAATTCTCCCCTCTAACCGACCCTGAAACCAAAACTGGCTTAAATTTCATAAATACATCTCTTGCTATCGAATACCTTAACGAATAAAGATCTAATTCTCCCCTATCCCTTTTTAGTTTTATATAATACTCATTAACAGTTGGACGCTCCAAGATTTCCCCTATTTTTACTCTATTAATATATGCTATTTGAGAAGTTTTCTTCAAAACTATATCACCCAAATAACCTATATTAACAGTAATAATAAACATAACCTTTATTAACTTTTCTTAATAATATCTCCTCGTTATAACATTTTATTATAACAAAAGTTAAGAAGGGAAAAACACGTGAGTTTCGAAGATAATTTGTTCAAAATATTAGAAAAATCATTTAAAGAAGGCGAAGAAGAAGCAAAGAAAGGAAAAAAGCCACCTCTTTCATGGATCACATTTTACGGGTTTGAAAAAGACCCCTTTTTTCTACAACCCATTGATGCTAATACCTTAGATCTGTTTGTCAACAGATTTGAAACTCTCACACAACTTGCAAAACTTATCGGCTTTGCATCTAAACTAAATGTAGTATATCATATAGCTTTGATCGGTCCAAATGGTATAGGAAAATCATCCATTGTAAATGTACTCCACGAAATTGCAAGAAAAAGATACGATGGAGCACTATACATTGTTCAACTAGACCAAGAAAATGGCAAAGATCTAACCAAAAGAGACATACCAGGACCCTCAAGAGACGACTACACATATATAATCTTCGACGAAACAGAACCACCTGAAAAAACAATCGACCTAATTAATAACCAATTTTATAGCAACAGAAAATTAATAATCTCTACATGGACACCTGAACATTTTCAAGAAACATTAACCGTACATGATAAAATAATTCTTGAACCATTCGAAAAAAACGATCTACTTGAACTTCTAGAAAAAAGGGTTAAATGGGGAGGAGGCGAGCTAATAATAACAAGTTCAGCCCTGAATAAGCTATTAGATTATAGTTTTGGTGTCCCATATCTACTCTTAAAACTAATAAGAGAAGCTTATGAAATTGCATACCGAAATAAGAAAGATGAAATAGATACCGAAATCATAGATTATGTAGCAAATCAACATGGTGATATTCTTAAAGACCCCTTAGAATTAACTACCTTAGAAAAAAAGATTTGCTACACCATTTTACAAAACTCTTTCAACATCGTAACAATAAATGATATTATAACAAAAATGGATATTGAACGACCATTAGCATGGAAATACCTAGAAAGATTAAAAAATAAAGGTATACTAAAGAAGAGTTATGAAGGAAAAAAGGTAGAATATAAATTAACAGAATTCGCAAAAATAAAACTACAACTAAAATTGGCTGAGAAGGGGGGATTATAATACAATTATGGATTTTTACAAACTTCAACCTAGATAAAAACTACAATAATAATATAAACAACGTAAAAAACGCCATACTAAAAAACATCGAAGAAGCAGAAATCCTACAAAACAACGACATAGCCACCCTAAACAGGGAAGGAATAGTCCCCACCCAACTTTTCCAAAACAGCTTATTTCCTGACAAAAAAGGTGTTTTTATTAATAATAACTGGCTTGTATACTATTACCTATTTAAAAGAGAAATATGTCCAAAAACCGTAGCAGGAGTCCTCGAAAAAATAGGAATAAACATCCATGGAAGTAAAACGCGTAAAACACAACAAATATCCCTCATAGCATTTGCAATCAACCCAATCTATGATGTAATCGCGATTGTCAACATCGCAGGAAACACCTACGATGGAGATGTAGAACGAATTGTAAACCATTTTTCAAAAAAACTTTCACTAAATTCACAATTTGAAGGCATACAACTATCCGAACCAGAAATTATTAAATTATCCGAAGAACTTTTCAAAAAACATTTCCAAATAGCGGTAACAACAATCGACATACAAAACATTGAATTCAGATTAAAAAGCCCACGTGACATTTTTAACAATTCACTCATACTAAAAATAGACAACATTCTAGACCTAAGAAAAAGAATTAAAGAAGGAAAATGGAAAACACTAGTATTCTACACCCCATCATCAAGATACTACATATTCTTAAGCAAATTAAGGAAAAACAAATTCAGCATAAACCTACGCACAAAAACCTTCCTCCCAAACAAATTCATAAAAGTTTTAGATGACATATTACCAGTTATCAAATTCATTAAAGGAGGAAAACTCTGGCCATAAAAAATTGATAAGGTCGATAGAAATGAGGAACTTTAGTCCTAAACAAGAAAAAACGAACCAAAAACTTTGGCAGCTAATAGTGTCAAAAGCAAAGGGCAACAATACAGAAAAGAAAGAAGCCATCTCCCTCATTCTGGATAACTACGAAAAAAATCCCTCAACAAGAAGCAGAGGATTTACTAATTAACCTCATAGAACCTTCACAAGATGAAGATATCAGAATTCTTACCGCCCAATTAATTTTAAGAAAGAAAACAAAGATAACACATGGTTTTTATTTAAAAATAATTTCAAAACTTTTCAATGACCCAAGCGAGCAAGTAAAAACCTTAATAATGGAAGATCCGTTTGTAAAAGAGATCACCGAATCTGAAAAAAAGCTTTTGAGTCGTTTGAAGGTATTAGTATCTTTGTTGAACAAACATATCACGAAATTGCGCTATTAAGAGAATATAGAGAGATTTTTGAAACAGCTTAAACATATCTATGAAGCAATTACCATCCCAACAGAGTTTCTCAGAGTATCGCACTCAGCAATCAAATTTCTTTACTACTATTCTGAAATCTGCCGGCCCCACCCTAAAAACCGCTCTTTCAAAGATAGTTATCCCACTAAAAACTGCTTTTTCAAAAATGGCTCGATAAAAGGTTGATTCTTTGAAGATGGCTTCTTTAAATACCGTCTCTTTGAAGTCAACAGCTTTGAGATGTTGCTTCTTCAAAGTTGGCGGTTCCTTTAAATGTTGTCTTCTCGAATTTTATTCATTAAAAGTTAATCTTTTGAAAACCACATCTTTAAATACTGTCTTGTTGAATTTAATTTTTCCTTTGAAAATCGCATTTGAAAAAATAACTTTCTTCTTAAATGTGTGTTATTGTTAATCCGTCGGGAAATACAAATCTAGTAAAATCTAAATACTTTATTTTTGGATTTTTTCCCATCTTTTTAACTTCTTTCCAGAATTCTTTCTAAATTTTTTAGCTTCTTCTTTTGTTTTATATTCCAAATGAAATATACATCTCCTATCTCTCACTACAGACCTTCCACAAACCTTTTCCAACATATCCACTCGACTTGTCTTAGAAGTCATTTTCAACTCCCCAGTTTAAGGAACACACATATCTAAATTCTTGTATTTATCTTATTTAGCGGTTTCTCCTCAAATGTTTTCCGTATATTCTTGAAAGACTTTCAATTATTTTTCCCAACTTCTTTATATTTGTAGACTTTGTTGTTGTATAAATTAATTTATATGTTAAATAATTCTTTAAATGCCTTTAAAAACAGTTTTACGACGCACATTTCTTATACTCTTACTTAAGTGCCTTCTTAATAAATGTTCTAAGTTTGTTTTCTAAAATGTAAAATTTATAAAGAACTTCAAGCAAAAAGAATTTTGGTGATATATCATTTCCAGAAATAATCCCAAATACATGGGTATGGAAGTAGGTGAGACTGAAATACGTGAAATGCTAAGATTCATCTTCGAATGGATCGAGGATCAGTTAAAGCGAAGTGAAATAGAAAAATGGGACGAAAAGTTGAAGTATATTCTTTTTGAGTCAATTGTAGAACCACCATGCTGGTTTGTAAAAGCGACGGCAGTAGGCAATAAAACTTTTGAGCGAATACACGAACTTGTCAAGAAATCGTTTGAGCAGAGAAAGATTCCAAAAAAATTGAAAGAAATCTATGAAAAACGTAAAGCAGAGACTCTTCGCTACATTGATCAATTAATAGCCAGGAATGAAATTCGGGCCTTTGGGCCTCGTAAAGCACAACAAATTCGCGTTCTACGTCAAAAACTTCCTAAAACCAGAGAAATTTTGCTAAAAATAGAACGAGATGCTAGACAAGCTGTCCAAAAACACCCAGATAGACGTGAAGCGTTACAAAACCTTAATTATCTCTTAGTGGGAAAAACTTGGATAGAAAGAAGACCGTTTCCATTTTCTGAAATGGATTTTACTAGGAAAGTAGATGGAAAGCCCCCAATCTTACAAATTAGCTACAAAATCTGGAAACCGCATTATTTGTATCCACTATATCCATGTGAGGATGAGTACAGAAATTTCCCGCTTAAGTGGCTGGGAGTCAAACTTACTGTTTGGAACTACCAGTATTTATATCAAAAATGGAAAAAGGGTTCTGATCTTACCCCTATGTTAGAGTCGTTCTACGATGAGGAGGACGCCTTTAAATCAATAATGTCTAAGTGTCGGTCCAATCACATTGGATTTAGACGGGTTCAACTTTTAGAAGAGATTGTAGGAAATTACCGTGATAAGAGATATGCATCAGTTGTTACACTAGCCCTCACGCAGATAGAGGGTGTCATTTGGGATTTGGCAATTACATTGCACAACATCGGAGTCGAAAAAATCTTTGACCGTGAGAAGGTCAAATTTGAGAATTGTCAAGACTGTAAGTTGATAAATGAAGAGGGGGCTTTATTGGAAGCAAAACCGACCGTAGGATTGCTGATCCGCCACACACGTATTAAGAAATACCTTTATGCCCCTTTTCTGGACTACTGTACTGAAGAACTATTCCGAGAGCGTAATCCTATCCTTCATGGTAGAATTACAAATTTTGGAACCAAATTGGAAGCAAACAAAAAACTTCTTGCCTTAGAGATGGTAATTTCCACTCTGCATAGCGTACTTGTCGACAATGCGGATGTCTTCCTGCGACACGTACTCAAAGAGGATTTCGAAGAGTTCCAGAGAAAACTCCATAGTGGGGACCATAAAGGCGCATTTGCTATGTTGAAGAAGGTTATTAAAACGGTAGAAGCCCAGCACACACGTAAATAATGATCCTTTGTCAACAATATATTTCCTTGTTTGTACAATATAAATTTAGCCTAAAAAGACAACATGGATCCTTCTTTTTCTAGAGAATCTAGGAAGCCCCTTTAAAACTTAACCAAAATATATAGATTTAGTAGCACGCTAGGGAAGTACGGGATAAGGAAGAAGTACTCAGCAGAAAGAAACATAACAGCAGAGTCAAAAGAGTTATAAAAGAACTAACTCCATTACGCCGAACCTTAACAAGCAAACCGTAATTTTATCCATCTCAACTATACTTCTAGCTATCTTTTTATGCCAATCCCTTAGGAACATTCCTAACAATAAATGACACTTAAACATCCCGTTACTTAACGAACTAACTGATGAAACGAGATCGATTTTAACTACCTATTTGAACTAAAGAAGCATCAACAAACAAGATTGCCGAAAATGTTCCAGAAATCCCGAAGAATAGAGCTATTGTAGAAAACTATCTTCTCCACCTATTCATGAGAGATGATGTAATGATAGCAAGAAAAGGAAACGCAAAAATCTGGAAATTAAACCATATAAAAGTGAATTCATCTATTAAACCCCTTGTTAAAGCAAGACTTCCCGAATATGATAGGAAAGAAACATACGAAATATTTGGATAGACCTTTTTAATTCTCCAAAATATGGAAACTACATATACATTCAAGAAACAAGATATGTTGAAGGAGAAGGTTGGACATCAAAAGGCGGCGTGGTCCTCCCAATACACATGGTCATGGACTTCGTATTTAACCTACTAAAAGTTGCAATAAGATCAAAAGAATTCAGAAAAGAAAACAAAGAATACTTCAAACAAATAGAAGACTTCATAAAAAACATAGCACCATACATAGGCCTAATTCGCGAGGAATTAACATGAATAGCGAAAAAGAAGTAAAGATAAGATCTAAATAATATCAAGTAGATATAGTTCTTGTTCGTAACCACTATAATGAAATAATTAGACAAATAAATAAGCTTGAAAGTGAAGATGCATTTCTCCGAGAAAAAATTACATGAAATAGGAGAAAAACTAGAAAAAATTAATATCATTCTCTTGGGAAATATTAAAACGACAAACTTCGAAACCTTAATGGAAAAGAACTACGAAAATGAAATAGCTATTTACTAAAAATTACAATTATAACTGATAATTCCCTAAGACATGGTAGCATTAAAAAGATTTCAAAACCTAGAATGCTTCAATGTACTGGGATAACATTCTTGAAAAGCTACCATTAAATAATTTAAATTTTGTAACCATTCCGCGATTTTTGCGTTAACACATACATTTTCAATATTCAAGTCAAAATAAAAACTAACATCAGCTTCATTAAAAATATCTATATCCATAAGTTCCCTAACCCGCGTTAATCAGACAATAACAATTTTAACTTCCATTTCCAGTCAACCAAAATAGTGGCCTATTTCCGTTTGAAAATTCTAAACCACAACAGCGTCAGACCCACATGTTTACCCCTTTGATCCTCAGAAACAAGTATCAACTTAATCGAATCCACACGATCACCTTTCAAACCATAAGTTATAAGACCCATCCCAGTTCTCCTAAACTTCTCCAAAGAAGTCTCACTAACAGAACCTTCATGCAGAATACAGTAGACAAAGTTCGAACCCCTACAATAAGCACAAACCTGATCAAAAGCAGAACCAATACCATGACCCGGACCCTTAACCTCGAAAGAAAAAACTTTACCACCAGCATTGACACCAACAAGATCAGCCTGCTTCGAAGTAAATGTGCCTCCCTTTTCAGGAAACCACGCAACAGACTGCCTAACCTCCAATTCAACCAACCCAAACATATTGCGAAGCCATTTACCTTCCTTCAACTGCCTAACAATATCATCCTCATTCAAAAAATCACCCACACCCATCACTCCTCCAAATCCTCTTTCCACAATTCATTTAACAAATTTACATTTAAACAAATTAATTTTATATCTCCCCCTTCAGATGTTTTATCGCTTTTTCTTCACTTAACTGAACATGCCTCTTCAGCACAATTACAATGCTACGTTTCCTCGACATCTCCTTGAAACTTCAAAATAAATAAATTTCAAACTAGGCAACTGGGTTTAATTCCAGATAAAACTCTATGACAAAACTTTGAGTAGCTGAAGGCGTACCAGCCTTGCCATAGACCGTAATCGAAATCTCATGGGAACCTTGAGGTATCGTGATATTATCACTCCACCCATACCAAGTGTAAACAGGGTACTTGGTCTGACTATCTGGGTATATACATTCCTCCCAGCTCCAATACGGTTTTTCATAGTCAGCAGTTGAACCATCGTAAAAATTTCCTTGAGTAACTATAATTAGATGGATGGTTTCTCCTGACACACTAATATTCACACAGAGACCATAAAAACAACTCTCCAAGTGCTGCTCAGCATAGTCAACGCTCTCACCATACACATTGTATTTTATCACCAATATTATGTTCGTTATTTTCACTCCTCCAGCCTCATCAACATAAATTTGAGCTACAGATGTTTTCTCAAAGTCTGTAGCCGGCAACAGTGTTCCAAAATCTATTGTCACAGCTTGTATTGAAGTCTCTGTCCCACTAATCGTCCCCTTAGTTTCAAAAAGCTTAAACCAATTAGACTTCCAAGCAACCACAGAAACAACACAACCAACCAAAACCACCAAAACCAAAACAAACAAAACCTTCCTCTTCATAACACCACCAATAAAACATACTAAACCCCAACATATAATACTTAAAACACAAACATACAAA
>Ga0164311_10001790_pt1 | contig 10795 bp, 7 predicted proteins | sample GuaBasSedimGuay2_FD_121796 | JGI IMG/M metagenome (GOLD analysis project Ga0164311, IMG submission 121796) | Subseafloor sediment microbial communities from Guaymas Basin, Gulf of California, Mexico - Guay2, Core 4569-9, 9-12 cm | ecosystem: Environmental > Aquatic > Marine > Hydrothermal vents...
GGGGGCAGTGCAACGGGGAGGTGGGAAGGCCCGGCCTCCTCCAGCGCGGCGGCGATCTCCCGGTAGAGGGCAAGTGTGGCGGGGGTGGGCGGAATATCTAGTTCCCGCGCCAGTAGATCGCGTAACGCGGCGAATTGCTCCAGTGCGGCCTGGGGGCGATCCAGGAGATGGTAGAGGCGCATCAGTTCCCGGTGGGCCGCTTCTCGCAGCGGGTCGGCGGCGGCTAACCGTTGAGCGTAGGCGAGCGCTTGCTTATAGTTGCCCTGCTGCTTGCTCAACGTGATCAACTGCTCCAGCGCGCTCAGGTATAGCTCTCGCAATCGCTCCCGCTCCAGGAGCGCCCAGTCGTCGTAGCACTCTTGCAAAAAATCGGCGCGGTACAACTGGATGCAAGAATCAAGAAGCAGGAGGCAAGAATCGCCGGTCCACCTTCGGCCTCCTGTTCCCTGCTCCTTGCTTCCTGCCTCTTGCGTTTTGCTCTCAAACTCTTCCACGTCTAGCCAGTCGCCAGGACGGAATACAAAAGTGACGGCATCCCGCTCCGCTGCCAGCCGGTCGGCGGCGGAGCCGAGCGCGGAACGAATCTGCCACAGCGCCTGAGAGAGTGCGCGGCGGGCGCGGGCGTCGGTTCGCTCCGGCCAAAAGATACCCGTCAAGCGGTCGCGGGAAATGGGCTGATCGTGACGCAGAACAAGATAAGCCAGCAGCGAGCGAGCCGTGGGGGAGGAAGGTGTAAAGAGATGCTTGCCCTCTTTGGTCAGTTCGAGCGAGCCAAAGATGCGGATGCGTAAAGCAGAGGTGCTCATATTGGCGTGTCCTGATTATACTTGCTTTGGGGAGATGCGCAACAAAGGATAAAAATTGATCGGGCAAAGGAGCAACTCGTGCCAGTAATTTCCGTTACGAGAAAAAGCGGGGCGGCGCCGAGGCTGAGCAGCCGCAAACATCTCGGCACTTTTCACGGCCGGGTGAACCATCCCAAAAAGATACCTCTACAGCGAGGGTGAAATGCAGCCGCCCCGTGAGCCAAATCACGGGGCGGTTTCTCTTTTGAAGCCTTGAGGTTACTGCTCAGCCATCGTCATTCCGAGCGACCGAAAGGAGTCGAGGAATCTCCTGTCGGGACCACACTTGTCATCGCAAGTAGAGATTCCTCGACTCGCTGCGCTCGCTCGGAATGACGCATCACAGGGAGCCCGAGTAGTAACGCCTTGATCGTCGTTCGGTCACCCGTAGCGCAATTTGACAAATTGCATCCTGGCAACTTGCCCTACATCTGGCCCAAACGAGAACCATAGCCGATTTTGAGCAATGTAGCCACGATTTCCAAATCGCGTACATTATGTTGCGTAAAACGGGCTGCGCGATATGGAAATCGCGGCTACATCTGAACATTTTCCCCATAACGGGAATTGCTGCACGCGGTTTCAGACCGAGCCTGCCTTCAGCGGGCTAAAGGTAAAGATGGAAAATGAAACTTCTGCTTGCCTTTGTAGTCTGTGCCGTTCCTGACTATCTTGATGCTGTTACATTTCGTGCAGCGATGCGTAATGACACTCTGGATCATGATGATGGTGCTCCTCCTGGTCATTTTTTCGACACCGAATACCATTTGGTGGAGCATCATCAGTCAACATATAACCACTACCCGGGCTTTTACATTTGAAGAAAACCTTTAGAGTTTGGCGGATTCTCTACAACCACGGCAGAAAGAAAGTTTGCGTCGTGGATGTAAAATCGCTGTATGTAACCGTCACGTCAATCACCACTTTCTGCCCCGGCGGCGACGACTGAATCTCGAAGCTGCGCTTTGTGAATCCGCTATCGTTGGTAGGCTCGAAATCGTACCGTTGGTCGCCCGATTGATAATGAACAACCATTTTGACGTCCGCCCCTCTGACTGGTCGATGCTGTTGGTCATTCACATAGACAAAGACGGTCTGAGTGCCCTGCCGCCCGGTGATGGCATATCGTACCGAGGCGCTGACGTTTAGTTTCGTGACCGAGAGTTCTGGCTCTTGTTGCCCCCCACCCTCAGTCCCTCCACCCTGGACGCGATTTTGAGCAGGTTCCGCTTGCAGGTATTCCCTGGGAACATTGAAGCGCTCGATGTAAATCTCTCCCAGGTTGGTCAGGCGCATCTGAGGGCCAGAGGGATTCTCAGGATGCCATTCCATCCGCGCCCGCTGGAAGTATTGGACGATGTATCCGTTCTCGTACATAAACTCGGAACGAGGGTAGCCAAAGATATCTAACCCTCCTGCCTCACGGAAATAATCGAGGAAGGCATAGGAGACGACGTGCCCGGTCTCGGAGAAGTAGTGGTGGAAAGAACTACTGAACGCGGGAATCTGTTCCGGGCGAGCCGCAGGGAAGCGGTAGCCCAACTCGTCAACCAGCAGGCCCAGCAACACTTTGTACGGATCGGGGTTGGTGGGATGGAGCTCCATCCGGGCATGCTGAAAATATTGTACCCGCAGTCCCCGCGCGGGATCGTCAAACGCGCTCGAGAGAGGAAAGCCGAACGTCTCCAGTCCGCCTCGCGTATTGTAAAAATCGAGAAATTCACCACACACCCAATGGCGGGTCTCGGTGAAATACTCACAGTTCGAAGACTGTTGCGGGAGTTGCTGCGAATAGGCGGCAGATACGTTGCCCAAGAGAGCAACGACAATTATGATTGCCGTTATAAAAGATCGCCAGCGATTCATCTTGACCTCACACCCCCCCGCCCCGATACTTGATTCCAACCCCTATCCTACTACCATTGTACAGGAAATTTGCCAGGTAGTCAATAGGCAACCCATAGGAACAAAGTGTAAATTGGGGCGTGGCTGAATATTGGCTCACTCTTTTGCACGCAATTGAGGAAAGAGAATGACCTCGCGAATGGTAGATTGATCGGTCAAGAGCATCACCAAGCGATCCACGCCCATTCCGAATCCCCCGTTGGGCGGCATACCGTATTTCATCGCTCGCAAATAGTCATCGTCCATTGGGTGGGCTTCTTCGTTATCGGGCGCGTAGAGCCGCCCCATTTCCAGGAATCGCTGTTCCTGATCGAAGGGGTCATTCAACTCAGTAAAGGCGTTGCCCATCTCCAAACCGGCGATAAAGAACTCAAAACGCTCAACGTGCGTCGGGTCGTTGGGCTTGGTTTTGGCCAGCGGGGAGATGTCGCGGGGGTAGTCCATCACAAAAGTCGGCTGGGTCAACGTCGGCTCGACTGCCCCCAACAGTCCCTTATCAATCAGATAGCCCCAGGTCGCGCCGGGTTTCGTCGGCAGCCCCTGGGCCTGCATCGCGGCGGCTAACGCCTCGGCGGTGGGGTATTGAAAATAGTCAATGCCCGTCACCTCGAGAGAAATATCGCGCAGCGTGACCCGCCGCCAGGGAGGGCGGAGGTCAATTTCGTGGCCCTGATAGTGGACTACCGGACTGCCCGTCACCTCTTTGGCGACGGTCGCCACCATCTGCTCGCAGAACGTCATCACGTCTCCATAGTCCCAGTAGGCGGCGTAGAATTCTAGTTGGGTGAACTCTGGGTTGTGTTTTGGAGAGATTCCCTCGTTGCGAAAGTCGCGCCCGATCTCGTAGACTCGATCGTACATCCCCACCAGCAGCCGCTTGAGGTATAGCTCAAAGGAGATGCGCAGGTATAGGTCCTGATGCAGTTGTTGGTGATAGGTGACAAAGGGCCGCGCCGCCGCGCCGCCATAGATCGGTTGGAGGATGGGCGTTTCGACTTGCAGAAAGTCGTGCTCGTCAAAAAAGCGGCGCAGGGCGCTGAGTGTGCGGGCGCGCACGCGGAATATCTCGCGCACCTCTGGATTGCTGGCCAGGTCGGCGTATCGCTGGCGGTAGCGCTCTTCGATATCGGAAAAGGCAGAGTAGCGCACGCGCTCGCCATCCTCCTCTTTCTCCTTGATCACCGGCAGCGGGCTGACTGACTTGGACAGCATATCCACCCGCTCCACGAGCACGCTGCTCTCTCCAGTGCGAGTGCGCGTCAGTGCGCCCTCCGCGCCGACGAAATCGCCCAGATCAAAGTCTCGCTTGAACATCTCGTAGGTTTCTTGACCCACGTTTTGGATGCGCAAGAACAGTTGAATGGCGCCGCTTCCGTCCTCAATGTGCGCGAAAGCGATTTTCCCCATCACGCGCATACTGCGCAGCCGTCCGGTCACGGCAACCTGAGGGCCTTGTGCGCCGGATTCCTCGGCCGCTTTGAGCGCGGCTAACGCTTGGGCTATGGTGTGAGTGCGCTTGACGCGGCGCGGGTACGGAGTGATTCCCTCGGCGCGCAGCCGTTCCAGCTTTTCCACACGCTGACGCTCTAGTTCCGCAAGTTCCATCTCGCTCCTCGTGTTGATTGCAAAAGCGCCCACGCTGACCACCTCGTGGGGTTCTGCGTGGGCGCTCTATACCTCACTGGGCCTCTCAGGATGGTCAAGTTACTGAATCTCCACAATCTTGAATACCAGCACCCCGGCAGGAGCATTGACCTCGGCTGTTTCTCCTACCTTGCGTCCCATCAGTGCATGCCCCAGGGGAGATGCGTTGGAAATCAAACCTTTGGTTGGATCCGCCTCGGCTGAACCTACGATGTGATAAGCTTCGCGTTGCCCATTCCCCTCCGTCACGATGACGCGGCTGCCCAGCCCTACCGTCTCACGGGGGCCTTCTTCCTCGATGATAACCGCGCTACCCAGCATCCTCTGCAACATCAGGATACGTCCTTCGACAAAAGATTGCTCGTTGCGCGCATCCTCCAACTCTGCATTCTCTATCAGGTCGCCCTCCGCCAATGCTGCGTGCAAGCGGCGGGCAACTTCCTGTCGCCTGACTTTGCGCAGGTGTTCTAATTCTTGTTCCAGTCTTTGGTACCCTTCTGAGGTTAAAAAAGTTGATTGTGATTGCTCACTCATACAAATGTCCTTGTTATGATGAGCATTTGACTTGGCTTTGTCAAGATTGAGCGCCCCCGCCCCTCGTTTTGTCTTGACGGAAATAGTCAAACGCCTGTTTTGTTCTCTCCAGAAAACATACAAAAAGTTCACTACCGGACACTTTTTCAAAGAGGCCAAAATCAGTTACACAGAGAGCGCAGAGAAGGCAGAGATACACTGAGAAGTTGAAAGTTGGATAATTTGACCAAAGAGCCGCTTCGTACTGGCAGATTCCTTCAAAGAATCTCTGTGCGTCTCTGTGAATCCTCCGTGAATCTCTGTGTAACAGAAACTTGGCAAAAATATCCGGTAGAGAAACAAAAAGAAACGCCCCACAGCACAACAAGCTGAGATGGGGGACTGGATTATAACGCAAAGTAATCAGTTTGTAAAGTCTTTGCTTCCGCTCAGTAGATGTGGCGGCTTGGCGTCACGTGAACCCTTTCCTTTTCACGTTCTTTCGTTGATTTTTCAATCGCTCGATAATGTCCCGCTCGTAGCCGCGCCCCTTGGGGCGGAACCACCCCGCCTCAACTCCCTCTGGCAAATAACGCTGCTCCACCCATCCCTCGGGATAGTCGTGGGGATACTTGTACGCTTCGTGCTCACCCAGCGCGCGTTGGTAGTGCTCGCGCAGCTTGCCGTGAAAGACATCGCCCTTGTCACGCAGATAGATCGGCGCCGGCCCGGCGTCGCGCTCCTTGACTTCCGTCAGCGCCTGCCAATATGCGCCTGCCGAGTTGGACTTGGACGCGGTCGCCAGATAGAGCGTCGCCATCGCCAAGTGATATTGTCCCTCCGGCATACCCACCCACTCAAAGGCCTGAGCGCAAGCATTGACGACCACGATTCCATTTGGGTCAGCCAAACCGATATCCTCCGCCGCCAGGATATAGAGCCGGCGCAGGATGAAACGTGGATCCTCTCCGGCGGCCACCAGCTTGGCCAGCCAGTAGAGCGCGGCGTCGGGGTCGCTGCCGCGCACTGATTTGATAAAGGCAGAGATGGTGTCATAATGATTGTCGCCCTGCTTGTCGTAGCGCAACGCGCGCTGCTGGATCGAATCTTCGGCCACGGCCAGTGTGATGTGGATGACGCCTTCTTTGTCCGGCGGGGTGCTCTCTACGGCCAGTTCCAGCGCATTGAGCGCGGCTCGGGCGTCACCGCCGGCGACGCGCACCAGGTGAACCAGTGCGTCCTCGTCGAGCCGGACGTTGCGGGCGCCATAGCCGCGCTCAGAATCAGCCAATCCGTTCTGCAGGATCGCCGTCACGTCGTCGTCGGTGAGCGGTTTGAACTGAAAAACGCGGGAGCGGGAGACCAGGGGGGCAATGACCTCGAAATAGGGATTCTCGGTCGTCGCGCCGATGAGGGTAATGGCGCCATCCTCGACGTGGGGCAGCAGCGCGTCTTGCTGTGCCCGGTTCCAGCGATGGATCTCGTCCACGAGCATAATGGTGCGCGTCGCTTTGCTTGGACCGTACATCACGCGCCGATCACGGGCTTCCTTGATGACGCGTCGCAAATCGGCCACGCCCGCCAGCACTGCGCTGATGACCTCAAAATGGCCGGCGGTCGTGTTTGCGACAATGGTCGCCAGCGTCGTCTTGCCGGCGCCCGGCGGTCCCCAAAAGATGAGGGAGGAAAAGAGCCGGTCGGCCGCGATGGCGCGGCGCAGCAACCGGCCCTCGCCGACGATGTGCCCCTGGCCAACGAATTCATCCAGGGTGCGAGGGCGCATGCGGGCCGCCAGCGGCGCTTTGCTGCGGATCTGTTCCTGGCAGCTGTGCTCAAACAGGTCCATCGCCAATTTACTCAAGGGGTAAAGAAAGTATATGTCTTGGCCAGGCTGGCCGCCAGCGGCGCCAAATACTGAGGGAAAAGCCCGGCCCCGACGCAGAGCATAATCGCCACGATCACGACCGCCGCCGTCAGCCAGCCCTCAGAGGAGGACCGGGAAATGACGCTGCGATCTTGTGGCGAGCGGGGGCGTATCAGGAGAGTGGACAGCGTCCGCCACACGCCCGCCATTACGCCCACTCCCGCCAGCAAGAGCAGCAACACGGAGCTTTGATTGGATGACGCCAGCGCGCGGCAGAGAGGCCAGCGCCAGATAAAGCCCGCACTGATCGGCAACCCCGCGACCGAAAGCCCTCCAAAGACGAACGCCGCCGTGCTCCAGGGCGCTTTCCAGCCTATTCCGCGCAGCGCGTCAAAACTATCATCTCCTCCGCTGTGTGTCCGCAGGCCGCTCAAACCGGCCGCCATCAAGATCAGGCCAAAAGGTCGCGCCAGCAATGATAAAATAACCAGGGTCAGTCCAGATTCACTGTTCATCGCCAGCGCGAGGAGCGCCGCCCCGCTATCCACTAACGCGCCGTATCCCATCAGCGATCCCGGCTTGCGTTGGGCCGGCGCCAGCAGCGCCCCCACGATGACCATCGCCAGACCCCCAGTAGCAACGATGGGGACAAAGCGAGGATGATTGCTGAGCCACGGATAGGTTTCCAAAAAGTCGAGTAACAAGAACCAGATTGTTCCATTGCTGATGGTGAGAACAAAGGCGCTTGCCAGAGGGACGCTATCGTTGGTGATGGTTGATACCCAGGTGTGAAAAGGTACGACGCCCAGCAGTAACGCAAAAGAGACGGCCAGCAGGATGGCGGCCATGCTGAGTAGTTCTGTCTCGTCTGGCGTCAGTGTGTAGCGCTCCAGCAGCCAGTGGATGACCAGCAGGCCGGGCAGGGCCAGCGTGGTGAACGTCAGGTAGCGCAGCCCGCCTTTAGTGGGAGGGCCTTTTTCCGACTGTAGCGCAAAGACAGAGAGAGCGGCCGCAATCTCGACGAGCAGAGCGGCATAGATGAGGGGCCGGATCAGCAGCGCCCCAGATAGCAGACTGAGCAGTCCCAGGCCCATCGGGAGGAGCAGGGAATGTGGCGCGAAACGCCACGCCAGGAAAAAGACGCCGGCGGCTGTGAAAAATAGGACTGCCATTGCCATCCGGTCGGCTTGCTCCAGCACCAACTCGCGGCCGAGAAAGGTCACTGCCTCGCCCATCTCGATCTGGCGGCTACCCCAAAGCTGCACGGGCTGATCCAATGGCAACGCCACGGCCGCGATACCCAGCACCAACGCTGTACCAACGGACAGCAACGCCGAAAGTGACGCCCAGCGGAGCAAGCCGTACACCACACCCGCCATCACCAGCGGGAGGATCAGCAACAAGAGAGCGCCCGATATCACGACACTGCCTCCCGACTGGCGGCGATCTGGGCGGTTCTCAAGTAAGCGGCGGCCAGCGCGATGAGAAAGCTAACGGCTCCCAGCAGCCCAGCTATGGCCAGGCTTGGCTCCAGGGCGACGTAGAATAGTTCAAAACCAGAAAGAAAGGTCAGTAACCCCAGCCCCACCTGCATTGGATTGTCGCTCAACCCAACGAGTAACAATCCAAGTCCAGCCAGTAGATAACAGGCCAGTGTGATGTCGCCGGGGACTTCTGGTAGGGGAATGCGCAACGCGGCGGTGTAGGCCGCCACAGAGATCAGTATCCCCGCCAACAAGTAAAACGACGCTTGGGCGGAGATGATCCAGCGGCTCCAGCGCCGCAAAGCCATCGTGCTTTCTTCGACAGGTGAAGGTTGTTCGAGCGTGCTCACTCGGCGCTCGGTCAGGTAAAACACCATACAAATCAGCCATCCGATCAACCCTTTGACTGCCGCCACCTCCAGCCGGATCAGCCGGCTCAATAGCAGCACCACAAAGAAATATTGTACGGTGAGGGCCAACGAGTTTATGCGCCAGTCTCGGCTGACGACCAATATCCCGGCTGTGACAAATATACCAGCCACGGCGGGCATGGCGGCCAGGAAGGAAACGCGTTCCAGTAGGTCTACCAACGTCGGCATTACTTACCACCCCATGCCAGTAAGATAATGAGAAACAGCAGCCACGACCACAAAAACGCGCCCGCGCCGCCTACTACCTCGTCGGCGGCCTGGAGCACGCTCAATCCCCGCTCCAGTGCCCCCAGCACCGCATCGTAGCACCAATCGAGGCGCAAAAGGTCGTGGGCCGCGCTGAGCAGCAGGGTCATTCTGGGGCGCAGATTCCCATCCTGCCAGGCGAGCACGCCCCCGCCGGCGAGCGAGACCGCCCACAGTAGCCAGCCTCCCAAGCCCGGCAGCGCGAACAACGTGGCTATTGAGGGAGGTTGGGCATCACCGATAAGTAGCGGTGGGTAAAGGCCCGCTACGATCAACAACAGAGCCGGCAGCCCTTGTCCAACCAGGCGCACTAAAATCACCCAGCGCTGCTTGGGAAAGGGGAAAGAAGCCGGCAGTAGCAGGCGGCGCACCAGCGCGGAAAGCAAAAAGAGGTTCCCAACGAAAAAGGCGACTCCCCACCCCAACTGTCCCGCTCGCGCGATTTCTCCTATACAAGTCGCCCCGGCCACAAAGCCCAGCGTGAGCGGCATCCCCAACAGCGCCATAGCTCCAAACAGCGCCGGGAGGTTCCACCACGGCGATTCTTGTTGCAGGCCATCGTTTAGAAAAAGCAATGCTATTCCCAGCACCCAGGCCGCGCTGCCCGCCGAGATGACCGTCACGGCACTCCCCTTGGCTAGTTGGGCAGCCAATAGCACTATCCCGGTCGCCCCCATGCCGATCCACGGCAGCGCAGAGCGGGCGGTCTTGCAAGACCAGGCAAAAAATCCGCCCAGGGCCAGGGTAGCTGCTGCCAAGATCAGTATCCACGCGCCGCCGGGGATAGCGCCGCCATTGGCCGAGGCAAGACGAAGCCACAGCCCCCAGCCCGTGATAGGCCCAAGCAGAAGAGGGATGACAACAGGAGAAGTAATAGCAAGATCATCAGGGGCCGCCAAGTGAAATGGATAGGCCCACAACCGCAGGATGCCGGCCGCCGCCCACAGCGTCAGTTGGGCTTGACCAGGCTCCATCAACGACCACAGTTCGCTGCTTGTTCCTTCGTAGGAGAGCATCGTCCCCGCCCACAAGAGCAGTGTCGCCAGACTGCCCATGACAAGCCCCCGAACAGCCGCTCGCGTCGAGCCTTCGGCCGTGATGCACCCCACAGCTTGGAGTAGGTCATAGATGGCCCATCCGGCGATCATGGTGAGTGGATTGGCTGCCCACAAGGCAACAAGGCCAGCGGAAAGCAGAGCTAATATTGTGGCCGCGAGACGAGAGGGTAATTCATCCGCGCGGCCAAGCGTCGCCAGGAGCGCACTGCAGGTTGTCAATGCCAGTACGAAAGCCAATGGCTGCATAATGGCATCGCTCTGCAAGATCAATGTGGCGCCAAACAGGGAAACAGGTTCCCACAAAGAGGGGATAAACCTTACAGGGGCCAGCCACCTGAACACCAAAATCAGGATAGTGGTAAAGCCGGCCGCTGCCAGAGCGACGTAACGAGCGTAGGGACAAAAGCGGGGTATGAGAGATAGCCCCAGTAGCCCTAATGCGCCCAGCAGCGGTAGAGCAATAGCGAGAGCAAGGGGAAGTGGCATTAGAGATCAGTGTATTGGTATCATCTCAATATTCTGAGACCGACGTCCCCCGACTTGTTGAGAAGATATGTGTGTTGGTGTACTTTGATACACCTGGCCATTCTAACACACAAGGGGAGAGAGTGCAAACAGGAATTTTGGCCTAAAAAGCGAGTCCCCCTGGTGTACCCAGCGTCTCGCTTTACCAGCCTCAGTAGACCCAAAATATTACGACAACAAGACCTCGGAGGTCTCTCGAGAGCGCCTTTGCCGGTAAAAACGGGCGCAATCTAAGCAATTTTGCTGCCAATGTCACCTTCCGAGACCTCCGAGGTCTGAA
>Ga0164311_10001791_pt1 | contig 10791 bp, 9 predicted proteins | sample GuaBasSedimGuay2_FD_121796 | JGI IMG/M metagenome (GOLD analysis project Ga0164311, IMG submission 121796) | Subseafloor sediment microbial communities from Guaymas Basin, Gulf of California, Mexico - Guay2, Core 4569-9, 9-12 cm | ecosystem: Environmental > Aquatic > Marine > Hydrothermal vents...
ATGTAGAATAAAAATCCCGTTTTCTTCGAGAATGTTACCTTTTTCAAATGGATTTTATCAAAAAGTTAATCTTGAATGTAGAATAAAAATCCCGTTTTCTTCGAGAATGTTACCTTTTTCAAAAATAAACTCATTTTTTTCATTACCTAAAGGTAATGTTATAATAGGTGTAAAAAAAGGGGGGCTTTTAGGCTCCCCCCATTTTGTTGTTTTTACACAACCAAAAAAAACGTAAAAAACTAAAAATAAAAAATCAATTTGTAATTATTATGACAAGTTTTAAATAATATATTTCTTATAATCATCGATAGAATTTTAAGGTTTTAGAAATGGTGTTGTAAATGAATGGTGAAAATAAAGAATATACAAAAGATGCTCTACGCACTACAAGCAAATATTTGTTTGAGTGTAAAAATTCATTTGAAGATTTTTTATCATTAAGAGACAAAATGTTCGAACTCACAGAATCAAAGAATAAAACTAATGCAGAAAAGTTAGGATTTGTCACAGCATCACTACATGTAATGGTTTTCTCAAATGAAGGAAAATGTACAAATACTGTTTATTTTAATATGAATGATTTGATATTGATTTCTGCATTTCTGAGAAATAAAGAATCAATAATCAAAGAAGGAGAAGAGGAAAAATTTTTAACTCAAAACCTTCAAGAATTGTTCATAGACAACTTTGATGGCAAGTCAACAATGTATGTGACTTTCTTGTTAGACATAACAAATGAAAACCATGACTTTGTCGATGTTGCAAGCATATCAAGCGTAAGTAAAGATTTCCTAAACTTTCTAAAAGACATACCCAATATCATCTTAAAGAATGCATATGTATTAGTTGAATCAATGTTGAGACTACCAGAAACATTACAACTAATGTAAAAGGTTTAACCATTAACCTTTAACTTTTCTTATTATCAAAAGGAGAACAAACAAAATGACAAACATCGAAAACACAGAAGACACATACAAAAAAAATAATATAGCATTAGAAAATAGAATACATGACATATCAAATGATATTGAGTTTGGAGAAATAAATATGGAATCATTTGATACATATCTTTATCATTATATTTGTGGAACCCTTTGTACTGATGTTGATGATGCAGATAGAGATATTGAAAGTATATTATCACTATCAAAAGAAGATTTCAAAAAACTATTAGAAAAAATTGTTGGTATTGTGAAAAAGGACGAAGGAGAAGAAAGGGAAATAAATAGAGAAAAACTGAAAGAAAATGGGTGGGATGAGTGTAATGATACATTCACAAAAACGTGGAATTTATGCGAATCTCAGAGTGATTATGATTACACAAATGATTTGCTATATTATTGTTATTGTTTTAAAGACCTAGTATTTTGTACATACAAAATAAATATTTTTGGTAAAACAGCAGAATATATGTTACACTTTGGAAATAAAAGTACCAGAGAAGGAACTATTTTTGAGGAGGATTATGAAACGGTTTTGAACGATGCACGAATGAATAACTTATTTTGGCCTGTCGAAAAAGCTGATTTTGAATTAATTCACGATAGCAATAGAAGTTCAGGCCCTGATTATATTGACCTTATCAGGGCCAAAAAAGATTATCAAAGTTGTTGGTGGGGTTGTAAGAAAGGAGATTATTTTTTAAAGTGTTACGGTAAAAATGGTGACAGTAATGAATTTCTAAAAATTACTGATGAACAAGCAAAAGAAATAATGAACCTTGACAATTTCGATGACCAGCTCGATTTAATTTTTGCAATCTGGGAAAAACTGACATACTCCCACGACTAAAGTTCCTGACATACTCCCACGTCTAAAGTTCGTGGGCTTTCTGTTAACGATATCGTAAAAGCGGACCGGCACACCCGCTCAAGTATTTCTTTAGTATATTATAACGCAAGTGCCGGTCCGCTTTTTTCGCTATTTTTAGTGCCCAAAAATTTAGCCTATTTTACCTTCTTTCCTTTCCTCTTAAGTTCAGCCCATTTCTCCAAACCCATCTTTTCGATATCTACCATATCTTTTTTGTTATTATCATATCTTTCCAAAAGTTCTGTACCACTAAGCCTCTTTGTATCTGGAACCGTTTCTACACGGACACGTTCGCCAGTATGAGGTTCTATTGCATCATATATTACTTCTGATTTCCGTCTTTCTACATACCAGTCAGAATCCATCATATCACGTATCTTCTTCGAATGTTTTTCCTGTTTATCCATCTTGTTTTTCAAATATTCAATTTGCTTCTTCATAATATCAATCTCTGCTTGTTGTTCATCATCAGAGAGCATACGGTCAAATATCAAAAGCTTCTTCTGTGCAACCTTGTAAGCCTTTTCCTTCTCCCCTTCTGCAAATTGGACATACGTTGATAAATAAGGCTTGTGACCCATGAGACCTTCACATATTTCGATAGCTCTTGGTATCGACGCCTTGACAAAATTACTTCTAAAAAACTTTCTAAGAGTATGCGGGTGATACAAATGAATATCATTGTATTCCATTTTTTCATCCATATCAACTTTTTTCAAAAGCTTGTACCACTGTTTTCGGGCTGTTTGCGCTTCAAATGGAAACACTCTATCATCATCCAACTTCTTTTCAATACCGAGCCTTTCTATCCTTTGTACAGCTTCTGCAATATAACAATCTCTCTCTTTAAGCCATGCGCTGAGATATCTGGAACACTCATCACTCACAAATGTAATTCTAACTTCATCCTTCTCTGCAACACCCTCTGGCAAATTAATCATTGTAGGCTCATGTTCAAAGTCCACATGTTCCATTTTCAAACGACATGCTTCACCAATCCGCATACCACTAGTAGCAAGTGTCATAAAGAAAGCCTTCCAAGTGATAGTTGCAAAACTGAGAATCTTAGAAAGCTCCTCATTAGTTGGAGCCTTATCCTCAGCAATCCTCCTTTTCTTTGGTGTCCTCTTCTTCAACTTCTTCATGAACAAATTATCAAATTGAATACGGTTCTCTTCAAAGAACACATTGATAGCGCCGATGTAACTGTGAATAGTTCCGCCAGCTAATTTCTTACCATTCTCTTTTGTCTTATTCTTCAAAAACCTAAGATACGCCTTCATATCCTCTTCATAAATGTTCATTTGTCTGATTGCATCTCTATTATCCAAAAGCCTTACATCAACCAGATATCCATCAGGTTTTTTACCAATGGCCTCAAAAAAATATTCTATTGAAATTTTGTATTGTTTATATGTTTCTGGTTTGTCCTTGAAGTCATCTAGAAAGTTATTGACTGCTGCGCTATCTGTTATCATATTACCAAAATACTATTGTTTTACACCCTTTTAAGACTTTTGGTAACGTTATTACCCAATCCGATAACGCAATCCTTGTATTAGATTATCCCGTGATACAGTTATATCCAATAAACACAATAATATGAAAATCACTGAACCATTCATTAATCATCCACTATTAATCATCTACCAACCATTCATGAACTAACAACCATTAATATCATTTGAATATTAACCAAAACCCGCTTTTTAGCGCCGCTGAGACCAAAACTATGTTTTCGAATATCAATACACATATTGCCAAATACACGGCCATACTGTCCACCTAAAAATTTAATTATTAATATTAATTAAATAGTATCAAAGTCTCACGAAAAACAAATGTGAGACTATGACTCTAACATCTTCTTGAGCCTGAAATATGTAGCCCTTGATTTACCACTTTCTTCACAGAAGATTTGAACCTGTTCCTTAATACTTAATCCACTATTCTGCATTAAAGTATAAATTATTTCTTTATCCTTATCGATATCAATAGTTGTTTTCAATAAACGAAGATACAAATCCTTATCGTCCTTGTGATATGTTACATTATACTTGTAAAACTTGATAAGTTTAATCAATGTTCTAAAATTGAAACTCTCCATCAATACACTTGTTTCCTTAGTCAATGTATTAGTGATTATTTCTTTTTGTTTCTTTGTTAGCTTAACACCACTCAACTTGTAGAAATACTGATTGTTAACCATATCAGTGCAAATTTTTAGTTTCTGTGAATACGACAGATTTATTGTCAACTCAAATCCTCTGGTCTTCAATGCTTTCAAAACCTCATCACTACTTCTTGGAACTTTATTGCACAACAATATAACTGCCCCTTCAAAATCGAACTGCATAGGTATCCCAAGCTTTGCTAAGGCCTTGGAAGTAGAAGCCCAGGTTATCCTACGCTTACCATCACCTTTGACATCCCATAGTGCCGCCTTCAAAACACCGACTGACACATCATTTTTGAGGACGTCTTCAACATCATCCAACAAAATTATTGCTTTCTTGTTTTTATGCATCAATGCATACAATGCCAGAGGCGTCACATGACCTGCCGTCACAAAGAACTCCCTGCCACTCTGCTCTAACATCGTCCTGACCAAGAAAGACTTTCCTAGGCCGCCCTCTGACGTTATTATGCAACCATGAACATCTCCCATAATTATCATATTTATCATATGCACCATGTTATCATATTCTTTGATATGTGTCATACCAGATTTGTCTGCTTTAATTATTTTATTTACCATCGATTTCTCCAGTCTCATATTTCATTTCCATAAGACTATGAGACTTATATGGTCTTATAGGTTCTTAAATGTTCTTATACGAACTTATAGGAAATTATAAATACATTGTAGTCCATATATACGTAGGTGAGAAAAATTAGCGAACTAACATGCATATCAATAAGCAAAACCAACAGAGAAAGACTAAAAGTGATAGGTCACAAGGGTGATAGTTACAACACTATCATAGACATACTACTAACCGAATATGAACAGAACAGAACATAAGCAAATGGAGAAAATCAAATGAACAAAAAAGAACAAGAAGAAGAACAAGAAAAAATGGAAACAATCAATACATTAATAGAATGGCAAATGATAAATGAAACTGAAAAGGGACTAAAGCTATCCGAAGAATGGTGGGAAGGCTTCGACGCAGTATGTGAAGAATCAGAAAAAATGTACCCCCCAACAAACACTCCAAACATCAATCGTAATATCGACATCATCATAGAGGAAATATTTGACGGCTTTGGTATAGACGACAGAAAATGTACAGCAATGCTTCGAACTATCTTACGTGATAATGAAAAAGCAACTAAACGGTTAAAAACTAATCTCAAAAAAAGACAATCAAAATAAAACAAACGGAGAAATCAAAATGACAGACATAGAAGTAGAAGGAAAATGCACAAACATAACAATAAAGCAAGTAGAAGAAGCAATCAAAGAACTCACAAATTTGGTAGGAAAGCTACCAGATTAAAGAATATCAAAAACCCATCAAACTTTAATGGAGAAACATCACATTAAGATGTAAAAGTAGATTGTCCGTCAATCTACATTAAGGTGTTAAATTGCGTATCTCAAAACTCCAAATAAAAATAATGATTATCCTATTACGATATCATAAAGGTGAACCAGTATCAGAACCTAACCCTCCAAGAATATATACTCCAGCATCGGGTATATCAGCATACGAACTAGGAAACATTGTGGCACAATACTCACCCTATAACAGCCAACACCTTTGCAAGCGGTCTATCGACGTATTAATCACAAATGGATTAGTCATTGAAAATGGGACAGTCAAGATGCAATATAGAAAAAGAGTTCCTGCTTATTTTGGCGGTATTGCGTATGGTCCTGTGAACCGACGATGGAAGGTATACATACTATCAACAAACGGAATATCATATGCTGAAAACCTTCTCAAAGAAAAAGAAAATATGATAAGCGAATGGTCCCACATTTTGAAGTATGAGTATTGATAGTCTTTTTTTTGAGAAAATCATATCAACAAAATAAACAATATCAAATTGTTTTAGTGGTTTTGGTCAAACCATTACGACATCATTCGGAGCAGTCTGGTGGCTGCTCCTCCAACTCATTTTTCTCCTGTTGCAACACCTTTACTTTTTTATTCCGAAAATTGGTTTAACTAGTTTTCATATATATGTTTGTATATCTTTGGTGAAAAAATGTCATTAAAATATCCACAAATCAAAACGATACAAATCAAAATTCTAGGTGATGATTACAACAAATTAAAGAAGAAAAAAGGCAACAAATCTTGGTACGCATACTTGATGGAGGGACTGGAATAATGCCCCGTGTCACAGACCGCTCACGAACAAGTGCTCGTATGCGTAGCTCTAGTTCACGCTCAAGTTCACGTTCAAGTTCACGTTCAAGACAGTCGAAATCATCTCGTGCAAGAGAACTAGCAGCACAGAAAAAAAAATCAACTCCATCACGCTCATCACGCTCACGTTCACGCTCATCATCAAAACCAGCACCCCAATCCAGTGGGTGGTCAGCTGGCCCAATGCAGGCCATGCAACAACAAGACTTTGTAGGACCCATCAAACCTCCAGCTCAAAAATCAGTACCTCAACAGCTTCAAGAAAAAAAGTCCAGTTGGTCAGCAGGCCCAATGGCAGCCTCAAGCCAACTCCAACAACGACAGAAAGCATCACGTTCACGAAACACTACACAAAAAACTCACAAAATAACAGTATCACGACCCCAACCACAAGCCTCCCCACAAGGTAAAAAATCAGGCTGGACAGTTGGCCCAATGGCTGCAATGAACAAACCTAAGACAAGACCATCTCCTGTTCCAACTGCTCCACAAGGTTGGGGCGCCGGTCCTATGCAAAGGGCAAGGCCTAGAACTAACGTACCAGCTCCAATTCCCGATATGATATCAGAACTTGGACCATCATCAAAAAATGTTCAACGACCAACACTTCCTCAAGGTTTCGAAGTTCCACCACCTTCCAACTCTATTTATGATTTTGTAGATAAAAAAACACTAGCATCAAAATCAACAATGAGCGCAATCCATCAAGCTAAAGAAAGTCCTTCCAAGACAGTCCCAGCAGATTTTATGGGTCCTCTCCCACCTGGAGTTACAAGACAACCCAAAGAACTATCAGTGGACGATAAGAAACTAAATAGTTATGTTCAAAATTATACGAAAGGTTACGAAGCAGGCGAATTTGACACTGTAAGAGAGTTCGTCATAAAGGACTTTGATGACAGACACATCATCCCATCCGGCGGTATCGTCAGAGGTATGCTAAGAGGAGACGATATAGAGATAGACCGTCTCACCCATCAGATTATAGCAGCATTAAACAAAAAAGACACATCTAAAACAACAAAAACATATGACAAAGACGAAGGAATTCAACAACGCTATTTTGAAACAAAGCAAACTGCTGAGGAATACAAGAAAGAATATCAAGACGCAATCAAAAACCTAGACCAACAATTCCCATCAGTTAACGCAGACGGCGAACCTTTAACTTACACATATACAGACGATGATGGCGTTTCACACACAGGAGTATCAGCAGCTAATGTAGCTGACTGGGTAAGAGAAAAAATACTGGAGTACACATCCAAAATCGCAGGTTTAGACGAAATCATATATGGAAATGCAGACAATCTATCCCTAGAACAACAAGGCTACATTGCACAACGTGAATGGCACCCTGACACAAAAGTGATATCATATGACCCATCAACCCATCACCTTGACACCGATACAGGAATTGTCATACCAGGCGCAGAGCGTTCAGCTGGCGGTGATAAAATGTACTACACTGCTTTCCCTTACGAAGGAGCTGAATTATACACAACCTACAAAGAACGCCTAGACAAAGAAGCACTTCCAATGACAACAGCAATAATGCTAACGGGCTACAACCCATTAGGCCTCAAGTCCACAACACAAGAACTCTTGGGAAAACACGACGAAGCTGAAGGCACAACAATCGCAGGTATGCACGGTATCAAAAGTATCGGAAAAACATACAACCCACTAACTAACACGTGGAAAGACAAATCAAAAATTGAAGAAGCAGTCGGCTTCGGAAAGTTCTGGCTACAATCACCAGCAACTCAAGTTGGTATAGCAGTAGTGGGAGGAGGTCTCAGTGGCTCAGTAGGCAGTGCAGCTGTAGGTTCATTAAAACACACCCTAGGAACAACAATAATACCAAAAGTCGCTCAGGGTGCAATGATTGGTGCAGCAGGTGCAATGGCTATTCCAAGCATACGACAAACAGCATACTCTCTTGAAAAAGGCGAAACAGCAGAAGCAGTCGCACAAACAGGAATGCTAGCAGCGCAAATCGGCGCCGGATATGCAGGCTTCAAATGGGGCCAGCATATGAGATTTCAGTCACCAAGCGGCAAACTAACAAAAGGTGAATTTGTAAAAGGTCTATTTCGTCAACCCAAAACTGAACGAACAGGATTAACACGCCTATCACGTCTCAAACAGCGTGGAGGAGAACTAAAAACATTAGACGCTTGGTCAAAAAGAAGCGGTCTAACATCTACCCAATGGGGCGCAGAAAAAGGATATCAAAAATTCATAGGCAAGCAAATGATGAACCTCGAGGCAGGCAAACCAGCAATAACCAATCGTTTCAATTTCAAAAATAAATGGATGCAAAAACTATCAACTCCCCGAAAAGGAATAACATCAATAGAACAAGGACAAGCCCTCTTAGACGCTCGCCAAGCTGGAATACAACTCAAAGGTCGTGGAGGTTGGGGAAGTGAAGCCTTCCAAGCCAGACACAGCTATGACGACATCTTACCATCAGACATCGATGACCTCGCTGCCAAAATTGCTAGGTCAAAAAAACCAGATAAATTTATGAAAGATTATATGACTAATTTTATCACAAAGAAAAAACGTAAAGGTGAACTTCTTGGTTCAGTTTTATCAAAAGAAGGTAAACTAACCCCTTCTGATATTGATTTTCATGGAGCGGCCCGTGAATACGCCAAGATACGCTACGCAGCAAAACAAGCAGGTTACAAGGTCCCAACATCATTAAAGAAAAACCTCACAAATCTAGGTCTTGATATTCAAAAAGCCGAAAGAGTTGGAGTAGTCAGAACACGTTTTGGCCAAGAAAAACTCCCATCAATCCAAAAAGGTAAAGCAAGGCTACAATCACCAAGTGAACAATGGAGTACTGGACTAGACATCAGCACAGAAGTTCCATCAATGCGATACCAAGGCGGTAAAGCAAAGGATATAGCCCCAACAATCCAGCAGACCCAGCGATTATGGAAACAGTCCGGAAAACCAGCATCATTAAAAAAACCATATCAAAAACTGGTCAAATCACTACAGTATCTTGAGAAAGACCCATACGTCCTTTCACCAGCCGAAACCCAGTACCTATATCCAAAAAGTACACTGGGTGATAAATGGTTTCAAACAAAAACTAAAGTGATAGAGAAGACAATGCCAAAATCATATTTCGAAAAAGACCTATCACAAACTATGGGCATCTTCAAACACCAAACTCCAAGACCAACAACGGGTTCAATCCCACTGAGCCGCAGTAGTGGCGGCGGTTTTTTTACAATGCCATTTTCGAATGTTTATAATCGCTCAATGTCATCATCAATGGGTCCAAGTCCATCACTATCAAGTATCTATAGCCGTTCACATTCAGCAATATCAAGAGGGTTGAGTAGCTCAGGTCCATCATCATCAAGGTCAAGTTCTTCAATCCCTTCAAGGTCCCACACATCACGAAAAGGTTCAGAACATACAGAGAGTTCCCCATCAAGTTCGACCTCTCCATCAGTATCTTCTTCTTCTTCAAGTTCAACTAGTTCAACATCGTCAACAAGTTCCTCATCAACAAGTTCGTCACCATCAAGCTCAACAACCGGCTACAGCGGATATTATGGTGGCGCATTCCCAATATGGCCACTCAGAGGAGGTTCCAGCCAGAAAATGGGAGGCGGTGGAGGCGGAATGTTTGGCCCAGGAAGTGGCTACAAGGAACGTGAATTCAAAGTTCCTAATATGTGGAGTAGCAAGGGAGGCCAATGGGCCAGTGGAACTCAGACACGCCAACAATCCCGACAAGCCAAACCAAAAAAGAAAAGTACATTTTTCAGTCTAACTGGAGGAATATAAAATGTGGTTCCCAAATCTCTTTAACATTAAACCTTTCCAGCAGCAGATTGAAGAACAAGCAGACAAGCGGCACAAAAAATCAAAAAAAGAAGAACAAGAAGACCCAGCAGGCTTTAACAAAATTATCAACAGGTATTATAGATATTAGACTTCCGAAGTGATAATAGGCAATAGGTGAAGAAGAATCAGTCTGCAATCCTTTACGTCCCCCTTTTTTGCAGACTAAATTCTTCTCTAAAAAGGTGATTATCAAATGACAAAAAAATCAATTAAAAAAACAGTCAAAATGACACTTCCAGATTATTGGGGTGTCAATAAAAAATCAAATAATAAATTTACATCTAACAAAAAATCACTAACTACAGGCACTGATTGGTTTGGTAACAATATATCAAAAAAACCAAGCAAGAAAAAGAAAAATATGAACTATCAAGAAGCACACACATATTTTTCACTATCCCCAATTGGTGATGCAGATAATGATGGCGTCCCAAATTGGCGGGATTGCCGGCCATATGATACCAACAAACAAGGCAAACACATAGACGCCTTCAAAGCCAAACTATCAGCTATCATACCGAAAGCAAGTACTACAGAACCAGCGCAAACAACCCTGGACGACTTTTCAGAAGAAGATGATGGTCAGGCAGAAAGAGCACTTCAACGAAAACAACAGAGACAAGAACTATATCAAAAAGCGAAAACGGCAGCAGTTGGATACGTCAAAAGAAAAGGCGCAGAAATGGAAGCTAACTATCAACAACAAATGCAAAAA
>Ga0164311_10001793_pt1 | contig 10787 bp, 9 predicted proteins | sample GuaBasSedimGuay2_FD_121796 | JGI IMG/M metagenome (GOLD analysis project Ga0164311, IMG submission 121796) | Subseafloor sediment microbial communities from Guaymas Basin, Gulf of California, Mexico - Guay2, Core 4569-9, 9-12 cm | ecosystem: Environmental > Aquatic > Marine > Hydrothermal vents...
CTGACGTGCCCGGCCAATCTGTCTGACGCGAGGTACAGGATAGCATTCGCAATGTCTTCTGGAGTCGCAGTCTTCCTCATGGGGATGGTCTGAAGGATCCTCTTCACCATGGCCTTGTCCGTGAGGGCTCCCTCGGCCATCGGGGTCAGAGTCCATCCCGGATTCACCTTGTTGACTCTTCCTCTCGGGGCGAGATGGACAATCTCATTCTTCAGGCTCATCATGAGACCGTGCATCCCCGCCTTTGAGGTCGAGTAGTCGGCGTACCAGGCCTCGCCAAAGAGACCGGCTGTTGAGCCCACCAGAATCAATGATGCAGTCTCCCCCGGACTGCTCTCCAGGTTCTTGAAGAAGTGCTTTGCAAACAGGAAGGTCCCTGTGAGGTTGACTCTCAGTGTTCTCTCCCACTGCTTCAGGTCCATGTCTTGAAGCGCCACGCCCTCCGGGTTTGCAGTCCCTGCGTTGGCTACGAGGACATCCACTCTCCCGTGACTCTTCACAGCACTCTCAAAGACCCTGCGTACATCCTCCTCTCTCTGCTGGTCTGCTCTCAGAGTGGTCAGTTGATCAGGGTAGTCGGCTCTGAGCTCTGCAAGGTCTCTCTCTGAGGTGTTGTAGATGGCCGATACTCTTGCCCCCTCTTTGAGAAAGGCCCGCACTGTTGCGACTCCGATTCCCCCAGATGCCCCAGTAATCATAACATGTCTGTCCGATAGGTCTGTCTCCAAGTATATTCCTCGCCTCGACGTATTACCGAGATGTCCTCATGAAGATGTCGTTATGTTATGAGGCAGGCTCTGCCTTCCAGAGAATCCGATGATAGCGTTCGATGAGAACCTCGGGCCAGCTACCAATTGATCTGAGCAGGAGGTCTGCCGTCAGAGTCACGGACTCATCGATCATCAGGTCTTGCAGGTTCGGGCACTGGAACAGGGGAGATAGATCAATTATCTTGAGGCGGTTGTTGTCGAGGGATATCTCCTGCAGTTCGGAACATGTGGCCAGCGGAGAGAGGTCGACTTCTTGGAGTCTGTTATGAGAGAGTCGCAGCGCCTTTAGATGAGGGCACTTCTGAAGGGGAGAGAGGTCGATCTCTGTCAGGCTGTTGTTCTTCAGATTGAGTACTTCCAGATTCTTGCACCATATGAGGGGCAGCAAGTCCACTGTGGCAATGTCTCTGAGCTCCATGTTCACGGCGGTGGTCTCTGTGTTGAATCGTACCATCTTCTCCAGACCAGTCGTTGTCACATATCTCACGAAGACCTCTGATACCATAGTGATAGACTCCAGTCATCTCTCCCGATTGATTCAAACTCCCGTTTGACTGCTTGGTTCCTAGGCATCGATTCCTAAAAATCCTAGCTCGACAGATGTCATGCCCAATTTCCCAGTTCGCAGACCGATTATCTAAAGTGCGGGTCTGCACATCGCCAGAATGGTCAAGATGAGTCGTGCTAGCGTTCCATCTACTTTCCCTGTTGTGGCACGAGATCCCGAGAATGGGGATCTGGGAATCATTGTGCAGTCCAAGTTCCCTGCCGTTGGTTCTATTGTCCCTTGGGCACATGCAGAGGTCGGCGCCATTGCCACACAGGCTTGGGCGAATGTGTCGTACGGGCCGCGAGGGCTCAGACTCCTAGCCGAGGGGATGAGTGCCCGGGAGGTTCTGAGAGAGTTTGAAAGGACGGATTCTGGCTTTCAAACGGAGATACGTTCTACCCCATCGCCGAGCTAGAACGTATCTTCAAGATCTACGACACGACTCTTCTCAGCCGTGAAGATCCGAGCAGGCTATTGTGCATCGAGGGAGCCCTAGCCCTTCAGATACAGGAGGCTCTGGTGAAGACAGGTTTTCTCGACTTTGTGCAGGAAGGATTTCCCGAGAGTGCATCACGGGCCTTACAGGAGTGGATCAATACGAACAACTTTGAGAACAAGGCGAGAGATGATGGCATGATCTGGCAGAGTGTTCTAGACTTCCTTCTCAACCAGTAGCATCCGGATGCTCTCTCTCCTTCTCTATCTTCTTTTTCCAGGCTCGTTCAATCTTCTTCTCGCGATTATAGTGTCCCATCTCTCCGCCAGTTGCCTTTGACATACCGGTGGCTACAACATAACCCTCGAAGATTAACAACAGTACGGTCGGATTCAGTGCGGTGTAGTCTTGGCCAAGAATGATACCAATCACACTCAGTGCCGCAGAGGTGAGCACAGTCCAGAAACCTGCGAAGAAGAAGAACCACTTGCGTTTCGGTGGTGTCGTCTCAAGAAAGGTGACGTAGTCGATCTTCAGTGTCGGTTCGTAGTACTGGTCAAGGCACATCCCCTCGAATCGTATTCCTGCCCACTTGCCTGCGATGAACCGCCCCCATGGATATAGAAACGCGATGACCATCATGACGCAGGCGAACCTCCATGCGAACAGTCCCCAGTCTGTGAGCGACCATGTCAGGATAGCGTCCCACGGGAGCACGTATCGTAGCGACGCCACATAGCCCCAGAAGAGAGCAATGAGACCCAAGATGGTCTCAAGGGCAATCACCGGGCCCAGCGGCCACGTCCCTCCTCTGTCCACTCTGAAGAGAATATCACGAATCCTTGCCGCGAGAACCACCTCCTCGTGGTCGGGCCGTGGACTTCGTTTTATCTGTCGGACGAGTCTCCAGAACTCCTTTCATGTCTCTCAAGAAACCTCCCTCGGATTCGAGTTCACTATCTCAAGGATCTCTTCCAGTTTCTCCAAACGATCAATCACAACAAACGCCCGTGCTCATCATACATCACTGCCTATTCAATCTCCACGTTGGTGTGCGCTGTTCGCAACAGGTTCATATCCTCTCGCTCTGAGATGTACATTGGAAAGGGGACTCATCATGAAGCCGCGACCTGTCCTGCTCGCTATCCTTCTTGTCGGAATCATTGCCTTCAATTCCATTCCCAATCCTCTTCTTGAACAGGCATCGGTAGGAGAGTCCGGGCCGCACAGGCACACATTGCCCTTGAGAGAGAGCCAGAGATACTCGGCGGACGTTCGCGGAGAGGCCTCCATGGTGCCTCACCCATCCATCACGCCATCCACGGTGGCAGTTGTGGTTGAGAGCTCGATCTACGCTAACATCTCATCTGCGGTCGCTCAGTACATGCTGGATCTCAACAACACGGGCTATCGTACGCTTCTCTACACGGCACCTATCTCGTCGGCAGAGGAACTCAAGGGAAACCTGTCAGTCTGGTATACTGACGACGCGCTGATTGGTGCCGTGCTCATTGGGAGGCTTCCTTACGCACAGTTCTACCATCCCGCCAACGGTGGATTCAACGCTGAGACCTTCATCTGCGACCTGTTTCTGATGGACCTCGACGGCACATGGTCTGACCTGAATCCAGTCGACGGAATCTACGACTTGCACACCGCAGGCGGCAGTGGGGACATATTTCCGGAGATCTTCGTGGCGCGGATTGACCCTACATGCCTCTCTTGGGGCGGCACAGTGGCTGACCACATCAACACGTACTTGGCCCGCGTTCACACCTACAGGACCGGCGGTGTCCAGAGGAGCCACCGTGCCCTCGTCTACATCGATGATGACTGGACTCCATGGGGGCATCTCTGGTCCTCCCGTATCGGATATGCGTATCAGGTGAGGACCACTGTACTGAATCCCACATGGACCAATGCGACCGACTGGAGACTGAATCGGTTGACTCAGGACTATCAATGGGGACATCTCTGTGCTCACAGCTCACCAACGACCCACTACTTCGGGCCTAACGGTTCCGGAGAAGGTACAGTATCTTCCACTCAGATTCGAGCGGTCCCTCCGGCCTTCAACTTCTACAATCTGTTCTGTTGTTCTGGTGCCAGATGGACCTCCACTGACAACCTCGGTGTGACCTATCTCTTCAGCGGCCCCAACAGTCTTGCAGTCATCGGCAGTACCAAGACCGGCAGCATGATGGACTATGACGACTTCTATGGTCCAATCGGTCAGAACCAGACTCTTGGCGACAGTCTGAGAGAGTGGTTCCAGCACTCCCTGCGAACAGACAGTGAGGCCGGCAGTATCTATCTTGAGTGGTACTACGGGATGAACATACTGGGAGATCCGCTCTTGCAGGTGTATTATGACTGTACTGTGCTGGCTCCCGATGTATTCTCCCCCACACATCCGAACTCCTCTCTCTGGTACGCCAACGATACTCCTGTCGTCAACTGGACCGCACCACCTGATGTCAATGGCATCTCGGGCTATTACTACATCCTTGACCATGATCCCCTCACAGTCCCCACCGCTAGTAGCGGCGTATACACGACCAACACTAGTGTGACCATGGACGGCGGGCTCTCGAGTGGGGAATGGTACTTCCATGTCGTTGCTGTAGATGGTGTTGGGAATGTTGGAAATGATACTGCGCACTTCAAGATACAGATTGACACTGGTGGTCCTGCGGTCACAGTCCAGAGCCCCTCTCTCCGACAGAACTTGACAACGGCCTCTTGCCAGATTGCATGGAGTGTCAACGACGCTCTGAGCGGTTATGCCTACTCTACAGTGTCAATCGATGAGACCCAAGTGTACAATGGTACGTCTCTCACCTGTCTTGCAGTGTCACTCACAGAGGGTGTGCACCTCGTCAACATCACGGCTTTCGACAACGTCGGCAATAACGGCTCTTGCTCGCAGGAATTCCTGGTCGACCTGACCGATCCCGTTGTTGAAACATTCACCTACACTCAGACCGGTTTGCGCGTTGACATAATCTGGTCCGTTGTCGATTCTGGGTCTGGTTACAAGTATGCTGACCTGTTCCTCAACGGAGAGTTCATGCTTGCAACAAATGTGTCTCAATCGGCAGTTTCCGTTGAAGATCTTGACCTTGGGGAATATACACTCAAGATTGTGGTCTACGACTGGGCCGGACGGAATGCATCCTCTGAGATAGCCCTCACGGTGGTCAATAGTGAATACCTGTGGGGGACTGTGCCCTTGGCTGTCGGTGTGTCCATGGCTGTCATCGTCGTTTACGCACTTGTTGTGACAAGGAGAGGTCGGCAATAGTTCCGTTCAAGTGGAGTGTTGGTGAGGCAGACTGCTAAAAGGGAGTACTGTATTGACAGTCTCGTGCCAATCGACAAGAACTACCGCGTGGCGTGGACTGTTGTAGATACACACTCTGGGCACTCGGTGTGGAGTCCTGACCGTGGGAAGACCATCGTTCACGGGACTCGCGTCGGAGTACTAGTGAATGACTGCACAGGATGCATGAAGTGCCTCGATGTGTGTTCTGTCAACGTGTTCGAGTCCTGGGTGTCGTCCAAGGGAGAAGTCGCGGATCCATCACGTGAGGACGACTGTATTCTGTGCCTAGTATGCGAAACTATATGTCCCGAGGACGCGATTGACATAGAGCAAGGTACGAGTTCTGAGACCACTCTTGATTCCCTGCTGAATCAAGGCGGATGAACAGAAGACGAGGTTGGAGAATGTTTGACGTATTGCTCGCAGAAGAGGAGAAGAGGCTTCGCGACGAGGTCCGAGCCTTCGTGAAAAACAAGGTTCCTCCAGAGCTACTCATTGCCATGGATGGCCGTGAAACCGAGTATCCGTACGAGTTCATCAAGGCAGCGGCAAAGGCAAACCTACTCGGTCTGCGTTTTCCCAAGGAATACGGCGGTCGCGGTCTGGGATGGGTCTCCGAGATGGTGGCCATCGAAGAGGTCGGAGTGCTGGGAATCGCGCTTGGTTGTGCATTCTCCCTCCCCAGCATTGTGGGCGAGGCCCTGCACAAGTTCGGTACAGAGGAACAGAAGAAGAAGTACCTCCTTCCAACACTGCGTGGAGAGCTAATCTGCGGTGAGGGACTGACCGAGCCTAGGGGCGGTTCTGACTTCTTCGGCACCAATACACGCGCCCGGAAAGAGGGTGACAGCTTTGTGATCAAGGGCGAGAAGAGATTTGTCGCCGGCGGTGTTGGAGCTGACTATTTCCTCATCTACGCCAAGACGGACTATGATGCGCCTCCCCATAAGTCACTTAGTGCCTTCCTCGTAGATCGGGATGATGGGGTCGCCGTCCATGAAGAGTACCAGCTGATGGGATGCCGCGGGATGGGAGCCGCCCGAATAGTCATGGACGACATATCCGTTCCGGAGGAAAACCTGGTGGGGACTCTTCATGATGGGAATGCAGTCTTCAATACCATGATGGTCCCCGAACGATTGACCTCTGCCGCTGGTGCGATCGGCATGGGACGTGCAGCCCTTGAGATTGCGGTTCGATACGCAGACCGGAGAGAGGCCTTTGGTCGACCGATAAAGCGATTCGAGGGGATCAGCTTCAAAGTGGCGGACTGTGCCACTGGACTTGACGCAGCGCGCGGACTGATCTATGGCGCCGCCAAGAAGGCTGACACTGGGGAGTGGTGCAGAAAGGAGGTCTCTCAGGCAAAGGTCTTCGCCACAGAGGCCGGATTCAGAGCGGTCCATGAGGCGATGCAGATCCTAGGAGGCATCGGATACACAGACATCTATCCGATAGAGCGACTCTATCGTGACGCCCGTCTGGCGACGATCTGGACGGGGAGCAATGAGGTTCAGAGGCTCATCATTCAGAACGAGGTGTTCAGAGAGATTCTCTCTGAGGACAGTTCCTCCAAGAGGGACATTGAACTGGACACACCGGGCGCCCATAAGACGGAAGAGAAGGTGTATACTGAGGACCTTGACAAGTATCGCTGATTTGTCTGTGTGATTCGGCAACCTTAAATCCAGAGAAGTGCTATTAACAATAGTGAATAATCATGAATAAACTAGTCTGTAAGAAGTGTGGAGCAGAGCTCTCTGTCCCCACACATTGCGGGAAAGACATGCACATCGAAGGCGACCAGCTGGTCTGTTGGATGGGCGCAAGCTGTGGCCATCAGGACATCCCATCACATTGCGGAGAGGTCATGGAGATTCAGTAACCTCTAGGAATTGAAGACTTGGAGTCACACAAAAGATGTTGAACGAGATACTCCGACGACGAAGCGGGCGAGCGTTCTCAGAGAAGCCGATCTCTGACGAGATGGTTCAATCTATCCTAGAGGCTGGTCGATGGGCCCCGTCGTGTGCGAACACACAGGCCTGGAACTTTGTTGTTCTGAAGGACTCGGATGCGCTGTCGGCAGCACATGAGGGACTCAGCAGGGGAAACGCATGGGCGAAGGCAGCTCCTCTGATGATCGTAGTGGCCGCAAAGGAGGATGGAGGATGTGGTGCGCATGGTCTTCCTTACTTCGCGATGGATGTCGGGCTTGCTGTGGAGAACATGCTCCTGCAGGCGGTGCATATGGGTCTCATGGGCCATCCCACGGCGGGGTGGGATGAAGCGAAGATAAAGCAGGTCACTGGGATTCCTGACGAGTACAGAGTTGTCACAATCGTGTTCTTTGGATATGAGGGCTCGGTCGAGGACTTGGATGAGCGTACTCGCGAGAAGGAGCAAGCACCTCGGACCAGACGAGAGTTGTCAGAGATTGTCCATTGGAACAAGTGGGCGCGCTAGTGCAGCAGAAGATCATTTCATGATTCGAAAGAGTTAATGTGGGTCTTTCACTGGACAGAATAGTGGAGGACCCATCATGCAGCTCGCGCCAACTCTGGACCTTGCACTCCTAGGACTACCCGGAATCCTCTTGGGTATGCTCTTGGGCTACGTATTTGGAGGAGTGGAAACGCTGCGGGCGCGAGACCGCCTGAGTCTGGGTATCATATCGAGTTTTGTGGGGGGGATGATTCTCTCCCTGATTATCGTTGTCTATCATGAGATACAGACCATGGAGATGATCTTCATCATCCTCTCCTTCTTTGGTGGGTACCTTCTTGGAGTATTCTCGAACTGGACTCCGACGTATCAACCACGTGCGGCCAGTCACATAATCTACGACCCTGAAGATGAAGACGCCGAATTCGATAGACAGATCAAGGAGGCTCTGGGCGGCTCCGAGTAAGCGTGAACAACAGTTAAAGGGACAGATACAGAGCGGTTGACAGACACGACTTCTTCGGAGGATACGATTTGAGAAGTAGGACGCTACCACACTTTCTCTTTGTGATTACTGTGACCTGTCTACTATGGTCTGGTATGTTGATTCCCGCTCAGGCAGCACCCCCTTCCGGTTGGAGCGGTGACGATAATCTCGCCTTTCTTGTTGAGGTCAATGGTGTGAATGCTGTCGGCATTGACGCTGCGCACCCACTCCCCATGAACCTCTCTGTTCCTGTCGAACTCTCCCTGACCATCAGCACGGGTACAAACCTCACGATTCACTCTGGAGTGTTCTCGATGACATATATGGGTATGCCCATTGTGAACCAACCCTTCGACTTGAGTTCATTCGGTGAGATACCTGAGAACACAACCGCGAGCGTTCTCAATGCCTCACTACCTCTTGGAAGTGCACTCTCATATGGTGGCCTTCCTCTGATCGCAGGAACTATCATTGGCCTCTTCAGTTTCACTTACTCCAACTCCACCACGCCTCTTGTGAACGTGACTGTATCCGAGGACTTTGTTCTACAGGTTGGAGGAACCGGTCTTGCTGCTGTGATGTCTATCAGCGGACTGATCACGGCCGGATTCACTGCAATGTCAATCTTCAGTCTCATTCTGTCACTGGACGAGTTCCAGCGAGGTATCTTTGCGGCACGCAAGATGCGAGGCGCCAAGAGCGGATCAGATGTTGGAGTGTTCCCCACTGCGGCTGTCCTCAGAAGGAAGCCGAAGAAGGGCGGGGAAACGATAGACAGGGATGAGCTCATTCGCCGAGTGAGTGAGGCTGCTAAGAACGGATGGGACCAGAAACGCTGTCCCAAGTGCGGCAAGAAATGGAAGAAGGGTTCTCCGACCTGCACGAAGTGTGGAATTGATGTCCCCGCTGCCGTACAGTACTTCTCGTCAGACATCGCTGACTATGCGCCCAAGGCCCTGAAGGTTGTCAAGCCCAAGTCTAAGGTGACAGTGGGTCAGTTTGGCAAGAAGCTGAAACTCAAGCCTGACAAGGCCGGTGCGCTGGCTGCTGCTCTTGTGGATATGGGCATTTTCCAGACCAAGACCGTCAAGGTCCCTCTGAAGAAGGTGGCATTCTCGGGAATGACACTTGCCGGAACATACTGGTCCTGGATGCAACTCGTCGGTGGTGCCAGTCCCGACTGGGTAACAGTCCTTCTGACAACGTCTGCCGGACTGATAGTATCTGTGCTGATAGGATACTTCATGTACTTCCTCGCACGTGTGCCTGAGCTCGGATACGAATGAATCATGGTGTTGTGGGTGCCACCGAGTGGTGGTGCCCCTCCCCTTGATTCTCAGGACTTGATGATACATGGCTGGCACGGACAGAGAATACAGCCAACAATGGTCAAATGATGAGGTCAGAGTTGACATTCCATTCAGTGCTGCTGGAGTCGGCACCACCATAGTCCTCACTTCGAGATTCACAGACAGCATGATGTTGTTGGACGTGGGCGACGGCGCCGTGAGAGACCTCCTCTCTATCAGGAACAGCTCTGACTGGGTGGGAAACCTCGACCTAGTGGCAATCTCCCATGGCCACTTTGATCATGTCGGTGGTCTTCACACGCTCTTGAGCTTCATGAGAATGCTTCAACGTCGCGAGGCTCTGAACGTCCTCATTCCGAAGGGATGTGCTGAGGCTATCACCATTGTTAAGGGATACCGGAGTGTCTATCTCGACACACTTCCCTATGAGACACATCTCTATGAGCTCAGCGATGGCTCAGGATTCGACACAGACTTCTTCAAGGTCCAGGCCTTTGGCGTGGAGCACTACTCCCTTGAGCATGGGTCGCCGGATGTGTTGATTCCGGCTCTTGGTTTTCGTGTTCGGATTGGCACGACGACAGTCGCCTACACTGGTGATACGCGTCTATGTCCTGCTGCTGAGGCGATTGTTGAGGGAGCAGACCTTGCCATAATTGAGGCCACCCGAGGCACAACACCGTCCGGACTGGATCGCGTTCACCTGTCTGTTGAAGAGGCCACGCGTCTAGGAGCCCGAGCGAAGGACTTCCTGCTCATACACAGAATCCCCCAGTATCCCAAATGGACCCCGTCAGAAGAGGCCTAGAATCACTGCATAGACAAGGACCGAGAGCATCGCAGATATCGGCACGGTAACCACCCATGAGATGAGGATCTCCTTCACCTGTTTCATCTTCACCGGCTCTTGAGATATCCATCCGACAGCAATGAGGGACGCAACCAGGACGTGAGTGCCGCTGAGTGGGAGCCCCATGTATGTGCCACTGAACATGATGAGTGAGACCGAAACACTTGCGGAGAGTGCCGACATCGGAGAGAGTGTCACGACCTCCGTGGCCAGGGTCTGAATGACTTTGCGTCCGACGACAATGAGTCCGAGCCCCATCCCGAGACCACCCACGACGAGTGGAACATAGAATGATGGAAGTACGAAGGGACCAAGAACGAAGGTACCTTGGAAGTCAGGTAGCGCAGTCAGAGGAGCCACAGCGTTGGCCACATCATTGCCGCCTCTGCTCAATCCGGTCAGAATGAGAAAGCCTGCGAGCAGATACGACGCCACTTCCTCCTGCCGCTCTCGCCCACTCAGGCCTGTGGCTCGTGCCTGCACTCTCCTCACAACCGCGTAGATACCCCCCGCAAAGAAGAATCCGACGAGAGGAGAGATTATCCATCCGACAAAGATCTCCGCCAGTACACTCCACGATATGGCACTGACACCAAAGCCGTCCACCCCCCGAA
>Ga0164311_10001794_pt1 | contig 10787 bp, 8 predicted proteins | sample GuaBasSedimGuay2_FD_121796 | JGI IMG/M metagenome (GOLD analysis project Ga0164311, IMG submission 121796) | Subseafloor sediment microbial communities from Guaymas Basin, Gulf of California, Mexico - Guay2, Core 4569-9, 9-12 cm | ecosystem: Environmental > Aquatic > Marine > Hydrothermal vents...
AGTATACTGTATATATACATATTATATTATATAAGGGAGACACAAATACTACTATAGCAATAGTATCTCTTGTGGTGATCGGTATGAGTGTAAAGGAGGATAAGATTGTTGATCGGGTTATCGAGAAGCTAGTTGATGAGATCAAGAACTCCATTAATCTTTCAACACTAAGGATCCTCACGTTAGACTCTCTTAGATCAATTCTTGCTAGGAGGATTGCCGAGGAGCTTTCCAGCAAGATCTTCACAAACATAAAGATAGAGATGACGGATACTATAGTTGTAAGAGTAAAGGGTTCATCAATAGAGATCAATCTAGAAGACATGGAGAACGAGATCATAGAGTCAGTAAAGAAGAAGATCATAGAAAAAGTTGTTGAAGGAGTGAAAATGAGTTTCGAGGACTGATAAGAAATGACTTCCAAGACGATCAGGAAGAAGATCTATGTTGTAACATACATCATTGGATCAGCTGTCTTCTTCGACTTCTTTGACCATGAGCCTAGTGAAGAAGATATTGTTGAGTCATTACTGGAGCTTATGAGGAATGTTGGTTTCTTCAAGAACGTTAGGGTAAGTGTTAGAGCTGTTGATATAGAGATCGAGTATGAGAACTAGAGGTGATCAACAATGAGGATAGCAATCATAACGTCAAGGGCTACTTCTCTCATGAACGTGGCTAGGGATGTAGCATACGTTATTAAGAAACAAGGCTATTCTCCATTACTACTAGACTACATGGTTCCAGCCTCTTCACTAAGGATGATCTGTGATGCAGTCATAATAGTGATGACAATGAACCCACTTATCGCTAGACCCTGGATCCTACTCTCCAGGGACGCTAGACTCTACGATCTACCATCATTCGTATACACCACAGTAGAGGGTAGACTACCAATGAGGTACATCAAGCCCTGGATGATCAGGGAAGTAGAGTTTGTAGCAAACAGTAATTACACTAGAGCCATGCTAGAGCAATCAGGACTCAATGTAATAGACATGGTTTATCATGGAGTGAACTTCCAGGAGATCGAGGACGCATTGAAGTTCAAGAAACAAGCTAGGAAATTCATTGAAGAGAAGCTAGGCAAAGGAGTCTACTTTGGATCTGTAGTAAGCGGACACCCACGCAAGGGACTAAGAGAGTATGCTAATGTTGTAAGGCAGGTTGTGGAGAAGAACAAGGACGCAAAATTCTATATACTGACAACAAATGAGGCATTACCATTGTTTGCTGGTATCAAGAACGTGGTTATAGATAAGATGTTTGGTAAACGTCAGAGGATCGAGGTACTAGCATTGATATCAGCTTTTGACTACTATGTACACCCAAGTCTTGCGGAAGGCTTTGGATTACCTGTCTTGGAGGCTATGGCTCTTGGAGTACCAACAATCCACATAGCCTACGAGCCATTAACTGAATTCAGCTCTAGAGAGTTCTCATTCCAGGTACCATACACTAGAGTAGAGTATGTTAGCTTTGGAGAAGGCATAGAGTATGAACTACACCTATATGACACTAATGCCTTTGCAGAGACTATTCTAGTGGCTCTCGACACCTATAAGAACAAACAGGAGATCTACAATGACATGAGAGCTAAGGCATTGAAACAAGCAAAGAACTACGATATAATGAAACTATACCCCAAACTTCTTCAGCATCTAGGTCTTAAATAAAAGCCTTTTTTTACAATAATCTATTCTTGGAGAGTACTATGAGCTTTGACTTAAGTAAGCTTATACATGAACTAAGAAGACAGAAGCAAAAATATCATGCTAAAACTCTTTCAACACAAGGTATTGAGACTCTATGGTTTAGGATCCTTCAAACAGAGGATCTCTATCCAGAGTTTGTATGGCTTATACTACCTGACTTCGACTTTACAGCCTTGGCATTCTCCTTGTTATTCGATATACCCCCGATCGAGTTTGACACCATCAACCTGAATTTCGAGCCACAACTCCCTGATCTATCTAAGCTCCTACAAGGTATCTTGATCGATATACAGAAGATTGACTTTAGTGAGATCTATGAGTGGCTTAAGGATGTTGAAGAGATGATCGAGGAGAACATTAAGGAAGAGCTTCAGGAGTCTATAACATCAACTAGACCACGCAAGGCTGTCTATGGAGAAACAAAGTATGGTTACTCATACTATGATCCACCAGCAATACGTGAGTTCCTTAAATCAACTTTCATCAGGTTCTTCCTTGAGCGTGGAACAATTGATCAACTAATAGCTGACTTCAAGAGAGCTAGAGAAGTCCTTGGAGTCAATGAGGACTTCACAAGGATGGTCTTCAATAGATTATCTATGGTGTCTAGTGCACAAACAGAAGCATTGATACTAGGCTATGGAGTCCTAGGACACTCAAAACTAGCAGAAAAAGGATCTAGGCTAGGTAAGGTAAGGTTCATTGACTATGATAAGAACATTCAGGAGATCCACGTAAACACACTTGATCACCTACAAATAGGTTTCATACTAGGGCTTACTCCATTAGGCTATGGATTCCTTGTACCTTATTCTGGTATCTATAAGTCTCCTAGTACAACTGTATCTAATCCATTTGCTGGATCCACAACAACACCTGGATCACCTTCAGCTATCAGGATGGTAGAAGATCGTTGTAGGAGAGTGATCAGGCAATACAGGTACAATCCATTCTCCTTAGCTAACTACAATAGACCCAATGAGCAAAGAGACTATCGTTACTCTGAGAGAGCGGATCAATGGTTTGCTCTACAAGAACTACGTTATCTTGTAGAGAACCTAGCTGATCCCATTATCAGGAAATATGAGGCTAACCCTGTTAAGATCAGGATGTACAAGAGTGCTATACTACAACTCATTTCAGCTAAGGCTAAGAGACACAAGTGGGGTTACAAGGGATTCCAAGCCATGACTGAAGAAGAATTCTATAACTGGTGGCTGGAGCATTGGAGGAAGCAAGGATTAAATACCCAAGTACTCCAAGAGATCTATTCGAGAATAAAGAGGTGGATCCCTGAATGGAGGAAAATAAAGTTCAAGCTAGGATCCCGAGTCAGGGAGAGAAGATACAGCTTGGCAGTAACATAACAGTAGAGAGACAACCAGCACAACAACCAATACCACAACAACCAACACAACAAGTCATAAACGAGCAAATAAGACAAAAAATGACACAACTTCTTGGAGAGATCCTAGGGAAAGCACAAGAAGTAGGCTTTGAGTTAGCCACACTCGATTGTCCCCATGCAAACAACTGTCCTCTTGTAAAGAAATCTAGAGAATTGATTGTTACTCTTAAGAAACTCTTTGAGTTAAGAAGAGAACTAGAAAAAACATAACATTAAACAAGCTATTTTTTCTCTTTTATCACGATATCCTTTAGATCTGGTTTTCTCAGTTTTTTACCGCATTTAGGACATCTACCATTATAGTATCTTATTACTTCACTAGGTGTTGGCAATCCAAAGCAGTTCATTCCCTTTAGTTTCCATGGATCGTATTTCTTTGAATCATATAGAACATAACCACAGTTACTACATACGTATCTCAATGGCATAAAGTACACCTATCATATTCTATTCGTGATAGTCTATATAAGAATCAATGATACAGACTTATAATAGTGGTCTAGGATGAGTGAAAAACCACTCACGATAACTATATTACCTGTTTCAGTTGAAGTTGATGGAGCTATAGTACATATTCTAGAGATCCTTAAATCACGTATGCCTGGAGGCAAAACAGTCTATCATGCTATTTGTAAAATAGACTTTAATGGTATTACTACAAGGAATTTTGACATCACCTTCAAAACTGAAGAAGAGTTCAAGGAGAAACTAAGAACTGAAGTAGCAAAGTTAAAGTTAATGAATTGGCTCTATGGAAAAGATTTCTTGGCTAAGGTGGTGTCTAGATGAGTGATGAATACAATCCTTTCTTAATAGAGGTTTCACAAGAGGATCTAGAGTGGATTGCTGATCAACTGGTATCTCTTGACATTAATACTACTAGTATAGAATACAATGTGATACCACTTGATCAACTTGACATTGAGGCTCTTATGGAGTCAGCTTCTAGTGTTGGTGGTGTTACTGATCCAATAGGACAGCTCAAAGAATGGCTAACAGATCTGCTAAGCTCTGTAGCAGACTTCATAGTAAGCTCTATTACTGGTGTTCTATCACCAGCTATTGATACTGTTAAGAGTCTCGTGGACTCAGTTCTTGACACGCTTAAGAGCTTTGCAGAAGATGTAACTAGTGCTTTCACGGATCTAATAAATACTATACAACAGGTAGTAGTCGATCCCATTCTCCAGGCTCTAGAATGGGTTTCAGAGAGTTTCCCCAAGGTTGTAGACGCTGTAACTAGTGTTCTGGAGACTATAGCTGATTATATTGAGAAGATCCCTTCTATGATAACAAGTGTTGTAGAAGACGTTATCAGCTCTATATCATCTAGCCTACAGTCTCTCCTAGATACTATTACAGGTCTCTTAAGCACAGTTATAGACAAAATATCAGAGATACCATCAGTCATATCAAGTGCTATAACAGAAGTAGTAGACACCATAACAACTACACTCAAAGGATTCTACGATACCATAACAAGCATTATGCAATCAATCATAGACTCAATACAACAACTACCAGATCTCCTTGGAGCCATTATAGATACTTTCTCAGAAAGGATCACAAGTGCTATAGAGCTTGTATCAAAATCCTTCACAAAGATAGTAGATACCATTGTATCACTAGTAGAAACACTACCATCAAGGTTCCAAGAAGCATTAACTTCTATTATAGACTCGATTAAGAAGAGCCTAGATGATGTTGTAACAAGTGTTATAGACTCCTTAAGAAGAGTTGTTGATGCAGTATCAACTATTCCTGATTACATCAACAAGGCTATGGGCGGTCTAGCAGAATGGATAACCAAGGTTGTTGATACACTAACAAGGTTCCTGGAGAACCTACCATCCTTGGCTATGACAACAATAGAGAACGTTCAGGAATGGATATGGGAGCACATGCCTGACTGGATGAAGGAGTTCCTTGAAGAGGCTCCAAAGAGTCTTTCACAAGTAGCTGTTACAATCCAGGGCTTTGTAAACGCTATAATGAAGTTCCCAGAATGGTTCCCATCATGGTTCCAAGAATACATATCTAAACCAATAGTACAATCGATCACAGGGTTTGTATCTGTTACAGTAGACTATGTATCAAAGAGTATTGGGACTCTTAATGAGGTTGGTAAAGTAGTATGGAGTGGATTAACAGAGTTCACAAGATACATAGTAAACGTTACAGGACATGGGATCAAGACATTCTGGGACTTGCTAGCAGGTTTTGTAACAACACTATCAGAGTTCTTTGGAGGAATCATAGAGAAATACATTGTATCACCAATAAGGAGCTTGATGGAGGGAGAGAAACAGGCATTAGAGGACCTCCTAAAGAACTATAGTATCTACGGTTTCATAAACGAGATGATAACAGGTATAATGAAACACATAGTAGTCATAGCAGTACTAAAGAGCGTAACAAGACTACTACCAAAGACAAAAATCGATCTAGCTCCAATGGGTGTTGGTGGCGAAGCAGAAGTTGATGTCAAGGAGACTGTTAAGGAGATACCAGACACGATCTACGATATCTTGAAGAGCGTCATAACAGGTATCACCATAGGTATGTCATTCAACCTAATGGCTCCACTACAATGGCTTACTAGACCTGGATCAATACAGTACTTTACACCAGTCTTCCAAGCACTCTATGGAGTAGAAGCATTCGTGGAAGCTCCATCAGTTAAAGAATCCATTGACACGGTTAGGAGGTTCTTACCACTCTACCTTGGGTATGAGAGGTGGATAGCTGGAGTATATACACGTAGAGAAGACTTCAACAAGATCTACAACTACTTCAAGAAGATAGCAGAGCTATACGGTCTACCAAAACAGTACATTGACATAATATTCATGGATAAGGACAAGTACAAGTTACTCTTCATAGACAGGTTTGGTGTGAAGAGGGAGATCCCGCTAGGTCTATTATATGAGATACCAACCCATAGCGAAATAGCTAGGATGACACAAAAGGACATATTCCCTGACATTGATACAATGGTGGCTGTAAGCTCCATTCGTGGTATGACTAGTGATGTATCAAAGATGATCTATCTCTTGACATTCAAGTACCCAAGCTTTGAGAAGCTATGGAAGTTTGCCATGAGGTCTATTAGTGGTGCATTATGGTTTAAGGCTCCAGAAACAGCATACAATACATTCAAGAGTGAGGCAAAGAAGCTTATACCAGATCTACCCGATCAATGGCTTAAACACCCAATAGAACTCAATGCTCTTGAACCATCAAAGGCTAGGGGTATCTTCACGGCATTAAATGTCTATCTGAAGTGGCTAGAGTACTCCAACTTCCCATGGATCACTCCCAAGACAACATTACAAGGAGTAAAGGTTGGAGAAGAGATCGCAAGTACTCTAGGCGGATGGACGGCTGACTCATGGCTTATGTGGGATATAGCTAGTGATATACCAGGCAAGATTGATGCTAGATGGATGGTGAAGTGGGGTCTCTTTGAATCACTAATGACATGGAACATGATCAAGGGAAGGAGCTTCATGGAGGCTCTAAAGAACCTTCCAACAATACAACAACCAACACCAATACACATGGATCTACGCCCATTCTGTAGACTATTGCAAGCACACGGTCTTCATCCAGCATGGATACCCATCACAGCAATAGCTGAAGCCATTAACTCACTCACGGATGAAAGAACACTAATGAGAACAGGTTTCATAAGGTTATACAAGGAAGGTCTATGGAGCCTTGATACACTAGAGAAGCTACTACAAGGATTCTTTGAAGCCTCATTCTCCATAGCCTATTTCGACATAGAGACAATGAAGTGGAATGAAGCAATCCTGAAAGTACCCGTGATGTTCTTGCCTGGAGAACGTAGACTCCTAGAGCTAAGGGCTGTCATGGATCGAGCCTACGATCAGTTCATGGAGTTCTATCGTGCTATAATACGTGCTGTAAGACTCCATGTATTGAAGTCTGATAATGCTATAAGTGTAATCAAGGAGTTCATAGGCTCCATCAACAAGAACTACTTCATAACAGCCATCAAGGAGCTTACAGGCAAGGAGCTTAGCATGGAGCTTGATGAAGGATATATCAATGCATGGATAGACTACGCTAAAGTCATGGTAGACCTAGAAGCTAGAGAGAGAACAAGGTACTATGCTAGATACATTATCTGGAATATTGTCTCTGCTGTTAGGACAGGCTATATAACACTTGATGATGCAAAGAAGTGGATAAAGGAGTTCACGGATAAGATCTATGAGCATGACATCATAAGGGATATGCTTGAATTCGTTATAGAGTTTGCCTATACAAGGATGGTTAATGAAGTAAAAGTCAATGCTGTAATCAATCTATTACGCTCCAGGAGAATAACATTCAATGAGGCAAAGAAGATACTCATTGAGCACGGCATAGATGAAACAATAGTAGAGGACTTCATATATAGCAAAGTATGGTTCTATACTCCAAGCCTTACAACCTATGCGACTCTCCTAGAGATCGTGCCTGAAGCTCTTGAAACATCCATTAGTGCTATCAAGGTCTTTAACCTACCAAGTGATGAAGAGCCATACTGGATCACCTATGTGTTCAGGAAACCAATACAGGATGAACTAACACTCTTTAGGACAAGGATCTACAATGCACTAGCTAGTGGATTGACAACAAGTGATGTAATCAATGTGCTCAAAGAGTACTACTTCACATTCGAGGTGAAGGATGGCAAGGTAGTGATTACTGGATCAGAGACCGTCAAGAGGTTACTAAGACTCTATGAGGCTAACAAGAAGTTCTTTACGTCATTTGGTATAGCACCACATGAGTGGATCATGTACAATGCTATAGCATACATAGAACAACTCATAGACAGAGCTAAAGAGAGGCTAAAACCATACATACCAACTCCATTAACACTAGCCTCTATGTCAGAGGTAGTACCTGATGTACGTAAGATGTTCCCTGATGTTGTAAAGCACCACAATATACCTGAGTCATGGATACCATACTGGAGAAAATACATTGCATTCAAGCCCATCACAGATGAGATCAAACGCTATGTCTCAATAGTATCAAGCATGTACGAGTACTTTGCAATAAAGCATGAAGACCTAGTCAAGGCTCTAGATAGAATCAAGATATTTGGCTATGAGAAAGAAGAGCTAGACGTTATAACCTATAATGCTAACCTAGAACGTTCCCTAAGAGCATTCAGAGATCTTGTTGGTACCCCAAGAGAACTAGTAACAATGGCTGAGTACTCCCCTGTAGCACGATCATTTGCATTAGCAGAAGTCTACAAGCGTATAGACTCACTACCAGTAGACCCCGAAACAAGAGATACGATCAAGAAGATGTGGGAAGAATACATCAGGATCAAACCAGTCTACGATGAAGTAAGACGCTATATAACAGAGCTATTATCATGCTACGCAAGAGGCGTAATCACAAGACAACAACTAGAACAAGAACTAGAAGAACTCAAGCAATGGGGACTAGACGACTACGAGAAACAGTTCTATCTATGGTTAGCAGAAAAACGTAAGAAGAGATACCAACTAACAGGAGAGATCTAAAAAAAGAATTAGGATTTAAGATAGGGCTTAAACAAGTTTTTTAGTCATATTCTTGTCTTTGTGTTCTCTCAAGGAGTTCTACTTGGCGTCTCTTTAATTCTAAATATTCTCTATATAGCTTCTCTTGGTTTTCTAGTATCCTTGTTAGCTTCTCAAGGATTGCTGAGTAGTCGTATCTTACTGCTTCAGCTACATTACTCTCTGATATGAGTCTTACAGTTCTTGGTGTCATTGCTTCTAGTTCATTGAACAATTGTTCTGCTAGTTGTCTTGCATCATTGAGATCAATAGCTCTAATGCTGAAGGCATCATCATGTCCGATAGTCTGTCTTCCTAGGACAGGTTGTATTCTGGGTCTTGGGCTAGGTCTCTCGGATAACCAGTACTTGATCACTTGGGTGGCAGGTACATACTGGTTTGTTTGCCTATCATAGACCATTGAAACAGCCACAACATAGTCAATATTATATTGTAGTGCTATTTGTTCCATTATCTTCCAAGACCACATGCTAATCTGTCTTAAATCACCAGATGTCATATCAACCATAATTGTGTTTATACCACGTCTCAGTATAGTTACTTGCTTTGCTAGTACAATAGGTGGATATTCAGCCTCAGTTCTCCTAAGGTACTCTATTCCATCAATAGTAAGCCACTTAATGGTTTCCAGGGCATCTTGTCTCACTAATACATCAAGCCTCTGTGCTAGTGGCACTAGTTCTCTTTCAACTTCTTCTCTTGATCTGACAGTTAAGATTTCTCTATCACGGTCAGCAACAACTCCTACAAGTGCTAACTCTAATTCATCTTGGTTTACTAACGCCTCTGCCATCCTTATGGCATTGGGAAATAGTATGTATCTAGCTAGTATTTCGTTTGCATATTGGTAATCTGTGGCATGGTGATCAAATATTGTTACAGGGGTGTTTCTTGCTAGGCGGTTAATAGCATCAATGTATGTCCTGGGATCCTTAAGGTTCACAGGTATATCAATTATCTCTACATGGTATCTTGTTAGTGTTGGGAACATTGAGTCAATATAGTTTGGTAGTTGTTCTGGTGATGTTACTGGATATCTTGCAAACACTCTATCATAAGTTATATCTAAGGATCTAGCTCTTGCGGCGGCAGTAGCTACGCCATGTCCATCAAAGTGGGCTAATATGAATCTAGGCTTTGCACAAGCCATACTATCACCCTATGTATAATATGGTAAGGGAGTGGTATATAAGGGTTACTGACAATGTCATGGAGATGAACATGATGGTTAGATAAACAGTAATAGGATGGGAAGAAACAGGTAATGTAGGGGAAAAAACGTGTGAGGTGTTGAAAGGTTTTGGGAAGGTGGGATATGTCTTTGGTAACACGCTAAAAGCATTTAGTAACTGTCATTGTCCCCTAGGGGACTCCATTCTAACCAGTATCCTTCCAAAACCCATATCTCTCTTTCCACCTATTATTATTATTATGTTCTTCTTTACTATGTTCTTAAGAGAACTATCAGCATATAGTTCACCCTGACAATTTGGCAATATTGCTTCTATGTTTACAACACTCTGCTTACCCCTGGCATTGATAATACTATAACTATATGTTGTTACACACTCTTCAGGAAATAGCATATACATTATAGTGGGTAATTTCATTGGCTTACCATGAAGCCCTAAAGCCCTCTTAATACTAGCTCTAACAGTATTGCCTAGGATCGCTGGTTTCCCTTGAATTCTTATAAACACTTTATCTAAGTGTTCTAGGATTTCTTGATCATACTTATCTCTTGGAACTACTAAGTGTGGTGGAAAGGTGTATGGTGCAAGAACGGGGGTTATAGTAATACATGGGTAAACAACAATCACGATACACCACCATGAGAGAAATGATTTTTAAAAAAAAGATTAAAGTAAAGAATTTATCTTATATCGATTTTCTTCCATCCTTCCTTGGTAAATATGTATAGTATTTCTCTATAACCTTGGTCTTCTCCATAGTCCCATTCATGATACCATCTTATTACTACTGGGATACTCCTTGGTACTATTACACATACGTGGTCATCGGTAGTTGGGTAATCATAGATATGCTCTATTTCAAAGACATCAGCTTCTC
>Ga0164311_10001795_pt1 | contig 10783 bp, 9 predicted proteins | sample GuaBasSedimGuay2_FD_121796 | JGI IMG/M metagenome (GOLD analysis project Ga0164311, IMG submission 121796) | Subseafloor sediment microbial communities from Guaymas Basin, Gulf of California, Mexico - Guay2, Core 4569-9, 9-12 cm | ecosystem: Environmental > Aquatic > Marine > Hydrothermal vents...
ACTTGATTCAAAAAGGAATTTTATTTCAAGGAGGGAAAAGCGATTGAGGTATTGATAACGGAAGATAAGGCCAAACCCGATGAACCCAAAATTTGGTTAGCTTCAATGAAAACGTGGGCGGCGGGTATTAAGTAGGTGGACATAAGTCTTTTCGAGGTTTCCATTTTATAGGCTTTTTTCCCAACTTCTTCCTTTTCGTCTTTTTTAGAACTATTTCCCCATTTCACAGCATATCTCCGGGTTGAATTAGAACGAATAAAAATTTCACTATTCGAGTGATGCCAAAAACCCAGTTTTTTTGAAAAATTTGGTTTCTAAAAAGTTCAATTTATTCCCGTACCGAGTATAACAACGATCAAAACGAATACCAAGCAACCGTCAGTTTCAACAAAGACGAGTTTCCATGTACCATCAATAATCCCTGCTCAAATAAGCAACTATCTGATTTAGAATGGTATTTTAAAAAATACCCCCATGCGATTGACCAAAGCCATTAAGTATCGGGCTGACACACAGGTCTGCCTCTACAAAAAACAACGTATTATGTGATTGTAGGGGCGAACATAAGTGTTCGCCCTGACTTAACTTAATGGCATTGATGCGATTGACGATGAAGATAAGGAAAAAGCAAAATCAGTGTCGCCGCCCTTTTCAGGTAAATAAATTATCTGAAAAACTAAAGGAACGTGCCTGAAATAACTTCAACAACTTTTTAGGATAACCACAAGGGATTACCCCTACGATACGATGAAATGCAGAAAATCTATATTTCAAAATACATATTCGATTTTCAAAATCGGGTTAATTTTTGATCACGGTGGTTAATTTTTAACCACTTTTTTTGATTTAACCAGGTAGCTTATCACATAACTCTTTGTATTTTATAAATAAAATAATAAATAATTTCATGGTACGTTTTTTGTATATTACTCATCGTCATTGACGATTTATTTTTTGACCTGTAGATTTCTTAGAAATAGACTATATGAAACTGAAAAAAACAGTCTTTTTGATTGCAGCTTTGCGCTAACTACTATGTTAGTTCCAATAACGGGGGCAGCGGTGGTCCTTTTCTTGCCCACCATTTTGCCCACCTACAAAATACTTTTTTCACCGTTCCAGTAATGGAAAATTCATATCAACCATCATCAATAGGTTATATAGAATGCATAAAATGTTTGCAAACAGATTAAGGCAAACCTCATTGTCGGTACTTGCGGCTAGTATTTTAAGTACCGGGGCAATGACCGTACCCAGCACCGCTTTTGCTGATATCAAAATATCTGGAGACTTTCGTTTTCGTATGGAAAGTGACTGGGATTCCGTTAAAAGTGATGGTGTCACAGAACGTGATCGGACCCGTGCCCGCATCCGCGCCCGTCTTCGTTTGAACTATGACCACAATAATTGGGCTAGTTTTGGTGCACAGGTGCGTAGTGGTTCTGACGATAGTCATCAATCACCTAATACGACGATAGTCGATTTTGATGACAATGATACTGGGGATGCGGATTTCAATTTTGATAAGTGGTTTTTCAAAGCTAAAGCCAAGGGTGCTTGGGCTTGGTTTGGTAGAAATGATCTCCCATTCTGGAATCAGAACGAAATGTTTTGGAGTGGGAATGTCACAGTGGCTGGTATAGGTACGGGTTTCAAAGCCGGTTCTAACACCTCAGTGGCAGTTAATGCGGGTTATTTTAGTCTGCCTGTCGGTATGAAAGAATTTTCCGGCAATTTAGGTTTAGGTCAACTTATTTTTAACAGCAAATTTGGAGGGGGTAGTTTTACGGCAACAGCCGGTTTACTTTCTTTTGAAGCCAATCCTGATGATGCGGATGCTTCAATTCTTTTGAATAATAATGGGCTTCGGGATTACAATATCTGGATAGGTAGTTTGCAAGCCAAATTTATGGCAGGTAGTTTGCCACTGAAGTTTGGTGTAGATTGGATGCACAACGACGAAGATTATTCGGAGACAGATCCTGACCCGTTTACAGTTGAAAACCGTGATGAAGTCGATGGTTATGTGGCTTCTATTCATTTGGGCGAAACGAAAGCCGCCGGCGATTGGCAGCTCGGTTACTACTACGCACACATTGAAACACTCGCTGTTAATGCCTCTTATGCACAGGATGACTGGGCACGTTGGGGTTCAGCAGTTGAGTCACGTCTTAGCAACATGGAAGGTCATGAGTTGCGCTTTAAATATCAAGCGAACAAGGAACTCAATATTATAGCACGTTTATACATGGTAGAAGCGATTACAACTGAAGAAGACGGTAACCGTTTCCGTTTGGATTTCAACTATAAGTTCTAAACTCAATATCACAGACCTGACAGGTTTCTAAAACCTGTCAGGTCTAAAACTCAAGCATTAGCAGTATAACGACCCATTAATATGAAAAACGACAATGATAATCAAATAACTAATAAACCTAGCTGGGGTGCTAAACTTTTCTATATCACATTAGTCGCCAGCTTAGTCTTTTTTTGGTGGCTACTGATTTATTCACATGGTATTTCACCCGTTCATCATTAAACATAAAATATTTCTATGAAATCTCTTCTTGAAAATACGCTCTTGGTATGGATAGGCGCATTTATTATGACTTTGCTTCTATTTTACGGTATCGATCACTTTATTATGGTTGCCCAAGGTTTGCCACTTAATTTTGATATGACTCCTGCCCAATAAAATTTAACTTGATTATGTATAAAAAACAACAAATAATCGTAAAGTGGGCAGGAATATGGACTCTACTATTACTCATAGTCGGATTCAACTTTAGCTCACCGTTTAATCTGGTATCCAATGTGATAGTAGAAACAATGGATACAGAATCTATTGCCGGACGTATTCAACCCATAGGTCAGGTGCGGCTCGTTGGGGACCCTAAACAGGTGATTAAAGAAACGATGCAGGGCATGAGTGGAACCTCCCAAGAACACCAAGAAAAAGAACTTATCCCAGCACCCCAAATTAAGCGCAGTGACTACCCCAATATGGGTTTCAGTAGTCGCTCGGTGGTATGGATTATTGCTCAATTGCACCTATTTTTTGCTGCCTTCGTATTAGCAGTCCCGCTGTTTGTCCTTGTTATAGAATTAATTGGATTTAAAACGGGTGACTTGCGTTATGACGATATGGCGCACGAATTTATGAAGATCAGTTTAAGTGCATATTCCATTACAGCCTTATTTGGGGGAACCTTGGCTTTCGCCCTATTCCTACTCTATCCCCAGTTTATGGCTTACATGATGCGTGTATTTAATACACAAACCTTAATCTATGCAGGGCTATTCTTTGCAGAAAGCGCATTACTCTATATTTACTATTATGGCTGGAATGCCATGCGCTATGGTAACGCTAAATGGACCCATCTGACGATTGGTTTATTGCTCAACGTCGTTGGAACAACCTTATTAGTCGTGGCTAACTCATGGGCTTCCTTTATGATGGCACCGTCTGGGGTTAATGAAGTGGGTGCTGTGGTTGGAAATATTTGGGAAGTTATGAAAGGTCCCTTATGGAATCCATTGAATTTACACCGTTTTATTGCCAATGTTGCCTTTGGTGGCGCGATAGTGGGTGCTTATGCAGCCTATAAATTCCTAAGTGCCAAAACGGCTCAGGAAAAAGCGCATTATGACTGGATGGGTTATACCTCTAATTTTATTGCGATTTTAGCCTTTTTGCCCTTACCCTTTGCTGGATATTGGCTCATGGCAGAAATTTACGCATACTCGCAACAAATGGGTATTACCGCAATGGGGGGTATTTTAGCTTGGCTATTCGTAGTGCAAGCGGTACTCATAGGCACGATTTTATTAGCGGCTAATTATTATCTATGGTCCGGTATGTCACGCACTGAAGGTTCTAAGCGTTATACTTGGCTTATCAAATATATTGCCTTTGTATTAGTCGTAGGCTTTCTCATTTGGGTGACACCCCATACTTTAATATTAAGCCCTTCTGAGGTTGCGACTTTAGGGGGCAGTCATCATCATTTATTGGGTCCCCTGGGTATCATGCCTGCAAAAAATATTGCGGTGAACTTGATGCTGATTTTCACCTTCTTGTCCTTCCAATTATATCGCCGTGCTGACAAAGTGACGACCGTTTCTTGGGCAAAGGCTGGTAATGCACTCATGGTAGCCATTTATGTGGTAGCTATTGTTAATGTGATTTTTGCGGGGGTGTACTATGGTTATTTCACGAATACGGTGTATAAAGTTGGCTCTAGCGTAATGCAAGTGGTGTCAACCTTAGTGGTCATTATCAGTGGAGTCGTGATTGATAGCTTAATGTTCAAAAATGCCAAGAGATTACCTGCTCAATGGGGTAAAGTCAGTGACCGTTCACAATATGCCCTATTTGCGCTGCCGATTGCATTTACTTGGCTCATGGCATTGATGGGCTATGTGCGTTCCAGTGTACGTACTCATTGGCATGTCTATACAGTGATGAAAGATAATTCGCCCGACAATTATATTCCGGCGATTGGTTATGCCGGTAATATGATTACGATTGTTACTATCTTGTTTTTATTGATTATTTTGTTCATTTTCTGGCTGGCTTCGTTATCTGATACTCAGCAGATACCACCACAAACAGGAGGTACATGATGCCGGTACTGATCAAAGTATTAGGGTTCAGTTTAACGCTGACATTGGGATTTACTTTAGTGACTAACCTATTGCCGCAAATAGAAGGTGAGGCACCTGTTGAAAAGACGCTTGATTTGGGTGCCTTCACCGAAGAATCTTTTGTGGCATTGGGTGAAGAATTGTTTAAAGGTAAAGGGACTTGCACCTTATGCCATAATGATATGGGACGCGCCCCTGATATTTTAAAAATGAATATGGTAGAAACCGCTAATGATCGGCTGGCTGATAGCCGCTATCAAGGTGACTCGAAAGAGGCTGAAGCTTATTTGCAAGAATCCATGCGACAACCCAGCCTCTATGTGGTCAAAGGTTTTGGTAAAAAAGGGACTAATGATAGCGTTTCTCCCATGCCAGCTATTGACAAGCCCCCTATTCAATTATCAGAAATTGAAATGAATGCCGTGATTGCTTATATGCAGGCTAAGGATGGTAATCCGGTTACGGTGTCTTTGCCAAGTGCAGAAGCAGTTCCCATAACTGCGGCAACTGAAAAAAAGCAAACAGTCTCTGCACTTATCGCCGAAACAGCACAAGACGCTATCGGACAGTTTGGTTGCACCGCTTGTCATTCTATATTAGAAACGGAATCACCGGTTGGACCTGATTTGCGAACGGTTGGGAGTCGTTTAAGCGCAGACGAAATTCGACAAAGTATTCTTGAACCTAATGCTGTCATCACTGAAGGTTACTCTCCTATGATGCCCGGCAATTTTGCCGATAAAATGAGAGTGAAAGAATTGGAAATGATTGTACAATTCTTGGCGGAACAAATTAATGACTAATGATTAATGGTTAATTTAGTTAGAAAGTAGAAATCCGATTTTTTTCAAAAATCGGATTTCTTAAACGGCTTAAAAATGTTAAAACACTTTTACGTATAGCGTTTTTCGTTTTGGTGAAATACAAAAAAGGGCAAACACACAGGTTTGCCCCTACAAGATATGTATTTAACTAAAAAGGGAAACGCTATACCTATATAATCTAAAAAATATGAATCACCTATACTTAGGCGATTGCCTAAACGTTTTGCGTGACAACGTTAAAGACGAATCGATAGATCTCATTTACATTGATCCGCCCTTTAATTCTAAACGCAATTATAACGTTTTCTTCGATGACAAAGAGATTCAAACACAGCGAGTCGCTTTTGAAGATACTTGGTCCTTAAAGAACATAGGCGACTCTTTGCTTGAACTTCATACGGTCCCCAATGAAAAGCTTTATAACTTACTGAGAGTTTATCAGGAAGCCGCACCGCATGTATTTCCTTACCTGGTGATGATGAGTCTGCGAATTTTGGAATTGCATCGGGTATTAAAATCAACAGGGAGTTTTTACCTGCATTGTGATCCGACGGCGAGTCATTATTTGAAAACGGTTCTTGATTTGATATTTGGCGTTAAGAATTTTAGGAATGAAATTATATGGCATTATTCAGGCTGGAATGCTAAATTGAAAAGTTCATTCAGTAGTAGACACGATATTATTTTATTCTATACTAAACAAACTAAACCAAATTTTAACTCTTTTGCTATTGGTTGGGAGTCTGAAGAAGAATATATAAAACTTAGAAGGCAAAAGGTACGCCAAGATGAAAATGGGAAAAAGTATGTTTTATCCGATGCAGGTGGTGGTAAGAGGGTAAAACGGTTTTTAGATGAAGCAATGTCTTACGGTAAGCCAGTTGATGATGTTTGGAACTTAGATAAAATAAACAATTCATCAAAAGAAGCTTTGGGATACCCTACCCAAAAACCTAAATCTTTACTTGAACGTGTTATTCAAGCTAATTCTAACGAGGGTGACATTATTTTAGATGCCTTTTGTGGTTGCGGCACAACCGTTGATGCCGCTGAAGCTTTAAAACGACAATGGATAGGAATTGATATTTCTTCGATAGCCATAAATGTTATCAAGCATCGTTTAAAAGACAGCTATAAAAAAGAACTTACTCCGTTTGAAATCCGAGGTGTACCAAGTGATGAGGCGAGTGCCATTCAATTATGGGAACATAACCCCTTTGCTTTCGAGGATTGGTGGCTAACCGAGTTTGATGTTTTTGCGACAACTTTTGGAAAGAAAGGCGCGGATAAGGGCATTGATGGTATTGGTATGTATGCTATACCTAAAGCAGATGATCCCATTAAAGCGGCTTTTCAAGTCAAAGGAGGCAAAGTACAGTCAAAAGATATCGACGCTTTGCTAGGTGCCATGACTAAACAAAAATGTGAGTTAGGGGTATTGCTCACCAGGAATACACCAACTAAACCGATGTTAGAAACGGTGGTTCAAGTTGGATATTTTGAAATAGCCGGTTTCACTTATCCTAAGTTACAAATGATGACTTTAGCCGAATTTTTTAAGGGTAAACAATTGATGTTGCCCAAGGACAATATCACATTTAAGCGTGCTAAAACACTTGGAAAAAGAACAGATCAAAAAGGACTGTTTTAATTTACAAAAAACATAGGGAAACTTAAATGAAAAATTTTCGCATATCGGCATTTTGGCAAGCAGTCTTAGTCATTATCTGTGCCTATCTTATTTTTGATAACGCATTTCCACCTGTGATGCCGCAATCCTTGCTCATTGAATTTATGCTCATCACCGTTATCGGTGTGTTATTATACTATTCTTATGATGATCAGCGTTGGAACGAATTTAAAGCACCGATTAAAGCGGTGCTGCGTGATGATAATAAATGGGCTATTCGCTGGGCTTTCTTGATTTTTATTCCCGCATTATTCGCTTTAACGACTTATAATATAATTAAACCGTCATTTGAATCGCCTGTGGAACTTCGGCAAGTTCACCCAGCACCGCCTTCAAATTTGCGAGTTTATAATCAATCTTATAATTTAACCACGCTTGAAAATCCAATTCGTACTCAAGTTTTAGCCGAAAGTGATACTGAAGCAGCTAACGAAATGTATCAAGAAGCCGTACAAGCAGGTAGTCAAGTTTATTTTCAAAATTGCTTCTACTGTCATGGTGATTTATTGGATGGTCGTGGACATTTTGCTGAGGGCTTTAATCCGCTACCAGCCAATTTCCAAGATGTAGGCACTATCGCCCAATTACAAGAAGCGTTTCTATTTTGGCGCATTACCACAGGTGGACCGGGCTTGCCTAAAGAAGGCACTCCTTGGAATTCTGCGATGCCCGTTTGGCACGAGATGTTAAGTGAAGAAGAGGTTTGGCAGGTTATCACTTTTCTATATGATTATGTGGGACAAGTGCCACGTATATGGGATCCAAAAGTGTCCAAAGCCGTGACAGGCATGAAAAATGACATTCAATCCCAACGCGCCAAAATGACGGGGGCGGAGATTTATCAGTTCCGCTGCGCAGTATGTCATGGTGAAGAAGGGGCAGGGGATGGTTCAGCGGCAGATTTTCTTTATCCAAGACCCCGCGATTTTACCTTGGGTATGTTCAAATATAAAACTTCCCCTGGTGAATTACCAATACGAGATGAAGATTTATTCAATACCATCAAGCATGGTTTGCAGGGTACCAGTATGCCTGCATGGAAAACTTTGCTGACAGATGAACAAATTAATCGCCTCATCCCAGTGCTCAAATATTTCGATATTTCGGCAACTTGGGCACCTGAAGAGGCTGATGAAGATGAAGATTTTGACGATGAAGGTCGTTATATCAAAGATGACTTGGTACGGATTACGGAGAATGAACCTATTGAGGGCCATATTCCATATTCAGAAGATTCCATCGCTCAAGGCAAAATAGCCTTTGAGAAAACCTGTGAACAATGTCATGGTCATACTGGGCGTGGCAATATTACCTCTGGTAAACGTCTTGCTGATGACTGGGAATACCGTATTTGGCCTCGTGATTTAATGAAACCTTGGACTTGGCGCGTGAGTAATGTATCTGGGAGCGATGAAAAGAGTCAGGAAAAAACGATCCAGAACATTTACACCCGACTTTCTATCGGTATTCCTGGGACCCCGATGCCCGCGCACCGTTCAACCAGTGATGATCCTGATCCGGTCAGTCTGGAAGATCGTTGGCATATTGCCAATTATGTCTATTCACTGCGCGAAAAGGTTACACCGCCAGGTGAAAGTACGGTGATAAAAGGGATAAATCTTGACGGTGCCTTGCCAACAACGGTGGATGATGCTGTCTGGGAACAAGCTCCCGCAACAACAGTACATTTAGTCCCCAATATCATTAAAGCAGATCGCCTATTTACCCCTTTGTCTAATGCTATTACGGCGCGAGTGCTATATAATAAAAACGATATTGCCTTTTTGCTAGAAATGAATGATAGGACCGATAGCCGCCCGGGTGAACCTGTTTCTGATGGCATTCAAGATGAAGAGATTGATATGCATTCGGATGCGTTTGCCATTCAACTTCCAAAAGTAGGCTCTTTTGAAACCACGCCTATCGTCAAAAAGCCACTCTATCGCCACGGTGACAGTGCTAATCCCACCACGATTTGGTATTGGAATGCGGGCAGTATTGAACCAGAAGCTGCACCTAAGTCTATGATTTTTCACGCAAAAGGCCCTGATAATCCACTCGAACTTCGGTCTGACAATAATAGCCTAGTGGCGACTGGTACATGGGAACATGGACGCTGGCGCGTACTTATGAAATTACCTCGATCAGGCGGCGGTGAATCGGGTGATGTTTCATTCACAGAAGGGCAATTTATCCCGATTTCCTTTGCTAATTGGGATGGCAGTAATGGTGAAATGGGCTCCAAACATACTTTGACGAGTTGGTATTGGTTACTGCTCCCACCCCAAATTGACTACAATAGGGTTTATGGAATGCCGTTGGGGATTGGTTTGTTGAGCTTTTTGCTGGGAATAATTTTGGTGAGGAGTCAGCGGCGTAAAGTGGTTTGATATGATGAACAGTGGGTGGGTTTTATTTTCCACCCTACATTCGTTATCAATGATTTATTTGAGTAAATGTTAGATAAACTGGAGAATAAAATGTCAATTAACTTTTCTGTTCATAACATTATCTACGATGACGGCAATTTTTCGATTGCTTGGGGACAATGGGATGAAAAAATGCGTATTGCTGTACGTTGGAATGATAATAAGCATAATATTCCTAATACCTTTAGCAACCCAACATGGTTTCAACTTCCAGAATATTTTAGTCTTATCATATTAAAGGGCATTCTTGAACTAAAACCATCTCATTCTGAAGAAATCATAAAAGTTATTCATGATTTAGCCGAATGGGATAAATGGGATAAGCAAATAGAAAAAGATGCTGAATCCGGAAAATTGGATTTTTTAATAGAGGAAGCACTTTTTGAAAAAAAACAGGGCTTATTGAAGGATATTTAAATGCATAAAACGACCACCCGGTTTTGGGAGTACTATGAAAGGTTGCCGATTTCTACTCAAAAATTGGCTACAAGAAACTTTGGTATATTAAAGGAAAATTATCAGCATCCTTCCTTACATTTCAAAAAAGTTGGAAAGTTTTGGTCTGTAAGGGTTGATATTAACCATAGAGCACTTGCTATTGAAGAGAATAATGATTTTTTGTGGGTATGGATTGGTACGCATGATGAATATGAAAGAATGCTAAAATAAAAAAACATCAAATTTTCATAAGATAGCATTCTACGCCCGCTAACTTTATTGAGAAAGTTGAGAAAATTGAGTATTGAAATATGCCAGCTAATTTTGCCACAGTTGTTGAACAAATTCAACAATTTATTATAATTTTACATTGGTTTTGCTATATTTTTGCAACTTGATGAAATTTCTTGATAAAAAGTTAAAAATAGGCGGGGATTTGCAACTTGCTATAATGGGTTTGTTGACCTTGCCATTCTACGTCTGCCCATTTTAACTCTACGGTTTTTTTGGATGGTTTAAATATGCTAATCAATATAATTGGATTAAGGGTGAATAATGGAACAAAAAATTATTCAAGGCGATGCCATGACGCTTTTAAAAGAAATTCCATCAGAATCCATTGATGTTATTATTGCAGATCCCCCTTACAATTTAGGGAAAAATTATGGAAACAATCATGATTTCAAGGAGTTTGATGATTATATTTCATTCTCAAAAACTTGGTTAGGTGAGGCAAAGCGTATTTTAAAAAGCAC
>Ga0164311_10001797_pt1 | contig 10779 bp, 12 predicted proteins | sample GuaBasSedimGuay2_FD_121796 | JGI IMG/M metagenome (GOLD analysis project Ga0164311, IMG submission 121796) | Subseafloor sediment microbial communities from Guaymas Basin, Gulf of California, Mexico - Guay2, Core 4569-9, 9-12 cm | ecosystem: Environmental > Aquatic > Marine > Hydrothermal vents...
CCTATTTCTTGTGTAGTCCAGGTATATGAGCACCATCCTCCTCGTTTCGGCGTTGGAGAGGCGTTTCAGGTCCTCGGTTATGTAGCTTTCCGACGATAGGGGGTTCGCTGTGAGAAGGAACTGCACGTGTGAGAAGTCTACCACATCTAAAAGTTTCCCGTGCTTTGTGCTCTGTATCCTGTAGCTTCTACCTTCGTCGGAGAAGAGCCTGTAGAACTCCCTCCTCGTCTCGTCCGAAAATGCGTTGTATTCTTCTAAGATGACGAGAAGCCTGATCCCCATCCTCTTCGTCTCCCTGGCGAGCCTGCAGAGGACCCCCTCCAATATGAAGGTCCCCCTCTGGTCGAAGTCGTCCCTGTCGAAGAGCCTGTCGGACTCGAGCCTTGCGTTTGCGTCTATTATGTACGCTCCGAACCCCCTCCGGTTCAAAGCATGTGCCACGAACCTCGCCATCGCGGACTTTCCAGAGCCAGTTGGTCCCAGAAGGGCTATCACGGGGACCCCCTCGTATATCCTCTGCCTCAGGCTCTCGAGGACCACCTCGTCAGGGACGAAGTTCTCGGGAGGGTCGACCCTGAGGTGGGGAGGGATTGGGACCTTCCTCATCTTCTTCCTCACATGCTCCGCTAAGATCTCAAGGAGGTTCTCCCCTGCCGAGCTCGCCTGGGGAAGGTACGGCCCTATGCGGACCTCCACATCCTCTTCCCTCAAGCTCCCTTCCATCCTCATGAGGAGCCTTTTAGAGAGCCTCTCCACGTGCTCCCTGAAGGGCTCGTCCTGGAAGTACTGGTCCACAGAGAGCACGTCTTCCAAGATGTCGGCCATATCTTCCGCCTCCAAGAGTTCCCTGTCGGTCTCCTCCTTACCCTTCCAAGAGAGCTTCCCCTCCAAGTACCAGAGGTCCTCCTCCTTTGAGAGCTCGAATCTGACCTTCCCCTCCACCTTCCCGTCCCTGATCTTTACGGTCGCCTCGGGGATCCCGACCTTCAGAAGTTCCTCCTCCTTCATCCTGTCCCCCTTTCGGAAAGGGGCAGAAGATGCCTTCTGCCCCGAGCTTAAAGTACAAGCCTCCTTTCGAACCTCGGAACCTTCACAACGGCAGGATACGGATATCCCACCGCCTGGACTATGGCCAATCCCAAGGTCTCTTTGAGCGGAGGATATGCGACCATGTACCTCAGGTCCTCGAGCATGGGGGCGGATTCCACCAACGCCCTGAGGTCCGGCCTGTTGAGGTGGAAGGATATCACAGAGTATATCTGGCCGAGCACGCTTTCGGGAAGGGAGCGTGGGGACTGAGTCGAAAGCAACAGCGTCACCCCGAACTTCCTGCACTCCCTTATGAAACCTGCCACGTCCTCCCCCGCCACTCCGACGAAGTGCTGCGCCTCGTCTATTACCACCAGGATCCTCTGGGCCACCTTCCTGTGCATCGCCGACTTTCCAGCCCTCTTTAGCCTCCCTAAGACAAGCTTTACGAACAGGCCCTGGTAGTACTCCGACATGTTGAAAGTGTTGACGAGAACGGTGTTTCCCCTCTTGAGGTTGGTTATTATCCTCGAGACCAGAGGAGGTGCATCGCTGTCCACGTACCTGGCCAGGATCCTGGCCTGCCTCGATACAGCGTCAAGCGTGGCAGGATGCGCTATCCCCACCGTGCGGGTCTCTCCCGTTGCTCTGTCCTTTACGGTCTTCCTCCTCAGGCCCAGGGGGTCCTCGTTCACGTCGTAGTCAGCAAGCACCTCTACGAACCTCCTCGGCTCCCTGGCCTTCATGTGGCTCCACAGGTCCCTCATGGCGGCCGAAACCTCGAACTGCTCGAATATGTCATCGAGCTCGAGCTCCTCGGGCGAAAGCTTTATCCTCTCCTTGTAGCCAACCGGCACTATCCTTTCGTCCTTAAGGGACAGAAGCCCCTTCGTCCCCCTGTCGCTCGGGTTGTCGAGCCCCAGGTCTGGATGGCCGAAGGCCAGGATCGGAACAGGATTTTCCCTCTCTAAGTTCGCAGCTATTATCTCTTTGATCAGGTTCGTCTTTCCTGTCCCGTTCTTTCCGAATATGGCCATGTGCCTCGAAAGGGCCGTCTCACCCAGCCTGAAGCCGACTCCCGAGACCTTCCATCCCGAGGCTATCCTGCCTATCGGGATTCCGTCCTTCTGGGGATAGAGCTTGGCTATGTCGCTGTCCCTTGCCAAGAACACCTGCTGGAAGAAGCCTATGCCTCCCTGGTACTCCGAAAGCTCCCCTGAGGGAAGGGCCACGCCCAGAGGCTCTATGACGAGCCTCTTGTAGAGCATCCCCTCGACTTCCTCCCCCGGGAGCTTCTCCTCCTCCAGGCACCTCTTTGCTATGAGGGATATCTCAGAATCCCTCGGGAAGTCGTGGGAGTCCTCGATCTTCACTATCCTGCCTATGACGTCCCCTATCCTCACGAAGTCCAGTATCTCGAAGCTTGCTGCCTTGTCCGCCCTCGCTATTATCCTTCCCTCATCGTCCTTCCCTATGGTCAGGGCTATGGGCTTCATCCTCCCTCCTTGCGGAAGTTTTTGGGGAGGAGGGAGGACCCTCCTCCCCTTCGGCTACAGCTTTTTCAGCCTCTCCACCACCTCGGAGGCCTCCTCTTGGGAGAGTTCCTCCAAGGAGGACTTCCCGAACAGTTTCTTGAGCCCTGCCTTCAGGTCCTGCTCGGAGAGTCCGGCGACCTTACAGAGGCGCAGTATCTCATCCCTCTGAGACTTGGATGCCCTCGAGGGCCTTTCCTCCTCTTCGTACAGGTAAAGTGCCACCCCGAAGAGGGTAGCGCACTTCTTGAGGGCATCCGATGCAGCAGCCTTAAGGTCGTCGCCTATCGAAAGGACCCTCCCTGTCTCCTTCTCCCTCGTGACCGAGCTCCTTCCGAACTGCTGTTTCCTCTCCCCTGCTGCGGAGAGCTCGCCTAAGACCACTACCTCCTTGAGGTCCCTCTCATGGTCCAGGTAGAAGCTCGGGTCACGAGGCCAGACTATCCTGAAGGACCAGTGTCCTTCGAAGGCTTCGTTCAGCCTCGATATCACAGGTGCGACCTCGACGTAGTCCAACACCTCTCCCCACCTCCCCTCCCTCTGCTTGACCTTCTCGGGAGGGAAGGGCCTTGAGAGGAGTTCCAGGTCCAGCTTCATGTCCACCTCCTACCTTTCCGTTCCGTTTACTACCTCACCTTCCATCCACGCTCCGGGCCTTATCGTGAAGCCCTCCTCTTTAAGCCTCTTCTTTACTGCTTCTGCCTTCTCCCTCGCCCTCTCCAGGAGCTTCCTCATCTCACCGTCCCTTCCCAAGAGGAGCTCGCACGAGCCGAGGGGTATCCTCACCTCGGCGAAGCTCCCGCCGAGCTCGGCCGTGACGAAGAGGAAGAAATTCCTCCTCACCACGGGGGAGCTTGAGGAGGCGTTGTCCTTGGCTACTGCCGCGACCCTCACGACCTCCACCTTCCTCTCCTTCAGCTCATCTATCAGCTCGGATATGCTGCCGAAAACGAGCTTCAATCCGATCACCTCCCTTTAGGCTCCTCTGTTCCTTAGGGTTGACTATGAGGAAGTCCAGAACCCTTATGCCGAGTATCCTCCCGGCCTCCTCGAGCTTCCTGAACATCTCCTCGTCCTCGGGAGATGGAGAGACATCTCCCGAGGGATGGTTGTGGGCGAAGATTATACCCGCAGCTCCCATAACTATCGCAGCCTTGAACGCCTCCCTGGGATGGCAGGGAGCCTGGTCGAGGGTGCCCATAGAGATCGTGTATATCCCGAGGACCCTGTTCTTGGAATCCAGTAGCACGGCCACGAACACCTCCCTGTCCTCGTTGCCTATGCTCCTCCTTATCACCTCCAAGGCGTCCTGAGGGGTCTTGAGGGAAGGTTTGTTCGCATCCGGGACCCACTCCCTCACGACCTTGACTCCGAGCCCTTCGAAGCTGTACATCCTTCCTCCTTTCTACCATCCCCTACATTCCTCCAAAAATGGACACCTCCTGCAGTGGAAGTCCTGCCTCGGGTAGAACACCTCTTCCTCTATCCCCTTCCAGACCTCGGAGACTATCCCGAAGAGCCTGTGCTGGTCCTGATCTCCCCTTCGGGTGTAGTAGGAGATGAGATCCGGACTCTTGGTCTTGAGCAGCACGTCCATCCTCAGGAGGACTTCCCCCTCCTCAGGCACCAGGCCGAGTTCCTTAGCTGCTGCAGCGTAGATCGAAAGCTGGAGGTTTTCTGCGACGTCCTCCGGCGTGTACCTCCTCGAGGACGTCTTGTGGTCGACTATCACGGTCCTTCCGTCCAGCTCCTCCACGAGGTCAAAAGTGCCCATGACCGGAAGGTGGAAGATATGGCCTGTGAAAGGATCTCGGAGTTCAACCTCGAAGTCCTCCTCTACAGCTATCACCCTTCCGGGAAGGGCCTTGGCTGCAAAGACCCTCATCATCTCCTTCCCCCTCTCAAGCAGGGTTTCGAAGTCCTCTCCTTCCCTGTAGCGTACTTTCCTTTCCCCTGCCTCCCTCCAGCCCTCCTCGAAGGCATCCAGAAGCTCAGGGAGGCTGAAGGACCTTCCTTCCATGGCCTGGCGGTAGAAGAAGGCCAAGGCCCTATGGATCGCCTCCCCGAAGACGACCGAGGAGGGTGCGAAGGGAGGTTCGATCTGGTCTATGTACCTGAACTTGAACTCCAAGGGACACCTCAGATAACAGGAGATCTGGGAGTAAGAGATGTAGTCCTTCATCTTGGGCTCCTTGTTTTTAAGGAACTATCTCAGCTTAGCCCAAGGCGAAGGACCCAGCAAGAGGGGGAAATTTGTCCGGAGGGAAAAAAGGGGGAAATTGGGGAAAAAGAAAGGGCAAGCTAAAAGCTTGCCTTTGGAAAGGGAAGTTTGCTGCTGTGCTTTCTATCGTTCAAAAAGCTCGGCAAGAAGTTACCCAATCTGTTTCGTGATTTCCTTGAGGGTCCCGGGCTCCAATCTTTTGTTAATATCCCTTTAGCAGTTGTGCTCCTTTATCTTCTGCTAAAACATCAAAAACAGTTTTTCTCCCAGCTATTTCTAATATTATCCAATCCATAAGCTTCTTTTCTTTTTACACTATTATCTGCATACCTCACATTCCTTTCATCAATCTTCTCTAATCCAAGCTTTTGAATTAAATCCATATGCACCTGTTAGCAAACCCGAAGGGCGAGTCTGCGATAGCAGGCGAAGAGTTCCACCCCGAAGCCATTAATCTGCTCTTTTCCTCTTTTCTTCCCACCTCAGTTTTTCTTTCCATACGATCTCCTCTTGTTTCGGCTTGAATGAGATACACAAAGGAATATAATCCCCAAAATCTCTTCTTTGATTTGCACAATAGGTAGGTCTATTCAAATCATGATTGATAGTCTCGTTTGTGTTGCTTTCATCCCATATAATTTTATTGTCATAAAATCTTGCCACACCATAAGGTGTTCCAATCATTAATGCACAAATTCTTATGATACCATCAGGATGAATAAGAACTCTTTCTCCCAACTTTACAGGACAATAGCCATAATATTCTGGCTCTCTTTCAAACTCCTCTTTTGTAATAAAACGTTGAGGTATCCTCACTATGATTTTGTATTTTCCGTCATCAATGTTATTTTGGATCTCTTCGTATACTACTGACCAATCTTCTGGCTGTATATCAACATCGCTTATCCAAGTATCACGTGGAACACCCATTTTGAAAATGGGATGGAAATTTATCCTATTTACTCCTAATGATTCGGCGAACAGAATTAGTTTGTGTAATAATAACTTTCCGTCGGTATCTCTTCCAATATTCAACTTATGAACACATGCAGTAATGTCTACATGATATCCTAATTTTATAGCCAATTCTATATTCGAAATACACTTATGAAAAGTTTCTTCACCTCTTAATACATCATTGATTTTTGGGGTATGAGCATCTATACTAAAAGTTATTTCATCAAGCATCTTAAATTCACTCTTATTCAAAAGAGATGATTCAAATATGCCATTAGTGTCTATTCGCACATATTCATATCCTAATTGTTTTGACTCTTCTATGAGTTTTAGCAGAGGTCTCCATCCCTGCGATGCTCCATACAACGTTGGCTCGCCACCCATAATTGTTAGTTTGGAGGCTCCCAAATCTCTAAAATCAGAAATTAGCCTAATAGCAGTCTCAAGTGGAATCTCTTTTTCTTTAAGATGAAAGGTAAGATTCGGTTTATAAAGACAATACTTACATTTAAGATTACACTCGTCTGTCAAATATAGAAAGACTTGTTTAAGCCTTCCTTTAAAATATCCCTTAAATTTTGAATCTATATCAAAATACATTTTTGAATCCCTCCAATGTTAGTTGTTTGGGTATATTTTCGATAACAGGCTCTTTCCTTTCTTTCAATTTTCTCAAAAGTTCTAAATTTGCTTTACTTTTTGTATCTCTTTCTGGAATTTCAAGTATTTTAGGTATTCCGATAAATCTTTCATCTTTAACAATTGCATGAAATACTTGCAATCCTAACAATCCTTCTCCAATAGAAGCATGGCGATCCACACATGAACCTAATTTTGCTTTGGAGTCATTGATGTGAATAACTTTGATCTGAGATATCCCAATTATCTCATCAAACAATTCAAGAATTTCGTTATATCCTTTATAGCCTCTAATATCATAACCTGCCGCAAATACATGGCAAGTATCAAAGCATATTCCTAAATGTTTTGTCTTATTTACTTTTTCTAAAATGCTAGCTAATTCTTCAAATTTTGCACCAATTTTATTGCCTTCTCCCGCAACCGTTTCTAACAAAACGTGTACATTCGAATTTCCAACATGATCAATAACATAATTTAGTCCTTCGGCTATCAGTTTTATACCATATTTTTTATTTGGATCTGTTCCAGGATGTAGAACGAGATACTGAACTCCCAATTTCTCTGCCCTTTTAATCTCGGTTAATAATCTATTTACAGACTTTTTCCTTAGTTCTTTATTTGATGAGGCAAGATTAACTAGATAAGGGATATGTCCAACAACTTCTTTAACTCTACTGTTACTCCATGCTGATTTAAACTTCTTAATTTCTTCTTCTGTTAAGCTAGAAACATTCCAAGTTCTTGATGGAGAAACGTATATTTGAATAGAATCACAGCCCCACTCATCTGCATACCTAAAGCCAACAGGTAGACCACCTATTGTTGGAACATTCGAACCTAACATTTTATTACACCTTTTGAAACTAAAAGATTTTTGACTTTACTCCATACACCGCTAAAAACAACCTTTATAGGCCTACTCGCATCTATTATTTTTATTCTCTTGGGAAATTTTTTCGCATGTTCTATATATCCTCGTCTCACTTTTTCATGGAATTCTATAGGTTCTTTTTCAATTCTATGCATCTGGCAAGATTTTAACCGGCTTAGAGCAATTTTAGGATTCAAATCTAACAAGATTGTTAAGTCCGGCTCTATGCCTTCAGTTATTGTCAAACTTATACGTTCAAGAAAGTCTTGAGGTAATCCTCGTGCAAAACCTTGAAATGCGAAGTAAGCGTCAGCATAGCGTTCACTAATTATAATTTTTCCCTGTGAGAGATTTGGCTTGATTACTTCCACAATATTTTGACGACGTGCTGCTGCTACCAGCAGAGCTTCAGTTAAGATATCTACTGAATATTTTTCCTGTAGATTTATTTTTCTTATTTTCTTACCAAGTTCTGTCCCCGCTTGATCAACTGAGAATATAACTTTAATCCCCATTTCCTTAAGTTTTTGGACCAACATTCTTGAAATAGTAGTTTTACCTGCTCCATGAATTCCTTCAATTGTTATTAACAATCCTTTATTTTTCATAATATCACCTTACAACTCCTTTATCAAGGCTTCAGGACAGAATTTCTGCTAACGTTCCGGGGATATGTGAAGTTTGCCCGTTAGGGCAAATTTGGGCGAGCGATAGCGAGCCACATATCCTCCTGTTAGCAGACCCAGAGGGCGAGCCTGTGATAGTAGGCGAAGAGTTCCGCACGCCGCCGAGATTAGAATATTTATAATTCTTTATTTTTGAACTTTTCAACATATACATTATAAACCTCCTGAATGATCCCTTTAGCTTTTTCAAAATTCTCTATGTCTCTTGACGAAAGATATCTATTATGAGCAATGGCATTTCTAAAGCTTTCTAAACGACCTATTGCCTCTGGAATTCTACTTATTTCTTCAAATCGTTCTTTTAGGCCTAAAGTTGGCTGAATGAGGTCTTGTATTTGAGGAAGTAAATCATTTATATTATTTATATTTTTTAGAATATCCAATAAGTCGGTAAATTTTATCTCTTTTTTATCATCTACATTTTTATAATCAGAAAACTCAATAAAGAAAAACTCATTCATCATTTTCTTCCTATAAATCTCGGAATTAATTTTAAAATCCTTCTTGACTGCAACCTTTGACCATTCAAATTTTGCATTTTGAAGATACATAACAACACTAAATATTTCTCTTATTTTCATCTCCATCTCGTATAGCTCTACAAGAAAACGCTGATTTTCCTCTAGCTTCCAGGAATCATACACCTTGATAGATGTTTTTATATCATCCTCATCGTTAAGATACTCTTCAAATTGGGTAACAATTGAGTAATTGGTGTCGTATAAAGTTAAATTCAATCTGCTTAAAAATATTCCGCTATTGGTTCCAATTGTATCAATTTCTAGACTTCTAATACTACCTATATCATCAATTTCCTCAAGTTCAAAAACTTCTTTTAATAAATTATCTATTTTATTTTTTATATCACTTTTTTTGTGGAGAAGAATATATCTTAATATTATCTCCCTCATCTCGTTATCGCTATTCATAGTTCGTTTCACCTAGAATTATTCTCTCAATCTCTTTTTTTGCTTTTGTTATTGTTTGTTCTCCTTTTTTCTGAAGTTTTTTTGCTATTTCTATTCTTGTTTTTACTTCATTTGCTATTTTATCTTGGATAGACTTTGGTGGGAGAGGGATAACTAAATTCTTTATACTCGGAATAGTAATATTTGTCTGAATTGCCCCTATCTTACTCCTCTGTGTTTGTATCCTACCTATCACCGAATTTAAAACTACACTTAAGTAAAATTTATTCAAACCACTATCTTCTTTAATTTTAAATCTAATCATATATGACCCAAAAGCAAATCCATCAGCTTCTTTAGGAACAATGGCTACTATACCAATAGTCCCGCTACGAGAAATCAAAAAATCGCCCTCTTGAACATAGCTATTTCCTATCTCCTTTTTCATTTCATAAGGCACTTTAACTAAATCACTAAGGTCTATCTCATTTGGTCGTAGATTCAAAATCCTTAATAGAGGAATTCCATCTTCTGAATAGATATTTTTTACAGATGCTCCATAGTTTATCTCTTTAATAAATCTGCCAAGTTTTTCAGCCCTATATTTACTATCCTGTATAGCGTCTATTATTTTTCTATATTTAGGTTCCCAATACTCCACATCCCATCTTTCGTTTCTGAAGAACTCACTACCGATTTCGTAAATTAAAGGGCTTTTTTCTTCAAATTCTGGTAAGGATATACTTAATTCTTGCATCAAGTAGTTATCAATAGAATTTAAAAGATTTTCAGCTTTTTTCTCTTTTTCTCTTTTTTCTTTTAATGCTTTATCCATTATAGCGACGATTTTGTTCTGTATTTTTGGGGGAGGAACGGGAACTTTTAGGAACCCCACTTCCTCAAGATTTATATTAGCTCTTGCTACCGGTCTTTTTAAACGATTTAGTTGTGTTTGCCCCAAATTAGTAAGTAAAAACCATTTTACATAAAAAGGATTTATATCTTCCTTCAATCTAACACCCGCAATTGCTTGATTTATGTTTGCTTCTTCTCTGTAAGTATATACGCAAACTCTACCTATAGTTGCACCTACAATAGCAATAAGTAAATCTCCCTCCTTCAATTGAGAGGATTTCATTTTTTGGTGTGTTTCCTTTTTGATATATAGTAAAGAATCAAAATCTATAATATCATCTTCTCTTAAATCTCCACTTCTTATAAACGGAATACCATTATTTTTAGTGGTATAATCAGAACCTTTAGATAGAGGAGTCATCCCGCTAAATATACATTGGGAAATACTTTTCAAAGTAAAAATTTTAAAGGGGCATTTTTCAAGTTTTTCATATATCTTCCTATATGCTGGATTGTAATAACTAACATCCAATCTCCCCTCTATTTCATTTTTTCTTAAGGTAAAGATTAAGGGATTACTATTGTTATTTTTCATATTTAACATCTTTTTTAGGTGTAAAATCCTCATTCAGATATTTGTTTTTAAATTCCTTCCACGCTTTAAGAATTTCAGGAAATTCGTTTTTATCCGGTCTTCCCGTTGTGTCATATCCAATGTGTTTTGCTTCCGCCATAAAAATAGGATAATTCTCTGGAAGCTGTTCTCCTTCCTCTTTTTTCCTCAAAAACACTAAAGAGGCTTTGATTCCCGACCCATAATATGTGAATGCACCTTCGGGTAAAGAAACGATTCCTAAAATTTGTGCTTTCTCCATAATGAAATCTCTTACATATTGCAAGGAAGAATTTGATAATATTCCATCAGGTAAAACTATCCCTAACCTCCCACCAGGTTTTAGGAATTCTAATCCTCTTTCAATGAATAAAATCTCGGCTTTTTGTCTTTTTCGTCCCTTTCCTAATTTATATCTTTCAAGATATTGTTTTTCTTCCCATTTAATAACTGCACCAAAAGGAG
>Ga0164311_10001798_pt1 | contig 10778 bp, 6 predicted proteins | sample GuaBasSedimGuay2_FD_121796 | JGI IMG/M metagenome (GOLD analysis project Ga0164311, IMG submission 121796) | Subseafloor sediment microbial communities from Guaymas Basin, Gulf of California, Mexico - Guay2, Core 4569-9, 9-12 cm | ecosystem: Environmental > Aquatic > Marine > Hydrothermal vents...
ACCTCTGTACTTGTAGAGCATCCCTCCCACCGTCAGGCCGATTGCATATCCTGCGGGAATCTGAATGATGGCTGTCAACGGAATCAGTTCACTCACCGGATTACTCAGAGTCAGAAGCAATGCAATCAGGATCATGGAGAAGATGTATGTTGCAGAAGCGATGGCTGACTTCGTGCGCAACGACAGGTACGTGCTGATGGGAAGCCCCGCATGTATTGACGCTCCCTGTGTGTCGAACATCAGAATGCCGATGAGAGCAAGTCCTGAGAACAGGTTGGCATACGAGAGTGCCATGATGGCAGTCAGACTCCTGGCTCCTCCTTCCCATATCTGGAAGACTGGAGCAAGAACCACAACAAGGAACACTGGGATGGCAAAGAGAAATGCCGAGCCAATATTGCGAGTGGCGAGCTTGAGGTCCTTACGAGCCAGTGCAACCATAGGTCTCCTGACATTGAGAGTGACCTCACCAGCATCCTCATCTGCATCTAGACTCGGTAGCCCACCGGTCACGACAGATCGTAGATTGACCCCACTCCTTCTGAAGGCGACCCACCCTGCCGCACCGTACGCGGCGCATCCGGCCACAGCAGTCCATACAGAGAGTGATACGGCCGGAGGACCGAATGCTGCGGCTCCAGCAAGGAAGCCAAACGAGAATGGATAGAGAAGAGAGATCATGAGGTAGCCCTCCGTGCCGAGAGACGCCGAGAAACTGCCAAAGATCTCTATCAAGGTCGGAATGTAACTTGATATGGAGTAGATGGAGAGCATCCCTATCACTAGGCCCAGTGAGGCCGCAACACGCACTACTCCTGAGAGCCTTGACTTGTCGGTTGTGTGGGTCTTGACATAGAACCACCTTGCGAAGTATATGAGGGCGTGCATGGCCAGAGCCACTGTCGTGGCACAGCCGACCAATGCAACCAGAGCTGGAAGTGGTCCGAATATCACCAGTGTGATGGTCGGGAATACTGAGATTATGAGCGCGGCAGGAGCGATCAGAACCCGTGCAAATGACAGGATGGCCAGTCCTTCAAGGTCTTTCACAGTCATGGGGAGAGTAAGGGGCAGGTCCATGGCGCCGGAAGTGAAGAAGCCCGTTGTGGATGTGAGGTTCATGAAAAAGACCACCACAAAGCTCAGAATCAGGAATAATGAGAATCCCATGGCCATTCTCTCGTATGGAGTACCAACTGCATCGCTCGCGAAGGTTGTGGCGACGGACATTATGCTCAACAGGAGGATGATCATGACAGTGAAGAATGCGCTAATCTGTCCCGAAGACTTGATCTGTCTCATCACTTTCTGAGGGTCTTCCTTCATCCGCGCGACATTACCTGGGTTGGCCTCCAGGAAGGCCTTGAATCGCATCTCTGAAGCGATGACGCCTGCAATCCTCCACTTCTCAGCGAATTTCAACTTGAGAGTGCCCCCCGCAGAGCATCAACACCCTCTTGGACTTCCTCCTCCTGTTGTGTGAGTGTGAGAAAGACCTTCTCCAGCGTTGCCCCCTCTGTCTTGGCCTGATTCCTGAGTTCGTCGAGGGTGCCCTGAGCAATCAGGTTGCCATCGTCAATGATAGCCACTCTCTGACACAGTCCCTGAGCAACCTCCATCACATGCGTGCTCAGCAAGACTGCGCCTCCTGACTGGGCGTGTATCGTGATGATGTCCTTCATGATCTTCGTGGTGCGTACATCGAGGCCCGAGAACGGCTCGTCCAGAATGAGAAGCTTTGGAGCGTGGAGCATAGCCGCGATGAGCATGGTCTTCTGTCTGTTCCCTTGGGACAGCGTGACAATCAGCTTGTTATAGTACTTCTCGAAGTCGAGGGCCTTCACCATGTCGCGCAGACGCTTCTGAGTTGTTTCAGGGGGGAGTTGGCGGATGGATGCGATGAAGTCAAAGAGTTCCTTTGGTGTCAAGGAGTCATACAACTGCTGCTCCTCAGGTACGTATCCCACATTCCTCTTCACTTCCAGTGGGTTCTCCTGTGAGCTTGTTCCGAAGATGGTTGATGTTCCAGAGTCGGGGTCAAGAAGCCCCATGAGCATCTTGAGCGTGGTTGTCTTTCCGGCCCCGTTGGGTCCCAGAAGACCAAAGATTTCGCCCTCTCGTACTTCGAAGGACACGTCGTTCACTGCGATAAGGTCACCGAAGGATTTCACTAGGTCTCTAACTTCAACTGCTGACATACAATTGTTCTCTCTCATACCCAGTTCCGAGTGATGCACCCAGACTGTGTCAGTCATCCATTGAGAGAACTTAACCCTTTACGTGGCAGCAAGCAAGGATGGCCCCCCGAACGTGTGATTGAAGTTCTCACTTTCGACCATATGTGCCGTGGATACAGAACCAGCCGCCTTGAAGTTCGTGGTCCCTGAAGACTGGACACCCGAAGCAGTTGCACCCCTTGTCTTCGATCTCCTCAGGAGGTTTCGTTGAGGGACCGCGGGCACAGAAGAGTGCATGAGGCGTGACTTCGTTGATCTTGTTAGGTTTGAATGTTGGGCAGGGCCCACAGAACTGGCGGCATATCCCCATGTTCTCTTCGTTGTCGGCAACTTTCTTAGGCAAACTCTCGATCTCCTTGCTCTGACAGAGCATTACCCAGTTCTCGAGGTCCCTTATCAATACTCTGAAGCGCCCAGTTGTGCAGCGACGGTTACATAACGGATACAATGCTTATCCGCGGTTCTGAGGACTACTCTTCCCGCTCCTTTGCTTCCTCCTGCAACTCTTTGAGACGAAGCAATGCATCGATAGGAGTCATCCTCTCAAGATCGAGATGTCTGATCTTTTCCACGATTGGGTCTTCTGCGAGGAATCCCTCTAGACTGGTCTGTATTGTCTCCTGTTTCCCATCAGAGGGGTCACCTATAGTGACTGAATTCTCACTCTCTATCCTGTTGAGAATCTCTCGGGCTCGAGTCACCACTGCTCTTGGAACTCCGGCCAGAGCTGCTACATGGACGCCGTAGCTCTTGTCAGTTCCGCCATCGACGACCTTGTGCATGAAGACAATCGTGTCGCCCGTTTCACGGGCAAGAGTGTGTACGTTCTTGACGCCGTGGTATTGTGAGGCCATCTCCGTGAGCTGGTGGAAGTGGGTCGCAAACATCGCACGTGTTTTCATCTGGATGATCCGTTCCGCGACTGCCCATGCCAACGCCATTCCGTCAAAGGTGGAAGTCCCGCGACCAATCTCGTCGAGGATGACAAGACTCCTCTCTGTGGCACTGTTGAGTATGTTGGCGGTTTCAATCATCTCAACCATGAACGTACTCTGTCTTGCTGTGAGGTCGTCAAAGGCCCCGACCCTTGTGAAGATGCGGTCCACGAGACCTATCTCGGCCTTCTTTGCCGGGACAAAGGATCCCATCTGGGCAAGCAGGACTATGAGGGCGCACTGACGCATGTATGTGCTCTTGCCAGCCATGTTCGGTCCTGTGACAATGATGAGTGTGTTGCCCCCATCTCCAATCTCAACATCGTTCGGGACGAACTCGTTCTGGCCGAGGATCACTTCCATTGATGGATGGCGTCCTTCGATGATTCGGATGGCGGTGTCATCAGTGACCTTAGGACGACAATAGCAGTTCGAGACTGCGACGTCAGCGAGGGCAACAGTGACATCTGCGATGGCGACTGAAGACGAGTTCTTTCGCAGGATGTGGGACTGTTTCTCCACTTCGGCTCTGAGAGACTCGTAGATCTCGTATTCGAGCTTGTTGATTCTCTCCTCTCCTGCAAGGACAGTGGTCTCCTTCTCTTTGAGCTCTGGAGTGATGAACCTCTCTGCATTGGCGAGAGTCTGCTTTCTCTCGTACTCCTCAGGGACCTGGGATAGATTCGACTTCGTGACCTCTATGTAGTATCCGAAGACCTTGTTGTACCCTACTCTCAGGGACTTGATACCAGTCCTTCGTCTCTCAGTCTCTTGGAGGGAGGCTATCCACTTCTTGTCAGACCTGATTCCCTCCACGAGCTCGTCGAGTTCGTCACTGTATCCCTTCTTGATCATCCCGCCGTCCTTCACTGAGACCGGAGGGTCATCGACAACAGCTCTGGTGAGGGTCTCTCTGAGGTCGTCAAGAACGTCGATCGAGTCACCGGCCTGTCGCAACAGGTTGGTCTCACACTTGAGGAGTGCCTCCTTGATGGCCGGCAGCTTGGAGAGCGCGACTCTCAGTGCTACGAGGTCTCGTGCACCAGCCTTTCCAAATGCTATCCTACTCGTGACCCTCTCTAGGTCTCCAAGGTCTCGGAGGGTCTCGCGGATTCGATTCCTCACGAGAGCACTCCGTGCCATCTCCTCTACAGCATCCAGTCTCTCATCAATGGCCTTGACATGTCTGAGAGGTCTCAGTATCCATTGCTTCATCTTGCGACGGCCCATGGGCGTCACGGTCTTCGATAGCACGCTGAGGAGGGTTCCCCGGGTGCTGCCGTCGCGTGCATTCTTGATGAGTTCGAGGTTTCTCTGAGTGGCAGAGTCAAGGATCATATGGTCTTGCACATCATAGACTCTAATCCCTGAGAGCGCGACAGTGCTGTTTCTGTAGACCTCTCTCAAGTATGCAAGTACTGCTCCGCAGGCTCCCAGGGCCGCCCTCTTCTCGCTGAGGCCGAAGCCGTCGAGCGTGGAGACCCCAAACACCTCCTTCAACCGCCCCTCCGCTGCGTGTGCAGAGAAGTCAGAGTCCTTGCGAACTGTGACCCTCGCAACAGAATCATCGAACGAATGGGTCTCCCCGTGACGAGCCTGCGACTCGGGCAAGAGGATCTCCGACGGCGAAAGACGTGAGACCTCGTTACCGGTCTTCTCATCCTTGAGAGACCCTTCGAACTCAGTTGCCAGAAACTCACCCGTGGACACGTCGATGGCAGAGACCCCTACCTTGCCATCGTGCTCCACCAGTGCCATGAGGTAGTTGTTCGAAGTGTCGTCCAGGATAGTGCTCTCAAGTACTGTGCCGGGAGTGATGACTCTCACAACGTCTCTCTTCACGAGACCTTTGGCCTGTGACGCATCCTCCACCTGGTCCGCGATTGCCACGGTGAACCCAGCCTGCAAGAGCTTGGGCACATAGCTATCGATGGCATGATAGGGGACTCCACACATGGGCCATCGGTCCACACCCTCTCCTCTTGCGGTGAGGACTATGTCTAAGATCTTGCTGGCCTGCTTTGCATCCTCGTTGAACATCTCGTAGAAGTCGCCTAGTCTGAACAGGAGGATTGAATCTGGGTACCTCTTCTTCAGCTGCAAGTACTGCCTTTGCATGGGAGTCTGCTTTGGCTTGGGCACCGTGGGTCTCGTTCTCTCTCACAGGACTCTCATATAACCACATCGCCAAGCCGTGTTGGCTCTGAGAATGATACCGAAGCCCACATTGTAGAGAAGGTGTTTTATGCAGCACTCCTCAAATCCAGTCAGGATGTTTTGAGATGAGGTGCCTAATGTGAGACTCAAGTTCGATGCAGCGGTTGTGGGAGCTGGCCCCGCGGGTTTGACCGCTGCGAGAGTCCTCGCAGAGCACGGACATGAGGTTCTCATTCTGGATCGTCGGCGTGAAGTGGGCGTGCCCGTCCAATGTGGTGGTCTGATACCCTCTCCTGACGAACTCAGGGACATGTTCCCTCGCGCGAGAACAATGTGGCGTCTCGCTGATGTCCCGAAGCAGTTCGTTCTCAACAAGACATCACACATCAGGTTAAGGTCTCCGAGCGGACAAGCCTACGACTTCCCATTCTCTACCAACATTGTTGATAGAGAGCGTTTCGACAAGCATTTGGCACAATCAGCCGTCCGTGCTGGGGCAGAACTCAGAATGAGATCATGGGTCCGTTCAAGAACCCATCAGAACGAGCTCGATGTCTTGACAGAAAAAGGGAGAGTGACGGTTTCTGCCAGTGTGGTGATAGGTGCGGATGGGCCTGTATCAATAATCTCTCAGTCATTGGGTAACAGATACTCGTCCCCGGCCAGAGACCTGAGCCTCTCACTCCAGCACCACATGAGAAACGTGGATGTGGATTCGAGAGTAGTGGAGATGCTCTTCGGGGGTCACGTCGCGCCCGGTGGTTATGCGTGGATCATTCCCCGCAGTCACAAAGAGGCTAATGTCGGATTCGGACTACGGCCCTCCCTCGCGCCGAAAGGAACATCGCTCAGGCGGTACCTGAAACATATGGTTCACACAAATCCTGCAACCCAAAGTAGGCTCGGTGCCGGTGTTGTTGTCGATAGCACGAGTGCTATCATTCCAGTTGGTGGCCCAGCGAAAGCGACGGTCGGTTCCAACTGCCTACTGGTGGGCGATGCTGCAGGTCATGTGATGGCCACGAACGGCGGTGGCATCCCGACTGCTCTGACGGGTGGGTATCTGGCCGGACGGGTCGCAAGCGAATACCTCATGGGCCGGACCCATCCGCGTACATACGAACGTGCCTGGAAGTACGAGTTTGGTCCTGAACTTGAAACTGCTAGAATCGCGCTCCGGTTGGCCAATCTTGTCATGGCGTCCGACAAGTTCACAGAATGGGGGATGCGGTTGCTTGGTTCACAGTTCATTGAGCCTGTCATCCGTTGTAGGCTCCCGATGCCTTCTGTGGCCTCCAGGATGACTGTTTCAATACTTGGCTCGATGCTTTGAGGCCGGCTCAATGTTCTCGGAGTGCGGTGAAACATGCCAGGTCTTTGAGGGACTTCTCGTTCTCAAAATGCATGCCCTCGACGGCCCTGATTGCTCTCTTGCTGTACTCAAGGGCTGTCTTTTCTGCAACTTCGACGGCATATGTTTCATCAATGAGATCAAGGGCCCGCGAGTAGTCGCCCTCCTGCAGGGCTCTCATGCACTCACTTCTTCGCTTGAGGCTGGTTGACTCGAGGGCCTTGATGAGGACATAGTTGGGCTTGTTTCCTTTGAGGTCTGCGAATGATGACTTGCCGATCTCGCCTCGCTCCACAGTCATGTCTAGGACATCGTCCTTGATCTGAAAGGCCATACCCACCAGCTCTCCGAACTTAGTCAGCGCCCTTTCAGCCTCGGGTGTCGCCCCTCCTATCGTCGCACCCATCCGTGCCACGATTCTCATAAAAGATGCCGTCTTGTTTTGAACGATTGCAAGATAGTCCTTCTCACTCACGATACTGATATGCTCTGAAGGAATCAACATATCTGTGGCCTCTCCCTCACACATCTTGACGCCTGTGCTAGCAATCATTGTGAGTTGTTCTGGAGAAGCCTTCTTGCCAACCAGTTTGACGGCCAAGGCGATGAGGAGGTCTCCGGCCACAACGGCCATCTTTGCTCCGAACTTTGTATGAGTGCTCTCGACTCCTCGGCGCCGTTCTCCTTCATCGACAAGATCATCATGGATTAGACTGGCTGTCTGAATGAACTCTGTGGCCACAGCGTATGGGATTATCTCATCCAGTTTGCCGCCCACCGCCTCATGAGAGAGGATGAGTAGTAGTGAACGGATTCGTTTGCCGCCTGCCCGCAAGAGATGCGCCGCCGTGTCATAGAGAACGCTGGGTTCACCACGTTCGTTTTCAAAGAAGTTCAGGACTTCGTGACTGACAAGGTTGGCCAATTCATGGAGCCTCTCCAATGACTCGAGACGAGAGTAGGATCTGCTTGGCGCAAGCATCTGGCCTTTCTCTGGGGCCTCGTTTCCATCAGCCCGATTCTCGGTCATTTGATACCCTCGCATGTTGTGATAGTACGACTTCGATGGGTTCGGGAACCACTTAAAGCAATTCCTTTCCGGTGTTTTCGAGCATGTGCTTGCTGAGCGGTTCAGCCATAGATCTCGTCCAGTCCGTCCCACTCAAGTCCCATAGCCTGGGCCACAAGGACTGCGAGGTCCTTCACTGTCTTGTCGCAACCCGCCTGTGGCAGCTGGTCCTTCATGAACTCGACACAAGATGGGCACCCTGCAACGACGACCTCGGCATCAGTCCGTTCGATGTCCTGCACCTTCAGCTCACTAATCTTCGTGGCAAACTCGTTGTCATGAGCACGGAGGACTCCGCCAGAGCCGCAGCAGATACAATTCTCCTTGTTATGCGGAAGCTCCTCAAACTCGACACCGGGGAGTGCCATAATGATCTCACGGGGTTCGTCATAGAACCCAGAGTTGCGCCCAGCGTCGCACCCGTCATGATATGTCATCTTGATGTTGAGTGGTGTGTTGAACTCAAGCTTCCCCTGCTTGATAAGGCCGGCTAGGAATTCATAACCGTAGAGAATCTCAAAACCATGGTCGATTCCCAAGAACTCGTGGTACTCGTGCGCCCACATCTTGTAGCACCCTGGGCAATTAGTGATGATACGCTTGACTCCCAGTTCCTTGTACTTCTTAATGTTGTGCATGGCGAGCTCTCTGGCTCCCTCGAAGTCACCGGTCATGATGAGCGGAGCACCGCAGCAGTACTCTTCCTCCCCCAACAGAGTGTAGGGCTCGTTGATCTTGTCGAGAACCAGTGTGGTAGCAATGGTCGCCTGGATCGACACTCCCCTATAGGATGAGGAGCATCCGAAGAAGAAGGCGGTTTCGCCGGGTTGTCCCTGCTTGTCCAAGAGTTCATCCTCGTTCGGAGTCCAATAAGACCATCCCTCGATTCGGTCCATCTGAGACTGTCCTTGAATGTTCTTTGACTTCAGGACGGTGTCTTTCGCCATGTCCATATTCTCTGGCCACATGCCTCTCTTCATGAACTCCCCACGAAGTACCTGGTAGATTTTGATGAAGGGGATGTCTGTCTGGCAGACCTCTTCGCAGCCGCCGCAGAGTGTACACCCGAAGATTGAATCTCGTAGTCCGGCGAGGGCGTCTTCCGGTTTGATTCGACCCTGAAGCAGTGATCGGGTCAGAAGCATCTTCCCTCTGCCGGAGTAGCTGTCAGTGTGCTTGACATTGAATGTTGGACACGCACCATGCCCAACAGTGCAGTAGCTACATTGCGCGCAGACAAAGGGGTAGTCCTCAAGTCCGTACTTGCGGAGAGCTGGGAAGTCCATGGTTCACATCACCAGACCGCAGACAGAGAATATGTTCTCAATCTGTGTGGTTCGTCGGATGCTCGACCTCCTTTTAACCTTTCCACAATGCAGCTCGTCGTTGTGTATGGGTCAATACGAGGGTCATGTGCTCTCTCGTTAGGTTTTTAACGGTGAGACTTGCCCCCACTTAATTGACTCAGCTCGCGAGCTGGAGCGATGATACTCATGGGTCTGAAGGCAAGGCAGAAGGAAAAGCTCTCCGCTATCTTTGGAGACCGATTGATAACAGCAAAGCACGAACTGCATCTCCTGTCCTTCGACGTCGGAGCACTTCCTAAGGCAGTAGGCTGGATGATGAATACGAAACCCGATGCCGCCGTGCAACCTATCACCCCTGAGGAAGTGCAGGCCCTCTATGAGTTCGCCAATGAGGAGAAGATTCCTCTCGTTCCTCGTGGTGCCGGCACATCAGGATACGGTGGCGCCATCCCTCGTAAGGGCGGAATCACTGTGGACATGCGACAGATGAAGAAGATCCTCGAGATTGACAAGGAGGGTTTCATCGCCACTGTCGAGCCTGGAATCAGCTGGGCCAATCTGCAGTTCGAGCTCAATCAGGTTGGAATGGACCTCTGTGCGTATCCCTCCTCAGCTCTGTCGGCCACTGTTGGCGGTTGGGTAGCCCAAGGTGGGGACGGTATTGGCTCCCTCAAGTATGGCACCATCAACGACAATGTTGTGGAGTTTGAGGTGGTCCTTCCCAACGGCAAGGTAGTGAAGACAAAGGACGTCGACCTGTTCTGTGACACGGAAGGAATCTTGGGTATCATCACAAAGGTCAAGATCAAGATCAAGCCGTTGCGTCCCATCAAGGTGGCAGTGTCCAGTTTTCCTGAGAACTACCTGATGATGATGGCAATCGAGCGTATCCTTGAGGAAGGGCCGCTGCCCTTTACTATCAAGTTTGAAGAATCCAAGTACACAGACCTCAAGAAATCGGTCTGGGAGGAGGACTTTCCATTCCCGTACCCCGTTCACCATTGCATCATCATGGTGGCCTACGAGGGGGATGAGGATGAGATTGAGGAAGGCCTAGAGGTCGTGCGAAGGGTCACTGAGATATGTAAGGGCACAATCTATGACGAGCACATCGCCGAGCATGAATGGAAAGAGCGTTTCCATCCAATGAAGGTAAAAAAGGCTGGTCCCACTCTGGTTGTAGGTCAGGCCTTTGCCCCACTGGAGAGCCTCGCAGCAATCATGGATGATTTCCAGTTCGAGCAGGCCTCAGCCAAGGCAGGCATTGACGGTTATGTCAACTCGAAGACCAACATCACGATGATGGGCTACTTCCTCGAGGATGAACGACGAAGGTTCTACATGCTCTCTTGGTCTCAGAGCTTTGTCATATTCACGCTTGCCCGGAAGCACGGTGGGCATCCGCACTCCACTGGAATCTGGTTTGCTAATTATGCTGACATCTACTTTGGCAAGAAGCGTCTTGCCCGCATCAGGGCTGCCAAGCTGAGATTTGACAAGAACGAGATATCCAACCCTGGAAAGATCTTTGCCTACTGGCTTCCCTTCATGCTCAAGATTGGCAAGTACTTCATGTGGTATGCTTTCGATCTTCTAAGGAACGGATTCGGCAGGGTAGCTCCCGGTTTCCTGAAATGGTTCCAGAATGTCCCTCCCCTAAAGTGGATCCTTCGCTGGGGGCGGGCTCATAGTCCCTGGCCAATGCAGTACGGTCTTGGATGC
>Ga0164311_10001799_pt1 | contig 10778 bp, 8 predicted proteins | sample GuaBasSedimGuay2_FD_121796 | JGI IMG/M metagenome (GOLD analysis project Ga0164311, IMG submission 121796) | Subseafloor sediment microbial communities from Guaymas Basin, Gulf of California, Mexico - Guay2, Core 4569-9, 9-12 cm | ecosystem: Environmental > Aquatic > Marine > Hydrothermal vents...
ATTTGTGACCACGCAAATAGGCATGTAGCAGAGCCCCAGCTCCCTAGCTAGTGTAGCCTCAGTTGCCATGGTCATCCCAACTAGATCTCCCCCAACTGCTTTCATTGCCCTGATCTCAGCTGGCGTCTCAAACCTACTTCCCTCAGTGCAGCAGTAAACCCCTCCCTCTCTGATGCTCTCACCGGCTTCTTCTGCGGCTTTAGCAGCGGCAGCTCTCAGCTCAGGGCAGAAAATATATGGTGTGCATGTAGCATGTCTGACCCAGCGACCAAGCTCCTTAAGAGGGACTTTTCCATCAAAGTACGTGGGTATCCTTTTTTTAGTGCAGTCTATCATGTCTGATGGGAGAACTATATCTCCAACCTTTAGCTCTGTGTTTATCGCTCCAACGGCGTTTGTGGCGATTATTCTCTCAACTCCTAGCCTGAAGAGAGCTAACATATTGCCCTCATAGTTAACTCTAAATGGGGGTACTTCATGTCTAGCTCCATGCCTGCTTATGAAGTAAACCTCCCTCCCCTTATGCTCCACTACCCTGACCCTGACAGCCCCGTACTCTGTTATTACAGCGATGCTTCTTCCGCCTAGCAGCTTGTAAAAGCCACTTCCTCCTATAACACCTATCTTCAAGGGCACACCCTAAAGCTTCTCAGCCATGTACTCTACTAGCTCAACTAGCCTCGTAGTATATCCCCACTCGTTATCATACCAGCCCAGGATCTTAGCTAGATTTCCTCGTCTCCCCAGCACATACGTGCTTACTCCATCTATTATACATGAGTAAGGCGTCCCAATTATATCCGATGAAACTATCAGATCCTCTGTGTACCCCAGTATCCCAGCTAGCTCCTCTTCCGAGGCTCTCCTATACTCGCCATTGATCTCCTCTCTGGTAGTCTCCTCCTTTAGTTCGACAACCAAGTCTGTTATCGACCCATTGGGGACAGGCACTCTTAGCGCTATCCCAGTCAGTTTCCCTGCTAGCTCTGGTATTACTAGGCCTATAGCCTCAGCTGCCCCTGTTGTGGTAGGGACTATGGAGAGAGCTGCTGCCCTAGCTCTCCTCAGGTCTCTGTGAGGGAGGTCAAGAAGCCTCTGGTCGTTTGTGTAAGCATGGCATGTGGTCATCATTCCCCTCTCTATGCCAAACCTGTCATTCAAGACCTTGACCATGACAGCCAAGCAGTTCGTTGTACAGGAAGCCATAGATATTATCTTATGCTTGGCTGGATCGTATCTCTCGAGATTTACTCCAGGGACAACAGTGACATCTGGGTTCTTAGCTGGAGCTGAGATCAGGACCTTCCTTGCTCCAGCTTCTAAGTGCCTTGCAGCCTTATCTCTCTCTCTAAACCTACCTGTAGACTCCACAACTATATCCACACCATACTCTCTCCACGGTATCTTAGCTGGATCGCTCTCAGATAGCACTACAAGCCTTCTCCCATCAACCTCTATCTCTCTGTCACTCCACTTGACATCTGCCTTAAGAACCCCATGCACTGAGTCATACTTTAGCAGATGTGCTAGCGTTCTAGCGTCTGTTAAGTCGTTAACTGCAACCACCTCGACCTTGTTCCAGAACTCTGGCCTGCTAAGGGCTATTCTGAAGAATGCCCTACCTATTCTGCCGAACCCGTTGATGCCTACCTTAACTGTCATGTTCCCCTCCGCATGCCATAAGCACAATTTAATAATAGCTTATAGCCCATCCCACTAGAGCACGCCAGCTCTTCTCATCTACACTCGACAAGTTTATTAACTACATCAAGCATACCATACCTAGACTTGATGTAAGCACCTTACCTACCTTCAAGCTCATCCTAACCAGCTATTGGGGGGGTAACATGGCTCTTGCAACCCTAGGAGGCCAGCCTGTCCTAATTCTTAAGGAGGGTACACAGAGAACTAGAGGCGAGGAAGCGAGGCGACTGAATATAATGGCCGCCAGAGCAGTAGCTGAAGCCATAAGAACAACCCTAGGCCCTAAGGGAATGGACAAGATGATCGTAGACACCCTAGGTGACATAACGATATCCAATGACGGCGCTACCATATTAGATGAGATGGAAGTAAGACATCCTGCAGCAAAGATGATGGTGGACCTAGCTAAGGCACAGGACCATGAAGTTGGTGACGGCACAACGACCACAGTGGTCATAGCAGGAGCACTACTAGCTGAAGCAGATAGGCTGCTAAGAAAAGACGTGCACCCGATGGTCATAGTAAATGGGTTCAAGAGGGGAGTAGAGGAGGCAAAAAGGGTCCTAGATGAGATATCCGAGAAAATCGACGTCAAAAATGATGAGATACTGGTAAGAGCGGCGGAAACAGCCATGAGAAGCAAGGCAATAGCAGGTGAGCGAAGGTACCTAGCTGAGATAGCAGTCAAAGCAGTCAAGAGGGTGGCAGAGGAAAGAGACGGAAAGTACTTCATAGACATAGACAGGGTTAAGATACTGAAGAAGCAGGGCAAAAGCCTAAGGGAGACAGAGTACGTAGAGGGCATAGTGATAGACAAGGAAGTAGTCCACAGCGGGATGCCAAAGAGGATAAAGGAAGCCAAGATAGCCTTGCTAGGGTGCCCGCTAGAGATAGAGAAGACGGAGTTTAGTGCTGAAGTAAGGATAACAGACCCAGAGCAGATGATGAGGTTCATAGAAGAGGAAACTAACATCCTAAAGGACATGGTTGACAAGATTAGGTCGGTTGGAGCAAATGTGGTCTTCTGCCAGAAAGGCATAGACGAGATAGCACAGCACTTTCTAGCGAAGTACGGCATACTAGCAGTAAGGAGAATCAGCAGCAAGGATATGGAGAAGCTAGCCAAAGCAACAGGCGGCAGGATAGTCACAAGCCTAGAGGATCTCAAGCCAGAAAGCCTAGGATATGCAGAGCTTGTAGAAGAGAGGAAGATAGGAGAGGATAAAATGGTTTACGTAGAGGGCTGCAAGGATCCAAGAGCAGTCACAGTAGTCCTGAGAGGAGGAGCTGAGCTCCTGGTAGAAGAGGCTGAAAGAGGTTTTCACGACGCCCTATGTGTAGCCAAGACCCTCCTAGAGGATCCAAGGATAGTCTACGGTGGAGGAGCAGTCGAGATGAAGGTTGCGACAGCCGTAAGGGAGTATGCTGCAAAAATGGGCGGTAAGGAAAGGCTTGCAGTAGAGGCTTTTGCAGACGCAATCGAGAGCATACCAAGTGCACTAGCTCAGAACGCTGGAATGGATCCAGTAGAAACCATACTGGATCTCAGAGCAAAGCACGAGAAAGAAGGTGGATGGTGGGGAGTCAACGTACTAGAGAGCAAGATATCAGATATGAAGGAGCTGAATGTAATAGAGCCGACCAAAGTGAAGCTGAACGCCATAGTAGCAGCAGCTGAAACAGCACAGACGATAATAAGGATAGACGATGTGATAGCAGCCAAACCATTCGAGAAAGAGGAGAAGAAGGAGGGCAAAGAAGAGGAGGAGAAGCCTGAAAGCGAGTTCAGCAGCGAGTTCTAGGGTTACGCTTGAAGAAACCTAACATAGTTGACATCATAATCCTACTCTTCGTCCTTTCCCTACCAATTTTTATCTTAGCTAGAAAGTACTCCCCGCGAGAGGAGGCTCGTGAGTTCTCTGGGCTCGACATAATCAGGGTCTGTGAGGAGTACAACAGGATATCTGCAAAGGGATATGTTGTAGTAGCGAGAGTAGAAGGGAAGTGGACCTTCAACTCGACACCAGTTACCATAGAGGGTGTCGTAGTAAAAGCCGACAAGGCAAGGCTTTACATCGCTAAGAACAGCCTCCTGCTGTCGATAGGAGGTCCGATGGCAGATGTAGAGCACATAGCAGCATCCAAAATAACACTGCTTCCTCAGTCAAGGTCAGTCATAGTATTAAGGACAAAGCCGCTTAAAGCTAGTAGCTTAGAGGAATTTTCCTCAATAGTCTACAGTATAGCAGAGTCTGCAGCAGGAGAATATGGTGTAGCAACCATAAGAGTAGCTGGTAGACTGCTCCTGAGATGCAATATGTCACGAGGAAGCCCGGTATTCCAGAAGATCTGGCTTGACACCATATCTAGAATCAAGTTCGGGATAGTGTACCTCATATTAGAAGAAGGCTATCTTGAACTTAGCCTATATGGAGCGGGCTGGAGGCCTGAGGACCTCTCAGTCTTCACCTCGATACTCTCACAGAACGGAGTTGCTGTTGATGCAGTCATAACACCATCTCTAACCATAATGGTTGGAACTGAAAGGAGCTTAGCTGAGCCAGGCGCAGAGAAGTCTGTGAAGGCAAACTTAGCAAAGCTAGTACACTTGATTGAAACTGAGAAAGTAACAATATCCCCCTATCCATAGGTGTCCGTGGTTGTGGGCTTATTTGTCAAGGAAGTACAGAAGCAGCCTAACCAGAAGGCTAGCTGATAGGGCATCTACTGCGATAAAGAGGGCTGTAAGGGGGAGCCTTATAGTAAACTCAGCTCTCCGCATGAAGCTGCCTACACCAGCTCTCGGCTTGAGCAGCTCTAAGACGATCCAGCTTGCCAGCAAGTTAAGCGCTTCTGTCTGGTTAAGGCTTGATTCTCGTCTACTTGCCTTAGGTAGGCGCCTAGATAGCATCTTAGACGATTCTATGGCGTTTAAGGCCATAATTAGGTCCCCAGCCATACTCCTGATGCTCCTCTTCCTGTACTTTGCCTCATCAAGAGCGGTGGTTTCAGCTAGAACTCTAGTAGTTCTCCTAACCTCAATGCTTGCATATCTAGTTGGTGTTATAGCTGGTAGGCTAGAGTGCTCCAAGTCTAAGATCACTGTTGCAGAGAGCTCTGCTCCACTATACGTCGGTGGTGTAATGTACTTGCTTGGAGTAGTTTTTCTTGCTAAGCAGCTCACCTCCATTGGCGGCCTTCCTATTCTAAGTGAAGAGCTGCGTAGGAAGCTCGTTTGCTCCCTGACGTATGTAGCATGGAGCATAGCTCCTGCCTCAGTTATCATATCTCCATGGATACATTCTGGGAGGTCTAGCGTAGACAGGCTGAAGTTCCTTGTCTTCTCATCTATATCCGTTGCTATGGTGGCTTTACTGGGGTATAGGACGAGTACAATAGCTGCAATACTGGGTTTAGCCCTATATGCCTTCTACACGAGGCTAGCTACCTCACTTGACCTTCTGCTGACTTTCATAGCTGTATTAGGAGCTTACATTGGGATTGGTGTTGTGAGATATGAGCTGAGAGGGTTGATAGACCCATTTTACACGGCCCTTTCAAGACCAACTTTGACTGTGAGCAATTTTGACATTCTTATGCAGAAATACGGTTTTGCTCCTCTCTCACATGGCTTCATACACATCTCAGCCTTCACCTCTGCACTCCCTTTCCTACCTGGCTCCAAGATAGGACCTAGGAGGATAATAGGGTCTCTAGTTGGTGTGAGGGGAGAGGTCTCGACTACAGCTACAGTATTCGCGCCTCTTATCCTGGACTTCGGCCTTCTGGGCTGCATTCTAGCTTCACTGCTATGTGGATTTGTGATTTCACTGCTATTCTACTCAAGGAGTGAAAGCGAGCTTGCTGACAGAGTCAAATACAGCCTCTATTGTGTGCTCATAATGTACCTGGCGCCCTCGATTGAAAGTGGTCTACTAGACTTCAATGTCTATGTCTACATGGGGATAGCTTTAATGCTGTACTTTCTCATCTCACAGCCTTCTCAGAGCTCCACTCTTTAATGGGCTAGGCCCAAGCTTCCTTATCTGCTCAGTGAACTCCTTGACTATCTCGGCGAATCTCCCCCCCTCTGCTGCTGAAATCCACTCAAGTCTGAGTCTCTCTGGCTCAATGCCCATCTCCCTCAGCAGCCTTCTCAAGAGCAGGAATCTCCTAAGAGCCATGTAGTTCCCACGCAAGTAGTGGCAGTCTCCCGGGTGGCAGCCACCGATGAGTACTCCATCAGCCCCATTCTTAAATGCCTCCAATATGAACTCTGGACTCACCCTTCCACTGCACATCACTCTTATCAGCCTAATAGAAGGTGGATATTGTACTCTACTGGTTCCAGCTAGATCTGCTCCTGCATAGGTACACCAGTTACATGTGAAGCCTATTATCAGAGGCTTAAACTCCTTCATTTTACCACCTTCCCACTGTTAGCGCTCTTATCTGAGCTAGTATCTGAGTGTCGGTAAAGTGCTTCATTGTTATGGCACCAGATGGGCAAGCTCCGCTACAGGCACCACACCCCTGGCATATGGCCTCATGTACCCTGGCTTTAGCTCCCCTCTCGGTTTCAACGACCGCTATAGCCCCATACGCGCATATGCTCTCACATATCCTGCAGCCGCCACAGAGCTCTTCGTTCACCTGGGCAGTTATAGGCTCCACCACTACTTTCCCTGCTGACAGTGGTATGGAGGCCTGCGCTGCTGCTGCGCTAGCTTGAGCAACCGTATCTGGTATGTCCTTAGGCCCTTGTGCTGTCCCACACAGGTATATCCCTGGGACATGTGTTTCAACAGGTCTAAGCTTAGGGTGGGCTTCCAGGAAGAAGCCATCCGGGCTCCTAGATATCTTTAGCGCTTTCTGCAGGTGTTCAGCATCTGATGGCGGAGTTAGCCCTGCAGCTAACACAACCATGTCAAATTCCATCTCAACTATCTCTCCTGAAAGAGTATCCTCACACCTAACCACCAGGTTGTGTGTATCTGGGTTCTCAAGTACCTTAGAGACTCTCCCTCTTATGAATCGGACCCCCTCCTCCTGAACTCTCCTATAGAACTCCTCATATCCCTTACCAAAGCTCCTCAAATCCATGTAGAACACTACAACCTCAGTACTCGGAGACTTCTCCTTAAGCTGATGTGCATGCTTTAGGGTAGCCATGCAGCATATCCTAGAGCAGTACTCCCTGGCGCTCACATTCCTAGACCCTACACACTGTATGAAGGCAACTCTCCTCGGAGGCCTACCGTCAGACGGCCTCAGGACTACTCCACCAGTTGGACCTGCTGCGTTAACAAGCCGCTCGAACTCAAGGTTTGTTATTACGTTTGGGTATCTTCCGTATCCGTATTCTCTTGCTTTTGTTGGGTCGTATAGGTCGAATCCTGTTGCTACTATTATGGCACCTACATCGAGCTCAACCTCCTCAGGCTTCATATTGAAGTCGATAGCATCCCTACCCTGCTCCCTACAAGCCTCAACACAGCTCTCACACTCAATACAGCTATCCTTGTCTATGAGAAATACGGATGGTACAGCCTGTGGAAACGGGCGGTATATTGCTTTTCTTACTCCTAGTCCCATGTCCCATTCGTTTGGTACTTCTACTGGGCATACTTCTGTGCATGCTCCGCATGCGTTGCATTCTTCTTCTTTGACATACCTCGGCTTCTTCAGGACCTTCACTTTGAAGTTCCCTATGAACCCATCTACACTAGTAACCTCACTATAGCTCAGCAGCTCAATATTAGGATGCCTAGCAACATCAACCATCTTAGGGCCTAGAATGCATATTGAGCAGTCTAGTGTTGGGAATGTTTTGTCTAGTAGTGCCATTTTTCCTCCTATTGTGGGGGACTTCTCAACCATGTACACCTTAAAGCCCATATCAGCTAGGTCTAGAGCTGCCTGTATCCCTGCTACACCCCCTCCTATCACCATGGCTTTAGGAGTGACTGGAACCTCTATGGTTTCTAGAGGCTGAAGCCTGCGGGCCTTCTCCACCGCCATCCGAACCATGTCTATAGCTTTCTCGTTAGCAGCCTCACGCTGATGTGTGTGACACCAGCTACACATCTCTCTTATGTTAGCCATCTCGAACAGGTAGGGATTGAGTCCTGCTTCAGCAATGCACTTCCTGAAGGTAGGCTCATGCATCCTAGGGGAGCAAGCTGCGACGACAACTCTGTTTAGATTGTACTTTCTTATGTCCTCTTTGATGAGCTCTTGCCCTGGATCTGAGCACATGTACCTGTAGTCCTTGGAGACAACGACACCAGGGTAGTCCTTAAACGCCTCAGCAACCTTCTCACAATCGATAACACCAGCGATATTCAGCCCACAGTGACAGATGTAGACTCCTATGCGAGGGGAGTCCTCGTGATTAGTGCCCTGAGCCAAACCATCACCTCACTTGGCTGTGATCAGAGCCACCAGCAGGTGGCTATTTCAAAATTTTTACATATTTCGTAAGAGAGCAGAGTTAGAGCGGGTCACCTCAACACGATTTGGGTATAGAACTGTGGCCTTCTGTCATCAAATATGTCATTTAGCTCTGTTATCTTCTTGTCTCTAGCTAGGGACAGGTCTATCTCGACGATCTTCACGTCTTCAGCGTCTCTAGGCGAGGAGGCCAAAACCTCCATCTTAGGTGAGACTACCTGGCTCATGCCAGTGAACTCTAGCCTCAGCCCGCCCCGGTCTTCCACACCTATTCTATTTGCAGTGATCGTGAACACCCTGTTCTCTATGCTTCTGGCGAGCATAGCTCTCTGAGCGTATGGGAGGATAAGGTTAGCAGGGTGGCATATTACCTCAGCTCCCCTGAGTGCTAGAACACGACAAGCTTCTGGAAACACCCAGTCATAGCATATGATTACACCGAGCTTAAGCTTGCCTACCTCAAATACTGGGAACCCAAGGTCTCCTGGAGTAAAGTAGAGCTTTTCCCTGTAGAAGAGGTGGACCTTCCTATAGACTGCAGTCTGCCCGTCGGGCATGCAAACTGCTGCAGAGTTATACACCTTCCCTCCATCAGCTAGCTCTGCAAATCCGGCTATGACCGTAGCTCCCTGTTCCTCAGCAGCTTTGAGCCATTCCCTCACTGAAGGGCCCTCGTAGAGTGGTTCTGCGAGCTTCAGAACCTCATCCATGCTGGTGAAGTTATAGCCTGTGTTTGAGAGCTCTGGCAGAACTATCACATCAGGTTCTCTTGCAGACCTTATCATCTCCACTGTTTTCTCTACATTTCTCTCTTTTTCGCCAAACTTAGGGTAGAACTGTACGTATCCAACTCTAACTTTACTGCTACCCATGATGCATCTTCCTCAAGAAGTCAGCTATGACATCCTCTAGCGTCGGCTCACCTATCTCCTGGAGCTCATATCTGACCCTCACTATGGGTTTATCAAGCTTAACGAGTCTAGCTAGGTCTATCGGCGTCCCTGAGACCACGGTGTCGCATGGAACCCTTTTGATGGTCTCTATGAACTCAGCTAGCTGAGACTTCCCGTACCCCAGTGCAGGCAGCACATTCGACATGTGAGTGTACTTCTCGAAGGCCTCCCTAATAGAGCCTATAGCATATGGCCTGGGGTCAACAATTTCAGCAGCTCCATACCTTATTGCAGCAATGTACCCTATGCTGTATGGTAGCCCTCCGTGGGTTACTGTCGGCCCGTCCTCTACAACAAGCACCTTCTTACCCCTTATCAAGGATGGGTTCTCAACCTTAGGCGGAGAGGCGGCCTCTATCAGGACCGCATTCGGGTTAGCTCTTCTTACATTCTCTCTTACAGTCATCAGATCCTTCGGGTTTGCTGAAACAACCTTGTTTACAACCACTACATCAGCCATCCTCAGGTTTATCTCACCTGGATATGAAGACAGCTCGTGACCTGGCCTAAGCGGATCTACTACCACTATATGGAGGTCTGGCTTGAAGAATGGCAGGTCGTTGTTGCCTCCATCCCATACTATAATGTCTCCATGCTTCTCAGCCTCTCTTAGGACTACCTCATAATCTACTCCAGCGAACACAGTATACCCTCTCTCGATGTGCGGCTCAAACTCCTCTCTCTCTTCTATAGTGCACTCGTACCTATCCAGATCCTTGTAGGTCTCAAACTTCATACATACCTGCTTGGAAAGGTCTCCATAGGGCATTGGGTGTCTCACAACAACAGGCTTTAGGCCTCTTTTCACGAGAATATCACATACTCTCCGAGTGACAGTGCTCTTTCCAGCTCCAGTCCTGACGGCGCACACGGATATCACCGGCTTACTGCACTCGAGCATAGTGTCCTTCGGGCCTACCAACATGAAGCTAGCGCCCTCAGCCATCGCCTTGGATGCAAGCCTCATGACCTCACTGTAGAGTAAATCGCTATAGGATAGGACAACTAAGTCTATATCGAGCTTTCTGATGAGCTCGGTCATCTCGCTCTCGGGGTATATGGGTATCCCATCAGGATAGAGGCTTCCAGCAAGCTCAGGAGGGTATATCCTGTTGGCTATATTCGGGAGCTGACCGGCTGTGAACGCAACAACCTCGTATCTTGGGTTATCCCTGAAGCACATGTTGAAGTTGTGGAAGTCCCTGCCAGCAGCACCGAGGATTAAAACACGTATCTTCTCCCTTCGCATGCTATCCGACACCTTACCTCAAGCAACTTAAAAAGGGTGAGCAATAAGGTACTGATGACCAGGAAAACAGCTGGGTCTGCAGACGAGGCCAAGATAAGGGCACTTAACCTGATATCCAGCTCGCTCAAGCTCCTAGTTGGCGTCCTAGTGGTGAGGGTAGCAGGAAAGATCCTGGGAGACATCGTGCTGTTCGAAATAGGAGAGTACTCGCTGTCCACAAGGATTACCCTAAACCTGTTGAACTTCGCAGTGATAATATACTTCGGCTACAGGGTGCTGGTTAACCTGACTTACTTCCTCGATAGAGCGTCAGAGCTCATAGTCAGGAGATTTGGGACAGAAGAGAAGGATCCCAGGAGAATAGCTCATGACATAACGTATGTGATTATTATAGTACTGGCATGGGAGGCAGTAAACCC
>Ga0164311_10001800_pt1 | contig 10777 bp, 8 predicted proteins | sample GuaBasSedimGuay2_FD_121796 | JGI IMG/M metagenome (GOLD analysis project Ga0164311, IMG submission 121796) | Subseafloor sediment microbial communities from Guaymas Basin, Gulf of California, Mexico - Guay2, Core 4569-9, 9-12 cm | ecosystem: Environmental > Aquatic > Marine > Hydrothermal vents...
ATTATCCTCAACTCCTTAAAACCTCCAGCAGTCATCAGGAAGGAGGAGAGAGGATGTGGTCTGTGCTTACCAAGAGATTTATAGGCAGAGATGGGTGGGTGAAGAGGATCTCTTGTTCAAAGGTACGCTGGAGAGAGAGGAAGGGAAAGAAAGAGATGGAGGAGATTCCTGAGAGTAGTTTTGAGATTCCCGCAGATGTAGTCATTCTTGCCATCGGGTTTGCTCATCCTGAGCATAAGGGTCCAATCTCAGCCCTAAATCTGCAAGTAGATAAACAGGGGAATGTTGCAACCAATGACCAATATCAGACTTCTGTAGAAGGAGTATTCTCAGCGGGAGATATGCGTCGGGGGCAATCGCTTATTGTCTGGGCAATCTCAGAGGGAAGGGAGGTAGCGAAAGCAATAGATAAATACTTAATGGGAGAATAGAAAGGCACCCTGTTTCCACCCCTGGGGTGGAAATCGGTGGAAATCGGAACTTATACATAATTTGACATAAGCACAGAGAGAGGGTAAAATAGAGCAAGATAAGAGTAGAAAAAGGGAGGTCAATAATTGAGGAGAGAAGGTGAAAGGGGAGAGGAGTTTTACTCTTATTGAGATGATGGTGGTAGTTGCTATTGTGGCTATGCTTGCAGTAGTTTTAGTAGTCCAGGTGAGCAGGATGATAGATAAAGGAAAGGTAAGCAGGGCAAAAGGAGATGTCCGCTCTATTGCGAACGCTATACTGGAATATCACAATGATGTAGGGACTTGGCCAAGGCAGGTGTTTATTAGCACTACTGCGTGTGGAGAGATGGGAGCATCTGGACTTACTCGCCTTTCTGATGGTACTGCTGGTCCTCTGGTAAGACGCTACCCCGGTGTAACCGGATGGAAAGGACCATATTTAGACAAAGACATCCCCGCTACAGACCCTTGGGGAAATTCCTATCTTTATGGAGAATTTTTTGATGAGATAAATTCCTTTCCTACAGAAGGATGTATAGGTACATACAGTTATGTGCTCAGTCCCGGTCCAAATGGAAACATAGACAGCGACACCGCTACTCGCACTACCGCAGGAGATGATATTGTGATCTGGTTGGAGTGAGAATTAGAGATTTAGGAGGGAAAGATGCAAAATACACCCAAATCCCTGAGAGTGCATATTGCTATTATGGGAAGAAGGAATGTAGGCAAGTCCTCTTTGCTTAATGCTCTTGCTCGTCAGCAGGTAGCCATAGTTTCTGAGTTGCCCGGAACCACCACTGATCCAGTAGAGAAGGCGATGGAGTTATTTCCTTTAGGTCCGGTGATGTTTATTGATACCCCAGGGATAGATGACCAAGGAAAGATCGGAGAGTTGCGAGTGAGAAGAGCGTTGAGGGTCTTAGAGCACACAGATATGGTGATAGTGGTAGTGGAGGCAGGTAAGTGGAAAAAGGAAGAGAAGGAGTTGATTCACATAATAAGAGATAGGAATCTTCCTTTGATAGTAGCGATAAACAAGATAGACCTGCTCGAGCCCACAGATAATCAAATAGAGGAGATGGTTAACTGGTTAGAGAACAAGGGTATCTACTATGTGAGGACATCTGCGCGCTCTAAAGAAGGAATCCCTTCCCTTTATCAACTGATCGTGGATAATGCTCCTGCAGGCCATTTCGCCCATCTTAATCTGGTAAGTGATTTTGTTCGCCCTCGAGACATCATCCTTATGGTAGGACCTCTGGATGTAGAGGCTCCGGTAGGAAGGCTAAAACTTCCCCAGGTTCAACTTATTCGGAATTGTTTGGATAAGAATGCCTGTTGTCTGATGGTAAAAGAGAGCGAATTGAGATATATTCTTTCCTGCTTGCGCACTTACCCCAAGATGGTGGTTTGTGAATCCCATATCTTAAAGCAAGTTGCCCGTGTTCTTCCTGAGGAGGTATTACTTACTACCTTTTCAGTAATCCTTGCTCGACTTAAAGGAGACCTTAGGGCTTTTATAAAAGGAGCCGAGGAGATAGGGAGACTAAAGGTAGGAGATAGAGTGCTTATTGCTGAGGCTTGCACCCATCCCCCAATCGGAGAGGATATCGGCACAGTCATCCTTCCCTCTTTATTGGAGAAGAGAGTAGGAGGAAAAGTGGACTTTCAGATGTGCTCAGGAAAAGAGTTTCCCTATGCTGATCTAAAGAGATATAAGTTAATAATTCACTGTGGAGCATGTATGCTCAATCGCACTGAGTTGATAAGTAGAATAAAAGCAGCGGAGAGGGAAGGGGTAGCAATAACCAATTATGGTTTAGCCATAGCCTATTTTCATAACCTTCTTCATAGAGTGATAGAGGTATTTCAACAGCAAGGGATAGAGGGTGATTTGGCGATTGCTTAACTGCTTATCCAAGGCAGTCTATGTTTAGCTCTACACCGATGAAAGATAGATGAAAGCAAAACTTGTCCTGGAAGATGGACTGGCGTTCACTGGCGAGTCCTTTGGTGCATCTGGAGAGAGTTGTGGCGAAGTAGTTTTCAATACCTCACTTACTGGTTACCAAGAGATCCTCACCGACCCCTCCTATAAAGGTCAGATTGTAACAATGACCTACCCTCTTATCGGCAATTACGGAGTGAATGATGAAGATGTGGAGTCTTTCCAGCCCTTTCTGGAAGGATTTGTGGTAAGAGAATATAGCCAGATCGCAAGCAATTGGCGTGCCCAGAAGAGTTTATCTGCCTATCTAAAGGAGAAGGGGGTAATGGCTATAGAAGGCGTGGATACGCGCGCTCTTACCCGTCATATTAGAGTCAAAGGAGCGATGAGAGGGGTAATCTCTACTGAAGATTTGGACGAAAGGAGGCTAAGGGAGAAAGCAAGAAGTTTTCCTGCACTGATGGGTAGAGATTTGGTGAGGGAGGTGACCTGTGCACAAGCATATACCTGGTCTTCTTCCAGAGAAGGAGAGACGAGAGGAAGATGGAGGGTGGTAGTGCTGGACTGCGGGGTGAAGTTTAATATTCTACGGGAACTGGTAAAGCAAGGTTGTGAGGTCAGAGTTGTTCCTGCAAGCACCAGTGCCCAGGATATATTAGCGATGAAACCTGATGGCTTGCTTTTGTCTAATGGTCCCGGAGACCCTGCAGGAGTTCCGTATGTGATAAATACAGTCAAACAGATGCTCGGAAGATTGCCTATTATGGGAATATGCTTAGGGCATCAGATATTAGCCCTCTCTTTAGGGGGGAGAACCTATAAACTAAAGTTTGGGCACCATGGAGCAAATCATCCGGTTAAGGACTTGAATACAGATAAGATCGAGATTACTGTGCAGAACCATGGGTTTTGTGTGGATATAGATTCCTTAAATAGAAAGGAGATCAGAATTACCCATATCAATCTTAACGATCAGACGCTGGAAGGAATGGAACACAGATATTTACCCATTTTTTCTGTTCAGTTTCACCCCGAGGCTTCTCCAGGTCCTCATGATGCAAAGCATCTATTTAGGAGATTTTTGAAGATGATAGAAGAGTATGCCCAAGCGCACAGACATTCATAAGATTTTGATTATTGGTTCAGGCCCAATTGTTATATCCCAAGCCTGCGAGTTTGATTATTCCGGAACGCAGGCTTGCAAGGCGCTCAAAGAAGAGGGGTTTGAGGTAGTTTTGCTCAACTCTAATCCGGCTACCATAATGACAGATCCCCAGATGGCCAATGCTACCTATATAGAACCCATTACCCTTCAGATATTAGAGAGGATTATCAGTAAAGAAAAACCTGATGCTCTTCTTCCCACTTTAGGTGGACAAATAGGATTGAACACAGCCGTCAAAGCCATAGAGGCAGGGATACTGGAGAGGTATAAGATTAAGATGATTGGAGCCAACTATTCAGCGATTAAAAAGGCAGAGGACAGAAAGGAATTTAAGAAAGCGATAGAGAAGATAGGCCTGGAGCTTCCCAGAAGCATTCTGGCTTATAGTGTAGAAGAAGCAAAAGAGGCTTTAGCCCGGCTTAACCTTCCTCTTATTATTAGACCAAGTTTTACATTAGGAGGCACAGGAGGAGGAATAGCCAGAACAGAGGAGGAGTTTGAGAGGATAGTGAGTTTGGGTTTGAAGAATAGTATGGTAAACGAGGTATTGATTGAAGAATCTGTGTGGGGATGGAAGGAATACGAACTTGAGGTGATGCGAGATGCAAAAGATAATGTGGTTATTGTCTGCTCTATAGAGAACCTTGATCCAATGGGTATTCATACCGGAGATTCCATCACCGTGGCTCCTGCTCAGACACTAACAGATAAGGAGTATCAGATGATGCGCGATGCGGCTATTGCTATTATAAGAGAGATAGGAGTGGAAACAGGAGGCTCAAACATCCAGTTTGCCATCAATCCTGAAAACGGGAAGATGGTGGTGATAGAGATGAATCCTCGTGTTTCTCGTAGTTCAGCCTTGGCGAGCAAAGCCACAGGTTTTCCTATTGCGAAGTTTGCCGCTAAGTTAGCCGTAGGGTATACCCTTGATGAGATAAGAAATGATATCACCAAAGAGACTCCCGCATCCTTTGAGCCAACCATAGACTATTGTGTGGTGAAGATCCCTCGCTTTACCTTTGAGAAGTTTCCTGAGGCTCAAGATGTCTTAGGAGTTTCAATGAAGTCTGTAGGAGAGACAATGGCAATTGGCAGAACATTCAAAGAGGCGCTTCAGAAAGGATTGCGGGGGCTGGAGATAGGGCATTGTGGATTGGATGATAAGATAGATAGTAGGAATATTTCCGAGCAGGAGATAAGAAGGGGTCTTTCTGAACCAAACGCCTCACGCATTTTTTTTATTAAATACGCCCTCCAGAGAGGATTTTCTCCCGAGGAAATATCAAAGATCAGTCATATAGATTCTTGGTTTGTGCACAATATTAAAGAGATAGTAGAGTTGGAAGAGGAGATGAAGAAGATGGCTTCTAACCTTCGGTTAGAGAGTAGAGGTATTGAGGAATTACCCGCGGAGTTATTCCATAAAGCAAAGCAGTTTGGTTTCAGTGATAGGCAGATTGCTCAGATAGTGAACTCTGATGAGTTGTCTGTGCGCAGATTGAGGAAGAAAAAAGGAATTAAACCCACCTTTAAGTTAGTGGATACCTGTGCAGGAGAGTTTGAGGCTTATACTCCCTATTATTATTCTTGCTATGAAAGAGAGGATGAGAGCAGAAGATCAGATAAGGAAAAGATTATGATTTTAGGAGGAGGGCCAAATCGCATAGGTCAAGGGATAGAGTTTGATTACTGTTGTTGCCAAGCATCTTTTGCCCTTAGAGAGTTAGGTTATGAAACAATAATGGTAAATTCTAATCCTGAGACCGTTTCCACAGACTATGATATCTCAGATAAACTCTACTTTGAACCTCTTACCTTTGAGGATGTAATGAATATTGTGGATAAGGAGAAGCCGCAGGGAGTAATTGTGCAGTTTGGAGGACAAACTCCTCTTAATTTAGCCCGTTCATTGGAAAAGGCAGGAGTGCCTATTATTGGCACTCCTGTTTCTTCCATAGATAGAGCAGAAGACAGAGATAAGTTTGCTCGTTTGGTAAAAAAGTTAAAACTTTGCCAACCTCCTAATGGTTCAGCAAGATCAGAGGCAGAGGCAAGAAGGATCGCCAAAAGGATAGGCTACCCTGTTCTGGTAAGACCCTCTTATGTTTTAGGAGGAAGGGCAATGCGTATTGTCTATGATGAGGATTCGTTAAGGGAGTTTGTTAAGGAAGTGGTAGATTTTTCCGCGCATCCTATCCTGATAGACAAATTTTTAGAGGGTGCGATAGAGGTGGATGTAGATGCAGTCGCTGATGGAGAGAGGACAGTGATAGGAGGGATTATGGAACATATAGAGGAGGCAGGGATACATTCAGGAGATTCTGCTTGTGTTCTTCCTCCTTATAGTTTAAGCGATGAGATTATCGAGGAGATAAAGGCTTGTATTCAGACAATATCCAAGGAATTAAAGGTGAGAGGGCTATTGAATGTGCAGTTTGCCATAAAGAATGACCGTATCTATGTGCTTGAAGTGAATCCCCGCGCCTCACGCACCATTCCTTTTGTGAGTAAAGCGACAGGTGTGCCTTTAGCGAAGATTGCTACCTGGGTTATGGTAGGGAAGAGTTTGAAAGAAATCGGGTTTGTTAAGGAAAAAGAGATCTCTCATTTTTCTGTGAAAGAGTCAGTGCTTCCTTTCTCTCGTTTTTCCGGAGTAGATATAATATTAGGTCCAGAGATGAAGTCTACAGGGGAAGTGATGGGTATAGATTCTTCTTTCGGGCTTGCTTTCTATAAATCACAGATTGCTGCAGGCCAGAGCTTACCCAAAAAAGGTAAAGTGTTTATAAGTGTAAAGAATGATGATAAAAGAGATATTGTGTTTATTGCCAAGAGGCTCTTTGATATGGGTTTTGAGATTATTGCCACTAAAGGGACAGCAAAGGTGTTAAAGGCAAACAATATTCCTTGTCAGAGAGTAGGGAAGATTAAAGAAGGAGAGAAGAGGATTTTAGAGATGATAGAGAAAGGGGAGATAGATTTAATAATCAACACCCCTTCAGGAGGAGGGGGGCATTCAGATATGAAGCCGATAAGAAGTGCAGCAATTATGCACGCTATCCCTTGTATTACCACTATTCAAGGAGCGCAGGCAGGGGTTAATGGAATGGAAAGCGCCTTAAAGGGAGAATTGAGAGTAAACTCTATTCAAAGTTGGCATAAGGAGCAGAGGTTTCAGAGAATAAGCAACGAAAAGAAAGGGGTAGAGGTCCTCTTTTAAGCAATGGAAGGAGTAGGAGTTCTGGATTTTGGTTCCCAGTATACCCAGTTGATCGCTCGCCGGATAAGAGAATGTAAGGTATATTCTCAGATATTGCCTTATAATATTTCTCCCCAAGAGATTGTAAGGAGAGGAATTAAAGCCTTGATATTCTCTGGAGGACCAGAGAGTGTCAGAGAGGGGAATGTTCCATTATGCAATAGGAAGGTTTTTGATCTGGGAATTCCTATCTTGGGTATCTGTTATGGAGCGCAGTTAATGGCTAAGATGTTAGGGGGGAGAGTAGAGAAGGGAGAGAAGAGAGAGTATGGAAAGACTGTGATCTATCTTAATAAAAGAGAGGGATTATTTAAGGGATTAGCAGAAAAAGAGATAGTATGGATGAGCCATAGCGATTGCATTACCGCTCTTCCTCATGGGTTCAAGAGAATTGCCTTTACCGAACACTCTCCTATAGCCGCAATGGAAGATGAGAAGAGAAGGTTCTATGGATTACAGTTCCATCCTGAGGTAACCCATACCCCAAAAGGAAAGAGAATTCTAAAGAATTTTTTGCGTATAGCCGGATGTGCGCCCACCTGGAATATGCACTCCTTCATAGAGAGGACGATAAAGGAATTAAGAGCCAAGATAGGAGAAGAGAAAGTGCTTTGTGCTTTAAGTGGAGGGGTAGATTCTTCAGTTCTATCTGTTCTTTTATATCGAGCAATAGGAAGGAATCTGATTGCGGTCTTTATTGACAATGGGCTTCTTAGAAAAGGAGAAAAGAAACTTGTGCAAGAACGGTTTAAGGCTTATGGGATAGATATAAGGGTGATAAATGCTCAGAATCTCTTTCTTGAAGCGCTGAAAGGGGTAGAGGATCCGGAAAGAAAGCGAAGAATTATAGGGAGGTTGTTTATAAAAGTGTTTACCGAAGAAGCAAAGAGACTAATAGAGTTGGGTGAGAGAAGAATTAGATTTTTAGCCCAGGGAACTCTCTATCCGGATGTGATAGAATCTGTTTCGCCTTTTGGAGGACCTTCAAGTACTATTAAAACCCATCATAATGTAGGAGGATTACCCAAGAGGTTGGGATTTTCTTTAATCGAGCCTTTGCGGGAGTTATTTAAGGATGAGGTGCGCAGATTGGGAAGAGAATTAGGGCTTCCTGAGGAGATAATCTATCGTCAACCTTTCCCGGGACCTGGATTAGCAGTGCGTATTCTGGGAGAAGTAAGCAAGAGAAAACTGGAAATCTTACGCTTGGCAGATTGGATATTGCTTGAGGAGATAAAGAAAGCAGGTTTATATCATCATCTCTGGCAATCTTTCTGCATCCTTCTCCCTGTGCGTTCGGTAGGAATAATGGGGGATAAAAGAACCTATGAGAGGGTAGTGGCTATCCGTGCGGTAGAAAGTGAGGATGCAATGACTGCGCATTGGGCAAGGCTTCCCTATTCTCTGCTGGAGAGGGTTTCCAATCGGATTATAAATGAAGTGAAGGGAGTAAATCGGGTGGTCTATGATATCTCTTCCAAGCCTCCAAGCACAATAGAGTGGGAGTAAAGGCGAATAAAACCAGATCCTTCCAAAGCCTCCTTTGCTCTCTTCCTTCAGGTTGTGGAGATGTTTGTAGCGGAGATTTATATTAGACTGAAGAAAGAGGTTGCCGATCCTCAAGGTCTTACCGTTAAAAGCGCCTTAAGTTCGTTGGGTTACAGAAATCTTGAGGAGGTGAGGATAGGAAAGATAGTGAATATCAAGTTGGAAGCGGGAAGTAAAAAAGAAGCAGAGAGGGAGGTGGAGGAGATGTGCAGGAGGTTGTTAAGCAATCCTGTAATTGAGGAGTATCAGTTTAAGGTAAGAAGAGAATGATGAGGTTTGGGATAGTAGTTTTTCCTGGTTCTAATTGCGATGCCGATTGCTTTTTCCTGATAAAGAATATCCTCTCTATGCCCGTGGAGTATATCTGGCACAAGCAGACAGATTTAGACGGTTTTGATTGTGTGATTCTGCCTGGAGGATTTAGTTATGGAGACTATCTGCGCACAGGAGCAATTGCCCGTTTTTCTCCCATAATGCCTGCCATTGTGGAGTTTGCTCAACGCGGAGGGTTGGTAATTGGTATCTGCAACGGGTTTCAAATCTTGCTGGAGACAGGTCTTCTTCCGGGAGCAATGCTCACCAATGCTCACTCAAGGTTTATCTGCAGCGAGGTATATCTGAAGGTAGAGAATACAAACACCCCTTTTACTCATCTGTGCAGAGATAGGTCGGTATTAAAGATTCCTATTGCCCATAATCAAGGAAATTACTACATTGATAAGAAGGGTCTTGAGGAGATAAATAGGGATAAGCAGATTGTATTTCGCTACTCTGATAAGAAAGGAGAGGTAAGCAGAGCCTCCAATCCTAATGGTTCAGTAGAGAATATAGCCGGGATCGTGAATAAACAGGGGAATGTTTTGGGAATGATGCCCCATCCCGAGAGAGCGGGAGAGAGGATATTGGGTTCAGAGGATGGGCTTTTTATCTTTGATTCTGTAATCAAATGGTTAGAGAAGTAAGAGGGTGGAGAGAAACGCGATTGCGTTCTCTGGTAAAATCGATACTTTACAGAATCCTTTCCATCACCGGAATGGTCTTTCTTACCTACGCTATTACCAAAGACACCCATACCACCATCTCTATCACTGCTACCTTGCAGGTCTTTCTAATAATACTTTATTATTTATACGAAAGAGTTTGGAATAAGGTTGACTGGGGCAGGAAGTTCTGAGCGAATAACAAGAGAAGGATAAGGAAAGCAGGATTTTTCTCTCCCAAGGTTTTATTTATAAGAACGAAGATGAACAAGGAAGATAGCACGCTTCGGGTGGCTAAAAGTTTAGGGTTAAACGAGAAGGATCTGGAGAGGATTAGAGGGATATTAAAAAGAGAACCTACTTTGACCGAGATAGCAATGTTCTCTGCACAATGGTCAGAGCACTGCGGGTATTCTTCTTCCCGTTATTACCTTAAACTTTTGCCCCGAAAGGGAAGATGTGAGGTTCTGATTGGAGAGGATGCAGGGGGAATTGTGTGGAAGGATTTGGCAATTATCTTCAAGATAGAGAGTCATAATCATCCTTCTTATGTAGAGCCCAAGCAAGGAGCAGCGACCGGAGTGGGAGGGATTATTCGCGATATCTTTGCCAGCGGAGCAAGACCCATTGCTTGCTTGAACTCTCTGCGCTTTGGGCCACTATCTGAGGAGCGAAACAGATATCTTCTGAGAGAAGTAGTGGAGGGAATCCAATTTTATGGTAATTGTGTAGGTGTGCCTACAGTGGGGGGAGAGATATACTTTGAAGAGAGTTATAGGGGCAATTGCCTGGTTAATGTAATGAGCGTTGGGCTGGCTAAGAAAAAGGAACTAATAAAGGCACAGGCAAGAGGAAAAGGAAATTCCATTATGTATGTAGGGGCAGCCACAGGTAGAGATGGAATTGGAGGATGTAGTGTGTTGGCTTCCCAGGAGTTGGATAAGAGGGAGGAAAAGAAACGGCCAAGTGTGCAGATCGGGGATCCTTTTACCGAGAAGTGTTTGATTGAAGCAACCCTTAGGGCTGTGCAGACAGGATATATTGTGGGGATGAAGGATATGGGAGCGGCAGGACTTACTTGTGCCAGTAGTGAGATGAGTGCGCAAGGAGATTCGGGTATAGAGATAGATCTGGATAAAGTTCCCCGCCGAGAGCAAGGGATGGAACCTTGGGAGGTAATGCTTTCAGAATCTCAAGAGAGGATGCTTCTGTGTGTGCAAAGGGGTAAAGAGAAGAAAATCAGAGACCTCTTTTTAGAATGGGGTTTAAACGCAGTGGTAATTGGAGAAGTAAAAGAAGATGGAATGGTGCGCATTAAGGATAGAGGAAGGATAGTAGCAGAGATTCCTGCAAAGGCATTGGTCAATGCCCCTGTTTATAGAATGCCTTTCACAAAGCCCTCTTATCTAAAGGAGATAA
>Ga0164311_10001801_pt1 | contig 10773 bp, 10 predicted proteins | sample GuaBasSedimGuay2_FD_121796 | JGI IMG/M metagenome (GOLD analysis project Ga0164311, IMG submission 121796) | Subseafloor sediment microbial communities from Guaymas Basin, Gulf of California, Mexico - Guay2, Core 4569-9, 9-12 cm | ecosystem: Environmental > Aquatic > Marine > Hydrothermal vents...
AGATTCTGGCAGAGGTCTATGGTAGCTAAGCCATCACTTGATGGGCTGAGGGTATTGATCACAAGGCCTCAGCAACAAGCAAAAGATTTGTGTGAAATGGTTGAAGATGCTGGAGGCATTGCTATCCCATTTCCAGTAATCAATATTAAGCCAATAGCGACACAAAATTGGTCGAATATTGCATTGGCTGAACAGGATATGATTATTTTTGTCAGCCGAAATGCAGTAACTTTTTTTATTGCAGGAATAGAAGGTGATTTACCTGTCAATATACAGTTAGTTGCTGTTGGAGCGGCAACAGCTACGTCTATGAGCGAACATGGTTTACGGGTGGATATTCAACCACCAGAGCCAGCGGGAAGTGAAAGTTTATTGGCGATGCCAGCGCTGAACAATGTGAAGGATAAAAAAGTATTAATTGTTCGCGGGCAAGGTGGTCGAGAACTGTTGGCTGATACCTTGACGACAAGAGGTGCTAAGATTAGCTATATAGAGATTTATCAGCGCAGTTTGTCAACCCCATCAAATGCACAAATTGAGCAGGCAAAAACAGCAGATTGTATTTTGGTTACTAGTATTGCTGGCCTAGATAACTTATCGAAGCTAATTGATGGTGATAGTTTAAAAAGTAAAAAACTGATCGTTGTCAGTGAACGAATCAGGCAATATGCCATACAGGATAGTTTTCAAAATATTGTAGTTGCTGATGATGCCAGTGATGTGGCGTTGATACATAAGTTGAACAGGATGGAGCAAAATGATGGAAAATCATGATAAACAGCAGGAAGTGACTGACGAAGTGACTCAGCCTGAGGTGGGAAATAATACTGTTAAGCCAGTAAAAATGACGTTGTTATGGCTGGCAATTGTAATTTTATTGGTGCTGATTGCCGGATCATTCTGGTTTATCCAACAACAGCAGATTAAAACAGCAACACTAGTGAAACGCATAGATGCTACAGAACAACTTAAAACTGAACTGGCACAATTAAAACAGACAATAACAACAGATGCAGGAGCTACCCATCAAAGACTTGAAAACTTAAGTACTACTGATGTGGGTTTAGCGAAGAAAGTAACTGACTTGGCAGAAATGCAGCAACTGACGGAAGGTGACGTTAAACGAGTTTGGGCCTTGGCTGAAGTTGAGTTTTTCTTGCAAGCTGCCAATCAAAGAGCTTTGTTGGCTAAAGATATTGAAGGTGCTAGAACAGCTTTAGTCTTGGCTGACCAGCAACTTAAGGCGCTTGCCGACCCACGCTTGTATACACTTCGAGCTTTAATTGCGGATGAGCAATTAGCCTTGGCATCTGTTGCTAAAGTAGATGTCGAGGGTATGGCTGTACAGTTACAAAGTGCTCTCGAACAAGTTGATAGCTTGTATATATTGATGGGGCCTGAACTTACAGCAGATGAAATGACTGATTCAGAGTCTACTTCACCCCTGCCTGAAAATTGGCAAGCAGCAATATCAGAAGCTTGGCAAGAGGTCCGATCATTAGTTGTTATTCGTCATCAGCAAGATGGTGCGGCTGCTGTTTTGGTGCCAGAACAGCGTTACTTCTTGTATCAAAATCTGCGTTTGAAATTGGAAACAGCACGCCTGGCATTGTTATCAGGTCAAGGCTCAGTATTCCATGCTAGCCTGGCTTCTGCTGAGCAATGGCTCCAACAGTATTTTGTTGGTGATGAACGTGATGCTATGTTGGAAACAGTTGCATCTTTACAAGCTGAACAAATATCAGTAGCAATACCTGACATTTCAGCATCACTAATATGGTTACAGCAGAAAGGTGAGCGATAATGAAAATTTTGATCATCATTGCAGCTGGTTTAATTGTGGGTGCAGGTCTAATATGGCTGGCAGATTTTGAGCCGGGCTTTGTATTGTTGCAATATGGCAGTTGGAGCCTTGAAACGTCTTTGATTATTTTTATGGTGGCATTTGTACTATTACTTGTCGCCGGCTATCTGTCATTAAGAAGTTTTGTTTTAGTTAAACAAACCCCTAAAAAACTAGCGGATTGGAATCTTTCTCGAACTCATCGCCGTGCTGGTCAGGCACTGACACGTGGTTTAATTACTTTAGAAGAAGGACGTTGGGCTGAAGCTGAACGCTTATTGATACGACACGCGGGCAATAGTGAAACACCGTTGTTACATTATTTGGCAGCAGCACGATGTGCACAGAAGCAAAATGCCTCTGATCGTCGTGATGATTATTTACGTTTGGCACATGAAACAACATCCGGTGCTGATATTGCTGTCGGTGTGGTACAGGCAGAATTACAACTTGCAGCAGATCAAAAAGAGCAGGCACTGGCGACATTGCAGCATTTACGCGAAGTTGCTCCAAAACATCCCTATGTACTGCAGTTATTACAGCAGTTATATTCAGATATGCAGCAATGGAGCCAGGTACAAGAAGTTTTGCCTGATCTGCGTAAACGTCATGTATTGCCATCATCAGATGTCAAAGCCCTATCGAATGATGCAGCTGTTGGCCAAATGAGAGCTGCTTTAACACGTCGTGATTTTGATACCATGCATGAAGTTTGGCAACGGGCACCAGCCAAAGTAAGGCAATCTGAAGCTATGTTAACGATATATATTTCAGGTTTGATGCAGGACGATGACTCTGATCAGGCGGTCTCCTTGATAGAAGCCTTTTTACATAAACAATGGAGTGATGAGCTGGCCTACCTATACGGAATAGTAGTGCAAGGAGAATCACTGCCACAATTAGCGAAGGCAGAGAGATGGTTGAGAAATAGGCAAGATAATCCATGGCTGTTACTCACATTAGGGCGATTGGCAGCAGAAAATAAACTTTGGGCTAAGGCGGAAGAATATTTACATACAAGTATTCAGCATGGTGCCAGAGGAGAGACTTATCAGGTATTAGCTGAGGTATTAGGGGCTGAAGGAAAAGACCAACAAGTGGCTGAGGCGTATCAGAAAGGCTTGAGTTTGATGTTGTCACAAAATGAGATGACAATTTGACACACCAGGACTTATTAAGGCTTTCATATGGATGAAGCAAGCACTTACTATTTAATTGACCTTCTAGCGTTGCTATTAGCAACAGTCGTTGTCGTGCCTATTTTCCACAAAATACGATTAGGAGCAATACTCGGCTATTTAACCGTTGGTGCCATCATGGGTCCATGGGGTTTAGCCCTTATAACGCAAGTTGAACTTATTCGTCATTTAGGTGAATTTGGTGTTATTTTTCTATTATTTATTCTTGGCATTGAGTTAAAGCCAGAAAAACTCTGGCAAATGCGGCACCTAGTCGCTGGACTCGGTTTGGGGCAATTGTTTATTACTGCTGCAGCAATATATGGTGTGGCAATCTGGTTTGATATTTCGCAGCAGAGCGCGATTATCATCGGTTTTGGCTTGGCTCTTTCTTCTACCGCCTTCTGTTTGCAGTTACTTGCTGAACGAGGGGGGATTACCACCCCGATGGGACGAATGTCTTTTTCAATTTTGTTATTACAGGATATGGCAGTAGTACCGTTATTAGCACTGGTGTCAGTGTTGGCTGGTGGCGATGCTGAGACATCTCAATCGGGCTTCAATTTGCTTTATGCAGTATTGGCAATTGTTGGGTTGTTATTTGCTGGCCGCTATTTACTTAACCCTATTTTGGGGAGGATAGTCGCAAGTCAAGATCCTGAAGTGTTCATTGCTGTTGCAGTATTGCTGGTGCTTGGTGTGGCTTGGATCATGGAATCAGTTGGCTTGTCGATGGCGTTAGGTGCTTTTCTGGCAGGATTGATGTTGGCAGAGTCACAGTATCGCCATCAAATTGAAGCTGATATTTTGCCTTTCAGGGGGATACTGTTGGGCTTATTCTTTATGACTGTTGGCATGGGAATTGATTTTGATTTGTTGTGGAATCAGCTGGCTATCATAATCAGTCTGACTATTGCGCTAATGGTGCTTAAAGCTACGGTAGTTTATATATTGGTGAGGATCAGTGGTGCTCGACATGATATTGCAACACAGACTGGAGTCTTGTTGTCACAAAGTGGAGAGTTTGGTTTTGTGATGTTTGGTGCTGCTTCGTTATCTGGTGTACTGGAACAACATCTAGCCAATATGTTGATCTTGATTATTACATTGACTATGGTGCTAACACCGTTTGTGGTGAAAGCAGCTAATGTCATGTTAATTAAGTTTTATACACCTAAACCGACAGAAGCAGGCCTCTACACTGAGTTTATTGATAATTCTGAAGAGCATGTCATCTTGGCTGGCTTTGGTAGGGTCGGTGCCAGGATTGGTGCTTTATTGAGTGCGGCAGATGTATCGTATGTAGCTATTGATACGGATCAAGAGCGAGTAAAAGCTGCGAGAGCACAAGGATTCCCAGTTTATTATGGGGATGCCTCTAATGTGAAATTATTACAGGCTGCAGGTGCTGATCGTGCAAAAATGCTCGTTGTTGCACTTGATAATCCGGAACATTTCGCGCAAATGATACCTTTGGTGAGACAGCATTATCCGGGAATTCCAATTCATGTCCGATCTAAAGATAGACAGCATTGTGCGGATCTAATCAGTCAAGGAGCAACAACAACGGTGTCAGAAACTCTTGAAACCAGTTTACGTCTGACAGAAGAAGTTTTACTGGGAAGCGGTGTCAGTGAAGAAGATATAAAAAGAGTCATTGATGAATTCAGGAATGATTACTACTCAGGCGTTGTACAGAAAGTGACCGAGAACAAAGTGGTAATGGGTGAATTAAGACATTAAGCAATCGTGAGCTTTAGGTATTATGGTTTTTACCTTAACTGACTGTCTTTGCTGCCACGACGGTTATAGCTGTCGTGTTTTATTTGCTCCTTATCGAGTTCAGACTGACAGCTAACACATAACCGTACACCAAGTATTGCTTTGCGTCGGGCTTCTGGGATGTCGGCGTCACATTCTTCACAGTGTGCCAAGCTTTCACCTGTTGGCAGTTGGCTCCGAGCTAGTTTAATTGCATCTTCTACGCTAGCATCTATTTGATCTTGCACTGCACCATCTCGAGACCAGCCACCTGCCATAATGAGCTCCTAAATCAAAGCTTATAAACGCATCGGCATAACAACATATTGCCGTTCAAATTTTTCATTGGCTGGTGAGATCAAGACGCTACTATTATCATCACTAAATACCATTTTTACTTTTTCATCGGGTATGGCATTGAGCAGGTCGAGTAAATAGGCATTATTGAAAGCAATTTCCAGTGAAGAACCTTGATAATCAACACTGATTTCTTCTTCTGCAGATTCTTGTTCTTGGTTGATGACAGTCGCTTTAATTAAACTTGGTTCAAGGTTAATTCGGACACTGCGGTGTTTATCACTCGATAAAATTGCCGCACGAGATAAAGCTTGTTTTAATTGGTCGCGATCGGCAATCACTTCCTTATCACCACCTAGCGGCAATACTCGTTCGTAGTTAGGAAATTGGCCATCAATTAGTTTGGATGTGAAGTGTAGATCGGGTAATTCAACCTTGATTTGCTGGTTGCTAAAAGCAATGGTCACATTGTCATCACTGTCACCTAATAAACGACCAAGCTCCAGTATCGCTTTCCGTGGCACAATAATACTGTTTTTCTCACTGACAGAAGTGTCTGTTGTCAGAGTACCAAGAGCTAAACGGTGACCATCGGTAGCAACAGCTCGTAGAATATTATCTTCTCGTTCTAGCAATAAACCATTGAGGTAATAACGTACATCTTGGCTGGCCATGGCAAAGCTGGTTTCATCAAGCAGTGCTTTTAATGCAGATTGGGGTAAGCGTATTTCATCAACATAATTTGCACCTTCACTATCAGGAAAGTCTTCACTCGATAAAGTAGAAAGTGAAAAACGACTTTTGCCAGCTCGCACTACTGCTTTGTTATCCTTCGCCTTGAAACTAATTGTTGCATTACTGGGTAGTGCACGGCAAATATCAAGAAATTTTCGGGCAGAAACAGTTGTTTTACCTTCTTGTTCTACTGCAACTGGTAATGTTGCGATCATCTCCAGTTCCATGTCGGTACTAGTCATGGTCAATTGATTGCCATGAGTGCGTAATAAAATGGTTGATAAAATGGGTAAGGTAGCACGGCGTTCAACAATGCTACATACCAACTGTAATGGGCGGACAATCACTTCTTGGCTGACAGTAAACTGCATGGTCATTCTCTCGGTTTGAAACAGATATTCAATAATTTTTTAGAACTATAACACAGGATTTTTTGTTTCTTTAGCTAGATAAGGTTCGGAATAGATTTCGATAATCTTCAGCAATACGACTATCAGTTTCTTTAAGTTCAGCCACTTTGCGGCATGCGTGTAACACCGTAGTATGGTCTCGACCACCAAAGGCATCCCCAATTTCAGGCAGACTATGATTCGTTAGCTCTTTGGCTAGAGCCATAGCTATCTGGCGTGGGCGAGCAATTGAACGGGTTCGTTTTTTTGATAATAGATCTGAGACTCGAATTTTAAAATATTCAGCAACGGTTTTTTGAATGCTTTCCAGAGTGACCAGTTTTTGATGCAATGCAAGTAAATCTTTTAAGGCTTCCTGAGCCATATCAATTGACAATGGCTGGTTAGTAAACCGTGAGTATGCCAAAACTCGCTGCAATGCACCTTCAAGATCACGCACATTAGATCGGATACGTTTAGCGATAAAAAATGCCACATCTTCAGGGAGAGTAACCAAATTCTGCAGAGATTTTTTAATCAGAATCGCAACGCGAGTTTCAAGCTCGGGTGGCTCAATGGCAATGGTGAGTCCCCAGCCTAAACGTGACTGTAGGCGTTCATCCAGATTTGCTACTTCTTTTGGAAAGCGGTCACAGGTCAGGATAATTTGTCGTTGACCTTCCAGTAAATGGTTAAAAGTATAGAAAAACTCTTCTTGAGAGCGCTCTTTTTTAGCAAAAAATTGAATATCATCAATAAGTAAGGCATCTGCGCTACGGTAATGTGCTTTAAATTGATCGATAACATTGTTGCGTAATGCGGTGATCATATCCTGTACAAAGCGCTCGGAAGACAGGTACATCACCCTGGCTTTTGGATTGTTCTTTTTTATTTGATTGCCAACAGCAAGCATTAAGTGTGTTTTTCCGAGGCCAGTGCCACCATATAGAAATAATGGATTGTAGCCACTGGTACCAGGTGCATCAGAAACGTGTAAGGATGCGGCTTTTGCTATTTGATTTGATTTACCTTCAACAAAAGAATCAAAGGTGAATAAAGGATTTATTGGAGTGCCGAGCGCTGGCTCGACAGAACTGTTAGTCGTTTTTGATGATCGCGGTGAGTTATTATTGTTTGTGGGTTGTTCTATTAACTTTGTACCCACCTCAATTTGCACTGTTTCAATATCACCATGACTTAAAGCGAGAACTAAAGTATTAATTTTTTGTTCAAGTTGCTCTTGTACCCATGCCTGAACATAAGGATTTGGCGCCAATAATCGTAAACTATCCTTTGTTTGGATGGCTTGCAACGGGCGCAACCAAGTGTTCAGCTGTTGTGCTGACAATTCACCCTCAAGATGGGATAGGCATTTTTCCCATAAGGGTGCTGACACATGAACTCCTTGATAATCAAATGATTGGAATACTATTTTGTCGTAAAAATACGGCGCATCTGCTATAGTGCGACGCTTATAGCATGACTGTTAAATCTATCGTCAATGGTTAGTTTTAGCAAGTAAAAATTATTAAGGCGGTTTAATGAAGTAGTGTTTGACTTATTAGTACATAAAACACTATAATTTCAGCCCTTTTGCCCATGCTGAGTCAATCGTCTGGGCGAAAACCATATAAGTTTAGTGGAGTTGGTGAAATGAAAAGAACTTTTCAGCCTAGTAATTTGAAACGTAAACGTACACACGGTTTCCGTGCACGTATGAAAACTGTTGGCGGTCGTCGCGTAATTAATGCTCGTCGTGCGAAAGGTCGTGCAAGCTTAACAGCTTAATTCTTCTCTATAACATAGGGAGGGCCATGACTTGGCAAAATTTAGCCGGGCCATGAGAATGAATAACCCGAGGGATTTTTCTCGGGTATTTCGTCAAGCAAAACGTACTAGTGGCGGAGGTTTGACGATATTAACGGTTGAAAACTCAGTTGAGCATCCTCGTTTGGGTTTGGCAATAGCCAAAAAGCATCTTAAGCTGGCATCACATCGCAACCGACTAAAGCGGATTATTCGTGCATCATTCCGACAACATCAATCTGCTTTTGCCAATATAGATATCGTAGTATTGTCGCGGCTTGACGTTAATAAGCGCAATTCAACCCAAATATGGGAAGCGTTGGAGCGACAATGGGAAACAGTGGTAGCGCAATGGAAAAAATCCTGATTGGCTTCATCCGAGGTTACCAATTGTTGATAAGCCCATTGATTGGCACACATTGCCGCTTCCAACCAACATGCTCTCGCTACATGATAGAAGCAATTGAGCGTTTTGGTGTTATTCGCGGTACTTGGCTTGGCATGCGGAGACTTTCGCGTTGTCATCCATGGCATGCAGGTGGTTTAGATCCTGTTCCTGAATTTAAGGAACCTCAGAGTAAGTAATGAATATTGAAAGCTCAATCTTTTAATATTCAGACTTAATTCACAAGGTCCTATAAGGCAAAAATACAATGGATAATTTGAAAACCTTTTTTATCTTTGGTTTGTTGATAGTTTCACTATTATTGTGGGAAGCATGGCAGAAAGACTATGTTCGTCCACAACAAGCAGCCCAAGTGGCAGCAACAATTGATGAAGAGTTACCTGCCATAACTACTGAGCAGCAGCAAGATTTACCTGATATGCCTGCAGCTGCCGTCTCTGTAGAAGGCTTGCCTGAAATAGATCAGACAACAGCCATTTCAACAGCCAATAAAATTCATATCAAAACAGATATAATCGATGTGTATATTGATACGCAGGGTGGTGACATTCGGAACTTGGCATTTTTAAAATATCCTGTGGAATCAACAACACCAGATGTGCCTGTACAATTTCTAGCTGAGACAGCATCACACTTTTTTGTTACGCAATCAGGATTGCGCTCTGATGTACAAGCTCCTACGCATTATGACCAATACACTACAGAAGTGAATCAATATGAGCTGACCGATGGTCAAGACACCTTGGTTGTCCCCCTACACTGGCGGTCAGAAGATGGGTTAAATATTACGAAGACCTACAGTTTCCATCGTGATAGCTATCTGATTGATGTTGATTATCAAGTGGAAAATAATAGTGGTGAGCGTTTTACTGCATACCCTTATGCTCAATTCAACCGTATCCGTCCACAGGAAGATTCCGGCTTCATCTATACCTACACAGGTGCTGTATTTTCCAGTGAAGGCAATGAATATGAGAAAGTAGATTTTGATGATCTAGATGATGCTGCTTTTAGCCGAACAGCTACAGGTGGCTGGACAGCAATGCTTCAGCACTATTTTGTGGCAGCACTTATTCCGATGAATAACGAGCAAGAAAATGGTTTTTACGGTAAATCAATCAATCAGCGTAATTACACCGCTGGTGTGAAAATGCCAACGATTAGTGCTGCAACAGGCGACATTGCACAAGCACATTATCAGATGTATCTAGGCCCCAAGGAGCATCAACGTTTAGAGGCCGTTACAGAGAATCTTGATTTAACAGTTGATTACGGGAAGTTAACCATTATTTCTCAGCCGTTGTTTACCGTTATGGAATGGATTCACCGTTTGACAGACAACTGGGGTTGGTCGATTGTTTTCCTTACTGTTTTGATTAAGCTGGCATTTTATCGTTTGTCTGCGGCAAGTTATCGTTCAATGGCATCAATGCGTAAATTGACGCCAAAATTAGCAACATTGAAAGAGCGTTTTGGTGATGATAAGCAAAAATTCAATCAAGCGATGATGGAATTGTATCGTACTGAAAAGATCAATCCATTGGGTGGTTGTTTGCCTATTTTGGTTCAGATGCCGGTCTTTTTGGCATTTTATTGGGTATTGGTAGAAAGCATTGAATTACGTCAGGCACCATTTATATTTTGGCTGCAAGACTTAACGGCAATGGATCCTTATTTTATCTTGCCAGTTTTATTCGGTCTTAGTATGTTCTTCCAGCAGAAACTAAATCCAGCACCTCAGGATCCGGCTCAAGCCATGGTGATGAAAGCTTTTCCAGTGGTCTTTACCGTGTTTTTTGCCTTCTTCCCCTCTGGATTAGTGTTGTACTGGGTTGTGAACAATATCTTATCAATCGCTCAACAATGGCATATTACCCGTAAGTTGGGTGCGCTTTAAATAGGAAGTATTGATCAGCATGGACACTATCGTTGCGATAGCCACTGCGCCCGGTCGTGGTGGTGTTGGTGTGGTCAGATTGTCAGGTGATAAAAGTTCCGAAATAGCCGAAGCAATATGCGGGAAATTGCAGCAAGCTCGTTTCGCTCAATTTAGCCATTTTAAAGATCATGATGGTGAAATCATCGATAGTGGTATCGCGATCTTTTTCCCTAATCCAGCCTCTTTTACCGGTGAAGATGTTGTTGAGTTACAAGGACATGGTAGTCCTCTGGTATTAGACCGGCTGTGCCAAAGAGCAATTAGCCTTGGTGCGAGAATGGCACGACCAGGGGAGTTCTCAGAACGCGCTTTTCTCAACAATAAAATGGACTTGGCACAGGCAGAAGCTGTTGCAGATCTGATTGATAGTTCCACAGAGCAAGCTGCACGCAGTGCGATGCGATCACTACAAGGTGTAT
>Ga0164311_10001802_pt1 | contig 10767 bp, 11 predicted proteins | sample GuaBasSedimGuay2_FD_121796 | JGI IMG/M metagenome (GOLD analysis project Ga0164311, IMG submission 121796) | Subseafloor sediment microbial communities from Guaymas Basin, Gulf of California, Mexico - Guay2, Core 4569-9, 9-12 cm | ecosystem: Environmental > Aquatic > Marine > Hydrothermal vents...
TACACAGAGCTACACAGAGGAGGCACAGAGGCCCTCAGAGAGTGCTTTTCTTTGTGTATCTCTGTGTCTTCTCTGTGCATCTCGGTGTAACAGTGAACCAGTGTGCGACTTTTGCCTCAATGCGTTTTTCCGTGAAAATCCGTGTTCCAAATAAATGATTTCAGCCCTGCGACATCTAAAGCTTATCGCCTCGCGCCAGTCGCCTTCGCCGTTCTGTGGTTTTGGGCGATGGGCATGATCGTGGCTGCGTTTGTCTCGATCACCGTCGCCTCGATCTTGCCGCGCGATAGTTCCCGCAACTCGTCCCGGAACTCGGCGAGACGTTCCTGAGGCAGACGCGCCGTCACTGTCACCTTTGCTGCAAACTCCTCGTCCAAGACCTGCCCCTGGCGCGCCGCGACTAGCCGCCGCACCTGCTCAAAGATGTTGTACGGCGTCACGACGACGATGGTGTGAGTAGGGATTTTGACCGCGCGGGGCAGCGCCGCCAACACCTCTCGCACGGCGTCACCGTAGGCGCGAACCAGTCCGCCCGTCCCCAGCTTGGTTCCGCCAAAGTAGCGCGTCACCACGACCGCCGCGTCTCCCAGGCCGCTGCCCCGCAGCACCGCCAGCGCGGGCGGCCCGGCCGTTCCAGAAGGCTCGCCGTCGTCGCTGCAATGGGCGATGATACTCGCGCCGTGACCGATGATATAGGCGGGGACGTTGTGGGCAGCGTCGGCGAACTCGCGCCGCACGCGGGCGATGAAGGACTTGGCCTCATCCACGCTAAAAACCGGCGCGACGGTGGCGATAAAGCGGGAATTGGCCACCCGGATCTCGCTGCGGGTCTGGCGGGCGGGAATCAATCGTTGTTCCATGTGAATCTCTTTAGAATTGCCCTACTTTGGCAAAGGCTGGCAGCGCGGGCAAAAGTGTGTGCCGCGCTGGCCCACCCTGATGCGCTCGATGCGCGCGCCGCAGCGGGGGCACGGTTCTCCCGCCCGCCCATAGGCCGCCAATTGTACCGCGAACTCACCCAACCGGCCATCCACCTGTTGGTAGGCTGCGTCCGGGAGCGTCGTGCCGCCGCTGGCGATTGCGGCCCGCAGCACGGCTCGGATGGCCCGGTGCAGCCGTCGCGCCTCATCCGGGGTGAGGGTGTTGGCCTGGCGCAGCGGGTGGACGCCGGCCCGCCACAGCGATTCATCGGTGTAGATGTTGCCCAGGCCGGCCAGGAAATGTTGGTTCAGGAGCAGCGGCTTGATACACCCGCGCCGCCGCGCCAGCATCTCTTCCAACCGCGCGGCGGTGAAATCGTCCGCCAGCGGTTCTGAACCGAGGTCGCTCAACGCTGCGGCGGGATCATCCACCAGCCGCAGCCGCCCGAACTTGCGCGGGTCGTAAAAGCGCAGACTGCGCCCGTCGTCCAGGGAGAGTTGCACGCGGAGGTGGCGGTCGTCGGCGCACTCGCCTTTTTCCAATGCCAGCCGTCCTGTCATACGCAGATGGATCAGCAGCGCGCCGCTGCCGTTCAGCTCGATCACGATCCACTTGCCGCGCCGCCCCACTTTGGCGACTGTCTGGCCTGTCAGCCGGCGGGTGAAAGCGGCGGGATCGGGCGGGACGACGCTGCGCGCCCAATGTACCTCCGCGCCGGTGATGGCGCGCCCCACCAGGGAGGCTCGCAAGCCCCGGACCACTGTTTCGACTTCGGGCAATTCGGGCATTGTGGAATCGGGTCTTCTCGCGTGTCTTTTCAATATTCCGGGGCAACATGCCAAACCCTAAAGGTTTTCCGAAACCTTTAGGGTTTTCTTCAAGTTATTGAAGAGTTACTTGCTCGCCTATTGCTGCGTTTCCCACCACTGCTGCCAGGCAGCGGCGTCTTGGCCCCAATCCTGTCCCGTGATGGCCGCCAGCGCCCACGTTGCGGCCTCGCGCACGTTCTCTTCCTCGTCCCCTAACGCCTGGATGAGAGCGGGGACGGCCTCCATCGCCGCCGGCCCGATCATGTTTAGCGCCAGGGCTGCGGCCTCGCGCACCTCCCAATCCTCATCTTCCAGGGCCTGGATGAGGGCGGGGACTGCCGCTACCGACTCTGGCCCGATAAACCCCAACGCGGTAGCGGCGGCCCGGCGCACAAATTCGTTTTCGTCCACCAGGGCCTGGGCGAGGGCGGGGATGGCTGCGGCGGCCTGCGGCCCGATGGCTCCCAGCGCGCCGGCGGCTCCGCTGCGCACTGGCGGGTGCTCGTCCTCCAGGGCCTGGACGAGATCGGGCGTCGCCTCCGCTGCCTCCGGCCCGATCATGCCGAGCGCAACCGCTGCGTACCCGCGCACCTCCCCACTTTCATCTCTCAAAGCCTGAGCGAGAGTGGGGACGGCCGCTCTTGCCTCCGGCCCAATTTCTCCCAACGCCAGAGCGGCGTATCCGCGCACTTGTGCATTCTCGTCTCCCAAAGCTTGGGAGAGGGCGGGAACGGCGCCTACTGCTGTTGGCCCCATCTCTCCCAGCGCCTCGGCGGCGGCCAAGCGCACCCATTGATCCTCGTCTTCTAGAGCGTGGATGAGGGCAAAGATGGCCTCGATCGCCTCTGGGCCGATCTCGCCCAGGGCCGTGGCCGCCGCCCAGCGCGCTTCGGCGTCCGCGTCTTCCAGGGCGCGCGCAAGGGCGGGGACGGCCTGCGACCCCATCTCCACCAGTGTCTCGATGGCGGCGTCGCGCGCGTCTTCGTTTTCGTCACCTAGAGCCTGGATGGCCTCTTGCACCTCTGGGTTGAGCGGTTCTGGGCTCGGGCCAGGTATCTCTGTGGGGGATGGCTCTGGGCCGGATGTGCAGGCCGCCAGGCCGCTTGTCAGGATTGCCAAAGCAAGCATCAGTGTAATGCACTTGTTCATCAAATCTCCTTTACGTTGCTCTCTCCTCTTAGCACTGCCCGTCCCCGCGCCAGCACTGTCTCAGGGTCATCTGCTTCTTGGACTTCCATCTCGCGCGATTGCAGCGCGGCATAGAACTCGGGCGTGCCGTAGGTGCGGGTTTTGACGACCACCGGCATCGGCACGGTGTGGCCCATGATGAGCGCCTGCTGGCGGGTATCGAGCCGCGCCAGCACCTCCCGCAGCGCGCCCGCTCCGCTGATGCCGGAAAAGACCGCCCGGATGTCCGCCTCATCGTCCAGCAGGCAGGTGACGCGGGTGCCGATCTGGCTCATCACCTCTGGATCAATGCCGCTGGGCCGCTGGTCCACGATCAGCAGCGTGACGTTGTACTTGCGCAGCTCGCGGGCGATGGCGCCAAAGATGGTGTGTCGGGCAATGGCGGGGTCGAGGAATTTGTGCGCCTCTTCGATGGTGATGACGAGCGGGAGCGGCTCTTGCCCCGGCTCTCCCAGCGCCTCCTCTGTGCGCCGGACGTAGTGAGCGTGAATGCGGCGCGTGATATAGTTGGCCACCAGCAGATACGCTTCCAGGCTGCTCCCATAGCGGCCAAATTCCAGGATGACGTTGACGCCCCGGTCGAGATAGTCCAGGATCCGGCGCACCGGGTCGTCCGGCGCCCGCGCCTGGAGAAAATCAAAGCGGCGGAATAGCCCCAATTTGCGCTGAATGGCGCCCAGCGTCCCGCCGTGAATGGTTCCTCGCTCCAATGCGCTGTCCAACTCTTCCAGGGGGTCGTTCTCGTCCAATAGCCGGGCGATCCAGCGCCGCCCCAGCCGCCGCCGCAGAAAGTAGAGCGCGCCGACCTGTACATCTGAGAGGGCCATCAGGCTGGCGAGGCTGTCCACATCCTCTGGCTCAATCTGCTCGTAGCCGATGCGCACCATGCCATCCACCTTGCTCCCCCGGCGGCGGGATGATTCCGCGTCCAGCGTAAAGACGGACACTCGCGTGTGAAAGAGTTGCCGCAGCCCCTTGACTTCCTGCCGCGACTCGTCCTGGCTCTTCCAGCCGTACTCGTTGTGCATGTCAAAGACCAGGTTGACGGCCACGCCCTCCCGCACCAACCCAGCCAGCAGTGTGCGGGTGAGAAAGGTCTTGCCGGTGCCAGTTTTGCCAAAGATGCCGGCCGAGCGCTCGACAAAGCGGCGCAGGTCGAGCGGCACGTGGATGCCCTCCATCTCTAACGGGTCGCCGATGTAAAAGTAGCCCGGCTCATCCTCGCGGCCAAAGATGAGGGCGATCTCTTCCTCGCTGGCCGGATGGACGGGTGTAAAGTGGGCCGGGATGGTCTTGACCGGCTTTGGTTCGCTGCTTCCCTCTTCGAGCACCAGCATGGGTGTGACGTGGACGCGGCCAAAGACGGCGCTGCCCCGGTAGACGCGGGCCAGGAAAGGATCAGAGGCATCGGGCGGAACTTTTTCGATGAGCGGGTTGAGGGCATCCAGTTGCACGTCACTGATGATGGAAAAGAAGCGCCGCCCGGTCTGCCCGCGCACGACGACGTAGCGGCCCACGGCCAGCCCTTCAATAACGGTGCTGGGGTCGAGCTTGACCTCTAGCCCTTGAGAGAGGCTCCCGGCGACGACGATGCCCAGCCTGGGAAGGGGCTGGGGTTGGGTGGGGCGGGGACCGAGGAATGTTTCTAGTTCTTGTTCGGGCGGTCGCTCATTCATTCGAAACCTCGTTGTCCACGTCGCCCGCGTCCTGCAAGTACACGGCGATTCTCTGCCCAAACTCTTCAATATCCGCTCGCCCGTGTATCAGAATGTCGTACAGCTTTACCGGATCAATGGCCAAATATTCGTGCACCAGGATGTTGCGGAAGCTGGCGATGGGGGCCAATCGCTCCGCGAATACAGGGGGCAATACTCCCTCCTCTCCGAGGCTCTCGATGGCCTGGCGATAGTCCTGAACGCGAGTGTCATAGTCAGCGGTGACAATGTGTGTAGCGATGTCTACTATTGCTTGAGCAGTGAGTTGCAGGCTGCGTTCGGCCGCGCGGTATTTCACAAAGTCGGACGTTAATTCGTCAAAGGAGTATCGGGCATAGCGGTCTAGTTCGGCGAGATAGACTCTCAAAGCTTCCAGGCGTTCTATGACAGTTTGAATATCTACCATCAAGTTCTCCTTCCCACTCGGGTCTCAAAGTGCTGCAAAATGTACCGGCGTTTGATTTTGCGCAGCGGTTCGGTGTCCACATAGTCTCGTATAGCTTGGGTCTCAAAGCATACTCGGGTGGTTTCGTCCGCACAGTAGAGCAAGCGACCGTCGTAGTAGACGCGATGGCGCAACAACGCCGGGGCCTCGGCCAAGTCTACTGCGTATACATCGTTCCGGCGGAACACGCTGCCAAGTTCGCCGGTGAGACGCAACAAGTGATTGAACCGTTTACCTTTCGACATGTCGGGGCTAAAGACCACCGCTATGTCCACGTCCGAAAGCGGTCCGATGTCGCCCCGGGCCTGGGAGCCATAAAGGTAGGCCAATACCACTCCGTGACGCTCAAAGGTTTCGTTCAACGCTGGTTGATATAGCCCTAGTTTTCCCAACGCTCCGCTCATGGTGTTTCCTCGCTTCGCAGCCGCCGCAGCAACCCCTCCAGCCGCACCGGATCTCCGGCCAGCAGGCGCGCCAGTTCGCGTCCCGCCCCCACCAGGAAATCCTCGCGCTCGCGCTCCGGTCTGGCAGCGGCCCCGGCCCGCAGGCTGGTCGCCAGCAGTTCGTCGGCCGGCGCATCGCGCGCTTCCAGCACCAGGCGGAAGTAATCAAGGCGGGCGGTAAAGGCCTGTACCTCCTCGTCGCTGCATTGGTAGAGCCAGTCGAGCGTCACCGGGGGCTGTGCGGGCAGGCGGTGGCGGACGGTCTCGTCATTGCTGCCGAGGCCTTGCCCCACACCGACCGCCAGCACGCTGACTTCGATGGGCACCTGGCGGTTCTCGCGCTGATCTTGAATGATCTCGTCGGGCGGGTCGGCGCCGATGAACTGGCGCACAAAAGGGTCGTCCTCCACGCTGACGTCATAGATCAGGCCGTAGATGGCGCTGCCGGGCGCCAGCCCATCCGCCCGCACGAAGGAGCCAAAGGCCGGAATGTCGGGCGTCATCACCCGGCAGCCGATGACAAAGCCGCGCGAGCTGGCCCGCAGCACGCGCCCCACTCGCAGATTTCTGTCGCTCATACGCGATGCCTCCTCCGGCCCCGGCGGGTCAGGGTCTTGTAATATGCTTTGGGCGAGAGGGCCGGCCGGATGCCCGCGCGCAACAATGACGCAGTCACCATCTCTTGGAACGCTTCCCGCTCTGGGCCGCTGATAAAGGCCAGTTCGTCGGCGCGAGCCAGCGCGTAAGGGTAGCCGCCGGCGATGCGCGACTGGGCGACGATGCTGGCGTGAACCAGGGCCAGCCGGTCGGCGTCCTCGGCCACCCAGGCCGGCGCCTCTATCCGCGCGATGACGGGGTCTTTGTCCTCCACGGCCAGGTTGAGGTAGAAGAAATGGATGGTGTGCCCTTCGGCCCGGTAATACTCGTGATTGATGGACGAGGGGCTGATAAAGATGGCGGAGCGCGCGCCCGGCGGCAACATTTCAAAGACGGCGCGGTCGGGCAGGTGTTCCAGCGGGTTAGGTTCTTGACTGGCGCGATTGGCGTCTCCACCCAGGCTGGCCAGGTGCAGCAGGCGCGTCACCTCGGCGCGGCGCGGCCGGCTGGTAAAGGCGGCCACGGCTGCGCCGCTCTCGCGGATGCGGTTCAGTTGGGCCAGGTAGGCCATCACTTTGGCGCGCCGCCATTCTTGGGAGCGTTCTTCCAATACCCACAGCAGGAGGGTACCGTCCACCACCGCCACAGTCGGGCCTGGCGGCTCGGCGGCGCACAGATCGGCCAGACGGGTGATTTCGGCCAGGTCGCGCCGCACGTCGAGCAGGTTGCCGGCCACCAGTATCCCGTTTTCGTACAAGTCGGATTCGGTATAGCCCAGGGCAGGCTCACTCGTGGCTTTTGGCGTCTCGCCACTGCCGCGCCGGTAGACGAGGCTGCCGATGTTGATCAGGTAATAGAGCGCAGCGCCGTGTCGGTCGGGCTGGATCTGTGAGCCGTCGGCGGCGATAAAGGTGAATCGCTCCGGGATGGCGGGCAGGGGGTGGGGAGCGTCGAACGGCTCGCCGGTCGGGATGGCGGCGCGGGCGGCACGGGCGGGATGGCGCAGTTGCTCGCCCTGGTCGGCGTATTCGGCCAGCCAGTCGCGCGCCAACGCTATCAAATCGGCGTACTGTTGGCGGCGGGAGGCCATTTCCTGGCCCAGCGCCCGCGTCTGGACGGTCAACTTGCTCAACTCGAGTGTCACTCGTTTCTCCTCTCTGTTTCTCCGGCACATTATACTTGAGGGGTGGGGCGCTGGCAAGCGCGGGCGCGCCAGCCTCACTTGCGCACCTGCCAACGGGAAAGTATAATGGTGTCAATATGATCAAGCTAAAGAAAGCGAGTGTTTCCCAGGCCGTCGCGAAACTGGACAAGCCGTTTTCGATGGTGAACGTCGCCACTGTGGGCGATATACTCGTCAGCGTCTACGCCTGCCAGGGAATGCTGGCATGGCACAGGCACGTGGATAACGATGAGGTGTTCTGGGTTTACGATGGAACTATTTCGTTGGATAGTGAGTGGGGGGATGTGCGGTTGCGGCCGGGCGAGTTGGCCGTCGTGCCCAAGGGGGTGGGGCATCGTTCCAGATCGGGGTTGCGCGCTAGCGTGTTGCTCCTGCGCTGCGGGTTCGCTCCCGAACGAAAGAACGGACGCCGCCGCCTCTATGGCGTCGCCGAGGAGTCAACGTTAGAGCGCGTTGATCTTCGGAGTGTGGCGCAGTCGCTTGATGCGCCGTTCAAGTTCCAGACAGCCGCCCAGATTGAGGACTCGGTCGTGCAGGCGGCGTGGGGGGAGGGCGCGTGGCCGGTCGAGGTACCGGCGCCTCACGATGTGTTGTTCTTTGTCTTGAGCGGCGCTGCGACCGCGCGCACGTCTTTGAGCATGATACACTTGCATCCAGGCGACCTGACCGTCGCGCCGCGCGGCGCGGTTTATCAACTCAGCACTGATAAGGAGACAATTTTGGTGCGGGTGACACGCGTAATGCGTGAATAGCGGGCGTTATTGTTCCTTGCCCGCTGGTTGCAGGACCTGGTCCACCAGCCCGTACTCGACCGCTTCCTCGGCTGTCATAAAGCGATCCCGGTCAAAGTCGGCTGCGATCTGTTCTACCGTCTGGCCGGTATGTTGAGCCAGCAGTTCGTGGATCAGTTCCTCGACGCGCTTTAGTTCCTTGTATTGAATTTCGACGTCGGGCGCGTACCCTTGTGCGCTGCCGCCGGCCGGGTGCATGTGAACGGTGGCGTGTGGCAAGGCGTAACGTTGACCTTGTGTGCCCGCTGCCAGCAGCACTGTGCCCATGCTGGCCGTCACTCCCACGGCGTAGGTGGCGACCGGCGGTTGTATCTGCTGGATGGTATCATAGATCGCCAGCCCGTGGTAGACCACGCCGCCGGGGCAGTTGATGTACATCGAGATCGGTTTTTCTGCATCGTCACCCGCCAAGTACAATAGCTGGGCCACTATCAGATTAGCGATTTGATCAGTGATCGGTGTGCCCACAAAGATGATACGCTGCTTGAGCAGCAGCGAGTAGATGTCGTAGGCGCGCTCGCCGCGCCCCGTTGTCTCGATCACCATTGGAATTAACGACGTAGGCGAAATCATTCTCGTTCCCCTTTGTTTTCTCGTTCTTCTGCTTCTTCGCTCTGTTCTTCGACGGTGCCAGGCTGCGGCGCTTCTCCCTTGGCGATGGCGACCAGCCGCTCCACGGCCTTTGCTCCCAGCAGGCGGTTGACGACAGTTTTGCGACCCTCGCCCGTAGAGAGAGAGGAGCGCATAGCTTTGGCCCGGTCGCCCCACGCGGCGCTGACCTCTTCGATATACGCTTCAATCTCCTCTTTGTCTATCTCGATCCTTTCCAGCACTATGACCTCACTCAGCGCCAGCGAGTGCCTGAGATGAGATTGGGCAGTGGGTTCAAACTCTTCCCGCAGGTCCTCCTCGCTTTTGCCGCTGATACGCAGATAGTCATCCAGCGCGAGCTGAGTCTGGCGCTTGACGGTCTGCTCGAAATCTTTGATTATGTCGTCCAGCGTCTCTTCGAGCACAAGCGGCGGATATTCGATCTGAGCCTGCTCCACAATGGCATCCACCACCTGTTCTGTGTATTCTGCATCCGCTTCCTGTTGCGCTTTCTGTCGTAATTGCTCCTTGACCGATTTCTCCAACTCTTTGAGCGAGTCAAAGTTGCCGACGGTGCGCGCCAGGTCATCGTCCAGGTCTGGGAGGGTGCTATCATAGACCTCCGCCATCTTGACGGTGAACTCTGCTTCCTGGCCCTGTAGCTCCTCTTGAGGAAAGTCGTCTGGCAGAGTCAATGTGAAGGTACGCTCGTCGCCGGCCTCCATCCCCACGAGGGCCTCGGAGAATCCCGGCGCCGGGTCGGTGGTTTCGGCGTCTAGCAGCAAACGGACCTGATCCAGGTTCATGAACTCGACATCGTCCACCCATCCCACCGCGTCAATCACGGCTCCATCGCCCAGCGCGACCGGGCGCTCGGCGAGTTCGAGGATGGCGTTCTGCTCGCGGATCTCTTGGAGTGTTTGCTGTACCTCTTTCTTGTAGATTCTGACCTTGCGGGGCTTGAGGCGGTAGTCGCGATAGTCGCCCAGATCCACCTTCGGGTGCAGGGGGATGGTGAACTCGAAAGTTACAGGGTCTAGTGCGATGTCCTCCAATGCAGCCGGGGCGTAGGGTTGGATATCTTCTTGCTCCAACGCCTCACGGTAGACTTTTTCGACCATATCATCGGCGGCTTCCTGACGTACTGCATTTTCGCCATAGCGTTGCACGATCAGCTTGTACGGCGCTTTACCTTTGCGAAAGCCGGGGATATTCACCTGCCTGGCGATCTTGCGCGCAGCGCGCTGCATGGCCTGTTGGGTCTGTTCCTCGTCCAGTTCAATGGTGAGGCGTAGCTGGCGATTCTCTAGCGGTTCGGTAGTGATCTTCACGTTTATGCACCTCCGGCATCTTACTTTTACACCACGTCAGAATGGGGAAGGCGGGATTTGAACCCGCACGGGTCGCCCCACGTGATCCTAAGTCACGCTCGTCTGCCAATTCCGACACTTCCCCATGCAAGCTGCATTATAACGCCGACTGGGTGTTCGCGCAAGGTTGACAATCGCGCTTACCACTGGTATCATCAAACGCAAGGTGTAAAACGTGGTGCGTGAAATGATAGGAGACAGCAATTCCCGTTTTGTAGCCGCGATTTCCAAATCGCGTGTATCTTCCCGCGTAAAGCACCCTGCGCGATTGCGAAATCGCGGCTACGACCTGACTTTTCACCCATAACGGGAATTGCTGGATAGGAGATGATTTGATGAATTTGGATGACCCTACATTTTTTGACGAGCTTGATCCGAGCGGTATGCTGGGGCGCATTGGCGAATTGCCGCAGCAGTGCCGGGCGGCCTGGGAGTTGGTTCGAGGAGCAGATTTACCGCCTCTCTGCGATGAAGTTCGGCACGTGGTCGTTTTGGGGTTGGGCGGTTCGGCCATCGGCGGCGCTTTGCTGCAGGGGCTGGTGGCGGAGGAATGTGGTGTTCCCATCACTATCGTACGCGGTTACACGCTGCCCGCTTTTGTCCACGGCTCCGAGTACCTGGTCGTCGGCTGTAGTTACTCTGGCAACACGGAGGAGACGCTCACGGCTTTTGGAGAGGGGTTGGAGCGGGGTGCCCAGATGGCGGCAATCACGA
>Ga0164311_10001805_pt1 | contig 10758 bp, 7 predicted proteins | sample GuaBasSedimGuay2_FD_121796 | JGI IMG/M metagenome (GOLD analysis project Ga0164311, IMG submission 121796) | Subseafloor sediment microbial communities from Guaymas Basin, Gulf of California, Mexico - Guay2, Core 4569-9, 9-12 cm | ecosystem: Environmental > Aquatic > Marine > Hydrothermal vents...
TTATTAGGAGTGAATATTTAGTTTAAATAAAACCTTGTGAAATATCTGAGATATGTTAGAATTCATAATAATGTGAATGGGAGGAAAGTGTTAACTTGTTATGAAGAAAGAGAAAGGTGATGTAAGAATAGGGAATGAGGAGGAAGGAGAAAGTAAGAAAGCAGACGAACAGAACAGTGGTAGTTCAGAAAGTTTTGGAAGATTGGTTGAAGATTATGGCTTGGTTGGTTGGGTCCGAGAGGGAGAGATAGTTAAAGGAAAGATTGTTTCATTAACTGGGGATGAGGTTCTCGTTGATATCGGATGTAAGTCAGAGGGTGTAATTCCTATCAGAGAGTTTTCAAACCCTGATGAATTGGAGGTAGGTCAAGAAGTAGAGGTATTACTGGAGAAGCTTGAGGATGTTGATGGCAACATTGTAATTTCTAAGGAGAAGGCGAATTTTCTTCTCAAGTGGGATGAGATTAAGAATGCTTATGAGAGGAATGAGACCATTGAGGGAAAGGTAGTTGGCTTTATCAGGGGGGGGTTAGGAGTTGACATAGGAGTTAAAGCATTTCTTCCTGCCTCTCAGGTGGATGTCCAGCCGGTGAGCGACCTTGGGAGTTTGGTAGGAAAGACCTTCAAGTTCAAGGTTGTTAAGCTAAACAGAAAGCGGAGGAACATAGTTTTATCGAGGAAGCAGGCGATATTAGAAGAGCGCGAAAACAAGAGGCAGGAGCTCATAGATACACTTGAAGAGGGTATGATTGTAAGGGGTGTGGTGAAGAACATCACCAACTTCGGTGTATTCGTTGATATAGGCGGGATAGATGGTTTAGTATATGTTACAGACCTGTCATGGGGGAGAGTGGATAATCCTAAGGATATTGTCTCTATTGGTGATGAGGTGGATGTTAAGGTGTTATCATTTGACCGGGAGAAGGTCAGGGTTTCGCTTGGGATGAAGCAGATAGAACCTCATCCATGGGAGAGTATTGAAGATAGATATAAAGTGGGGGATGTAGTTAAGGGGAAGGTGGTCTCTATTGTTGACTATGGTGCATTCGTTGAGATAGAGAAGGGCATTGAGGGGTTAATACATATATCGGAGATATCCTGGACGCAGAGGATAAAACACACTTCGGAGTATTTCAAGGTGGGGGAGGAGGTGGAGGCGATGATTCTCTCTATAGATAAGGAGAACGAGAGAATATCTCTGGGTATCAAACAATTGACACCCAATCCATGGGAGTCGCTTGAAGAGAGATTTCCTCCAGGCAAGAAGTTTAAGAGCCGTATAAAGTCAATCACTGACTTCGGTCTTTTTGTGGAGGTGGAGGAAGGCATTGATGGTCTTGTTCACATATCCGACATATCATGGAGCGGGAGAGTAGAAAGTCCGCAGGAGTCATTCAAGGTGGGGCAGGATATAGAAGTGGTGGTCTTATCTATTGATAAGGCGAATCAGAGGGTCTCGCTTGGGATGAAGCAACTGGTGAATGACCCGTGGGTGAATATTGAGGACTTATATAAAGTTGGGGATGATGTTGAGGGAGAGATTGTAAAGATGGCGAGTTTCGGCGCCATTGTCAGGTTGCCTGAGGGGATAGAGGGTCTATTGCATATATCTGAGATAGACGAGAAACATATAAACGAAATTGGGAAAATGCTCAAGGTAGGCGATAAGAAGATGATGAAGATTATCTCTATCTCACCAAAGGAAAGGAGAATGGGTTTGAGCATCAGAGAATATAAGAGGGCGGAGAGAAGTGCCAGCAAAGGTGGTAAGAATAAGAGGCGGGAGAAATAACCTATTGACCAGGAACATCTGTTTTGTAAGAATTTATATAGAGCCGAAGTGGTGAAATTGGTAGACGCGCTGGATTCAGGGTCCAGTGAGATTTATATCTCGTGCGGGTTCGAATCCCGCCTTCGGCATTTGTGGGTTTAAAATGTGATAGTATCTACTTAAAATCATTGTATCTGGTGATGATATGTTTAAGAAGTTGTTCTTATTGTTTGTGGTTGTCATAATTCCGGTTTTTTTATCAGCCCAGGAAGAGTTTCAGCCATCCTATGAGGACCTGATATACGATGCTGAGGATGCATTCTATCGTGAGGACTATGCAACAGCGATTGAACTCTTTAATAAGGCACTGACTCTTGAACAAGGTTCTGCGTCTGTGTGGGAGATGCTGGGAGATTCATATGTGGAACTGGGGAGTTTAACTCTTGCAGGAGATGCGTATAAGAATGCCATAAAGAGGGGTGATGCAACCCTTGAGTTGTGGCGTAAGTATGCTCAGACAATCGCAAAGATTGGCTCAGAGAAGGATAGGGTGGAGGCATATAAGGGATGGGCGAACGCCGACCCTAATGACCCTGAACCACATCTTGCCCTGCTTGAGATATACAAGGCGGTTGGTGATGAGAAGGGAATACAGAGGGAACTGGAGGCACTTCTGGGTATCGGGGTTGAAAACTATGACTACTATATTGAATTAGCAGACATCTATGAGAAGAAGAGGGATGTAGAGAGGGCGATGAAGCAGTATCGCTTTGCCATAGACATTGACCCGACGAGGTATGAGGCGCATCTCAGATTGGGCGACATACTGTGGAGTAAGGGAAACCTGCAGGAAGCATTGTATGAGTTTGAAGATATCGTCAGGTATAACCCCGAATTACCCTACGGTCACTATGGATTGGGCATTATATCCTATGAGTTGGGTGATGATAGAACCGCTATAAGCGAGCTAGAGATAGTTCTCAACAGTTCTGAAGAGGGCAGGTATCGTGATGAACTCGGCGACAGGTATTTCAAGGCACTTAAGGTCCTCACAGAGCTCTATCATCGTGTAGGGATGTATGATGAAGTGGTAGAACTGGCTGGTAGGGCGAGGGGAATGGGATACAACGATGACGATGTCTTCTATCTTGCCGGAAATGGTCTGATGAACCTTGGAAAGACCGATGAGGCAGAGGATTTTCTTAAAGAGGCGATTTCACTGAATTATAAGAACGCAATGGCACATTATGACCTGGGTAGGATATATTTTGAGAGAGCGGACTTTTCATCCTCTGTTATAGAACTTGAGAGTGCGGTTAAGTACAATGATAAACTCTATGGCGCCTATCTTCTTCTTGGTTATGCTTATAGCAATCTGAACGATAGTGATTCTGCATATATGAACTTCAAGCGGGCGCGGGAGTTAAGAGGGGGTGAGTTTGAACCGCATTTTGAGATTGCCAAGATTCTCATCTCTTGGGGGAGATATAAGGATGCTCTGGTATGCTTGGAGCAGGCTAAGAAGATACAGCCAAGGAATGCTGATGCGCTCTATTATATAGGGCAGTCGTATGAAGGTCTGGGAGAATTAGAGAAAGCGATGGAGAACTATGAGCAGGCGACATTTATAGATAGAGAGCACTATCTTGCTTACAATTCTCTGGGGGATGTTCACTGGAAGTTGGGTAATGTGGAGAGTGCACTCACCTCCTATGAACAGGCGTTCTCTATAAAGGTGGATTACATTCCCGCGTATATCGGCTTTGCAAGGTGCAATGAAGAACTTATGTATTATGATGATGCCATTCACGCTTATGATAGTGCTCTTGATTATGATAACGAGAACATTGTTGCTCAACTGGGAAAGGGAAGAAGCGAGTATAAGGCGGGCTATTATGATAAGGCGGAGGAGGACCTTAAGAGGGCTATAAAACTGGACCCCAATCTTTCAGATGCACACTTCTATCTGGGCAGGGTATATGAACAGAAAGAGAAGTTTGAAGATGCTGTTGAGGAATACCATACTGCGGGACAGCTTGACCCTGAGAACTATGACGCATTCTATCGGGAGGGATTCCTGCTTCTCAGGCTGAAGAGAGATGGGGACGCAATTCTGCCTCTTGAAACGGCTACCAAATTGAAGCCATCATCAGTGGATGCACACCTTTTGCTTGCTGTGGCGTATGAGAATACTGATATGCTTGATTGTGCGGTGAAGGAATATAGGCGGCTGGCGGAGATTGAACCGGACAACAAGGAGCATTTTAGAAATATTGGGGTGTTAGAGAGAATGAGGAATAAATATGATAGTGCAATCAGAGCATTTAGCAGGGTGTTGGAATTGGACCCGGACGATGCAGATGCATACGAGATGCTCGGTGACCTGTATAGGATAAAGGGGTATCAAGCGAAGGAATGGAGGCAGTATGATGAGGAGATTAGGTGGCTTGATATGGCGGTGGATAAATATCAGCAGTTTATGGCTCTGAGACCCAATGATGAGAGCGTCCCATTCATTCAGCAGTTTATAGAGGGCTACCGGAAATATAAATCATTGCCAGAGGAGGAGAGAAAGATTGTTGAGTTCTACTTCTCTTGGTAGATTGAGTTATAGCATTCTTCTTTAATAGAAGGGGTTAGAGTTATGAAGAATTTCTGGTTCTGGATTATTGTGGGTGTAGCAGTAGTTGTGGTAATAGTTGCCGTAATTATATCAAATATGATTATATATAAAGGTGGGAGCTTCTTATCTCTCACCGATAAGTATATTGGTATCGTCAAGATAGAGGGTTCTATATATGATTCAAGGGATATAATCAATCAGATAAAGAAGTATAGAAGGAACGATGCGGTCAAGGGTATTGTGGTCAGGATAAACAGCCCGGGTGGTGGCGTCTCACCCACTCAGGAGATTGTCTATGAACTTGAGAAGACAAGAAAGGAACGAAATATTCCGATATACTGCTCTATGGGTAGCATCGCTGCGTCAGGCGGATACTACATAGCCACCGCCTGTGATGAGATATACGCAAATCCAGGCACCCTTACGGGAAGCATCGGGGTTATAATCTCACTGGCGGATGTGAGTGAACTTATTGCCAAGATTGGATTCAAGATGAATGTCATCAAGAGCGGTGAGTTCAAGGATACCGGCTCTATGTTCAGGGAGATGAGTGATGATGAGAGGAAACTACTTGAAGGTCTGGTTGATGACATATATAACCAGTTCGTGGAGGCAGTGGTTAAGGGAAGAAGTGATATTTTGAAGAAGAAGTTGGGGGTGAATAAAGAGGATAAAGTGCGTGAGTATATTCTCAAGTATGCTGATGGTCGTGTATTCTCGGGTCGTCAGGCGGAGGAATATGGATTTATAGATGAACTTGGGACGCTCAGTGAGTGTATTGATGCCTGTGCGAAAGAGGCGGGTATAGAGGGTAAGCCAAAAGTAATATTCCCCAAGAAACCAAGGGGTCTGCTGGATATACTGGTTGGAGAAAATACATTGAGTCCTATAAAGGATAGGTTAGAGCAGACGCCATCGGTTGAATATATGTTCAGGATATTTTAGTGTGGTTGAGGTTAGATATTATGGGAATTATGTCTTCTCTTGAGTTTCTTCACCGGGCTTTTTGAATTTCTTGTTGAATAACCTTGCCAGGCGTGATTTTCTTCTATCCGCCTGGTTTTTGTGTATCACTCCCTTCCTTGCTGCCACATCAATCTCACTGTATGCTAATCTGAGCTGATTTCTTGCTTCGTCTTCATTTTCCGACTCAATAGCCAGTCGTGCTTTCTTTATGAATGTGCGCATCCTGCTCTTGACCGCCTGATTGCGTAGGCGCCTCTTCTCTGACTGCCTGAGTCGCTTCTTTGATGAAGGTAATCTTGGCATATTATTTCATCCTTTCTTATATATGAGTTCTATTTATAACAGTAAAACGATTTTGTGTCAAGAAAGATTTAGATATTTTGTCCTTGTTAAAATATTATCAGATAAACTAATCTGGGTTTTTGATTAAATTACGATTAGACCCTCTGAAAAGTGGGCAAACCATCCCTTATGAACACTTTTATATTGTCCCCCTCCTTGAATTCACCTTTTATCAGCAAATTCGCCAGTGGTTGTGATATATACCTATCTACTGTTCTCTTCAGTGGTCTTGCACCATAGGTTGGGTCATAGCCCTCCTTTACCAGGAAGTCCTTTACATCATCGGTAACATTAACACTAATCTTTCTATCTGAAAGCCGTTCCTCAATCTCATTGAGAAATAAATTCACTATCTCTCTTATGTGTTCAGTCCTCAAAGCTGTGAAGACGATGATATCATCTATTCTGTTTAGGAACTCCGGTCTAAAACGCTTTTCTACTTCATCCATGACCTCCTGTTTCATCTGGTTGTATATGGCATCGTTTTCGGCAAAGTCGGGTCTCTCACTTATCTTCTTTATCTTCTCTGCACCGATGTTAGAGGTCATGATGATGATTGTGTTTCTGAAGTCAACGGTTCTACCTTGGCTGTCAGTAAGATGACCCTCGTCAAGCACCTGAAGCAGTAGATTGAATACATCGTTGTGCGCCTTCTCTATCTCATCAAGCAATATTACCGAATATGGTTTTCTTCTCACCGCCTCTGTTAACTGACCCCCCTCTTCATAGCCAACATATCCAGGTGGTGCACCTATCAGGCGTGAAATGGAGAACCGCTCCATATACTCGCTCATATCTATGCGGACAATAGCATCCTCGCTCCCGAATAGGAACTGTGCCAGTGTTCTTGCGAGTTGCGTCTTGCCCACACCGGTTGGACCGAGAAAGATGAACGAGGAGATTGGGCGGTTGGGGTCAGATAAGCCCGCTCTTGAGTTCCTTACTGCCTGGCTCACTGCCTTAACCGCCTCTTCCTGGTTTATCACCCGTTTGTGTATAAACTCCTCCATTCTTAAAAGTTTGTCTGCCTCTTCTTCCGTAAGTTCGCTCACAGGGATACCTGTCCACTTTGATATGACCTTCGCAACCGCTTCTGGATTGACTACTGACTTTGCCTGTGCCTCACTCTTCTTCTTTTCCCACTCTTTCTTTATCTCATCCAGTTTTGCAGAGAGTTCCAAATCCCTCACATGAAGTTTCTGGGCTGTCTCAAAGTCCTGCTTTGCTATCGCCTCTTCCTTCTCAACCCTGAGTTGTGCTATCTCCTCCTCCATGTTTCTCAAATCTGGGGGAATAATAAGATTGGAGAGACGAACCATCGCAGATGCTTCGTCAATTGTGTCAATTGCCTTGTCAGGGAGGAAGCGTCCTGATATATATCTGGCAGAAAGCCGAGCCGCCGCCTCTATCGCCTCGTCAGAGATGGTAACCTGGTGATGCTCCTCATACTTTGGTCTTAATCCCTTCAATATCTCTATGGTCTCCTCTACTGTTGGTTCATCAACAATGACTGGCTGAAATCTCCGCTCTAGAGCAGAATCTTTCTCAATGTATTTTCTGTATTCGTCAAGTGTGGTAGCACCAATGGTCTGAAAATCTCCTCTTGCGAGGGCAGGTTTCAGGATGTTGCCAGCATCTATTGCTCCCTCCGCCGCGCCTGCTCCTACAAGGGTGTGAACCTCGTCTATGAACAGTATTACATTACCAACCTTTTTGACCTCTTGCACCAGGGTTTTCAATCGTTCTTCAAATTCACCTCTGAACTTCGTTCCCGCAACCATCCCCGCAAGGTCCAGAATTACAATTCTCTTATCAGCGAGTATCTCGGGGACCTCCCTGGCCACTATCATCTGCGCAAGTCCCTCCACTATGGCTGTCTTACCGACACCCGGCTCACCTATCAATACAGGGTTGTTCTTCGTTCTACGGCATAGTATCTGGATAAGGCGTTCTATCTCATCTTCTCTGCCTATTACTGGGTCAAGTTCACCTTTCTTTGCCAGTTCGGTTAGGTCTCTTCCAAAGGTGTCAAGAGCAGGTGTCTCTGAATCAGGGCTTGCACCGAACCTGCCCACATCCTCAATGCCTGCTGACTTAAAGGTGAGAGAGCGAAGTTCTGAAATATTAACACCCAGGGATGTGAGAACCTTGACCGCTCCGCAGTCGGTTATATCTAATATGCCCGTCAAAAGATGAACCTCGGTCACCAGACGTTCTCCCCGCATTCCTATCTCTTCTACTGCCCTCCTAATGGATGCTTTTGCCCTCGCTGAGAGGTCAATGTATCTACCAGATTTCTTACCTTCGTATTCCTTCAGGGTATATTCTTCCACTGCCGAGAGGAGGCGGTCAAATGATATACCGAGTTCATCAAGCGACTTTCTAACAGGCGACCTTACATCCCTTGCAATACCGGCGAGAAGATGCTCGGTGCCTACATGAGGGGCATTGAACTTTACTGCTATTTCCTGGGCGAATCTTATTGCCTCCTGAACCTGTGGACTGAAATAATCCTCAACCATCTAATCACCTTCTCTATGTTTATTAGTTTACTATACTATACTATATACTATCAAATACATAGTCAAAAATAGTGCCACTTGTTGAATTTATTACAGTGCTGAGATGTTAAATTCTTATTTCTTGACAGGTCTATGATTTCCCTCTATAATCTTTATAAGTTATGGAGGGGAGAGTATGAGGTATTTTGTAATAATATCGTTATTATTGTTTATCGTGTTTTCCCTCTTTGCACAGGAGAGGTATGTGCCCTATGGTGAAGAAAGAGTTATTGATTCACCGACTGCCTGGACAAAGGGTAGAGGGGAGTATGAGATATACATAAGGTTTTTACCATTTATTATCGGTGGCGAACTTGGGTTGAGTGATTTTCTCACACTCGGCATCTCCTATGGTGGGTCAAATGTCATTGGATATGGCTCACCTGACTGGAATCCAAGACCCGCCTTTCTGGTGAAGGCACAGTTGACGCAGGGTGGTGCGGTATTTCCGGCTATTGCCATCGGGTATGATGACCAGGGGTGGGGTCCCTACCACGACGAGATAAATCCCTATAAAAGAAAGAAAGACAATGTAGAAGAGCACTACAATAGGTATCAGTATAAGTCCAAGGGGATATTCTGTGTCTTCACACAGGAGTTCTCGTTTCTGGGGGTCGCCAGCGTTCACTTTGGAGTAAACTACGCGATAACTGAGCGAAGTGACGATAGAAGTATTAATGTTTATGCGGCGCTTGAAAAGTCCATAACACCTGACTTCTATGTGCTATGCGATTATGACCCGGGCTGGAATGATAACAACGATTATGCTCTTGGCGGGAATAAGGGCTATCTTGACCTTGGAATAAGGTGGCGCATATCCAAGGAGTTCAACATTGAGGCGTATGCAATGAACTTGTTGCAGAACCAGAAGGAGAAACTCGGTGAAGAGGGTCGCTGGTATCGGGCGCTCTTTCTATCATACGAGACATATTTCTAATCTATTGACTTCTGGAGGTAGATATGGCGGACTATGGTTTTGGTGTTCTTGACTTTGAGAAACCCATATACGATATGGAGACGAAGATAAAAGAGCTTGAACGGCTTCAGGGTGAGGAGGGTCTTGACCTCAAGGATGAGATTAAGGCGCTGAGGGCGAAGGCGAATAAACTGAGGGAGGAGATATTTGCGAATCTTGATTCCTGGCAGAGAATACAACTTGCGAGGCACCCCAAGAGACCTTACACAACTGACTATGTAGAGAATATGCTTGACGACTTCATAGAGATACACGGTGACCGTCTGTTCAGGGATGACAAGGCAATTCTTGCCGGCTTTGGAGTCCTTGATGGTCAGACAGTATGCATCGTGGGACATAATAAGGGGCATACCACAAAGGAGAACCTTGAGAGGAACTTCGGCAGTCCGCACCCGGAGGGTTATAGAAAGGGCTTGAGAGTGATGCGTCTGGCGGATAAGTTCGGGGTTCCAATAATAACCTTTCTGGATAGTGCTGGTGCGTATCCAGGTATTGGAGCTGAGGAGAGGGGGCAGGCAGAGGCGATAGCAAAGAACATCCTTGAGATGTTCAAGTTGGGTGTTCCAATAATTGTGTGTGTTACGGGAGAGGGTGGAAGCGGTGGGGCTCTTGGCATAGGCGTGGGTGATGTGGTGTTGATGCAGGAGTATACCTATTACTCGGTGATATCGCCTGAGGGCTGTGCGGCGATACTATGGCGTGACAGGGCTGAGGCGCCGACATCTGCGAAGATATTGAGGATTACTGCACCTGACCTAATGAAGCTGGGCGTAATAGATGAGATTGTGTCTGAGCCAATTGGTGGTGCGCATAATGATTACAAGTTGGCAGCAGAGAATCTAAAAAAAGCGATAGTCAGGCACTTAAAGCCACTCTTGAAGATGGGTAGGGATGAACTTATAAGGAAGAGGAGGGAGAAGTTTCGTAAGATGGGGTATTATGCGGAGTCAATTGAGGAATCAAAGCGCCTGCTGAAGGAGGGAATGGGGATATTTAAGAGTTAGATTTATAAGGTAGTTTAGTAGTTTTATTAAAGTACAGAAATGTCAGGTAGTTTAGAAGACATATTCAGAGATAATAAGTTGGTTTTAAGGATTAAGGATAGATTACCATATCTATTTCAGATAGCAGAGTTATAGAGTTCAAGAGCTGGAAAGATTGGTATGGAGGTTGGTTAAATAAGAGAGAAGATAATAATTGCTCTGTTAATAATAAATTTGGCGAGGATAATGTGGATACAGATATAAAGATAACAGAACCAGAAACTGATGTGAAATTGTTCGGGAATCCAATTTCTATTAAGACGATCACAGGAAAGGGATTGAGTGGAATCAAGATAATATGGACAGTTGATTCTGAAAAGGCAAGAAAATTTAGAGGTAGTTATTACCCCAGTTGTGACCTCTTGCTTATTAACATAAACTGGGGTGGGAAGGGAGGATTATATTTAATACCTCTATCAGTTCAGAGAGAGATATTTAAGAAATTAGGGAGAAATAAATACATTAAATTACCTAAA
>Ga0164311_10001806_pt1 | contig 10757 bp, 10 predicted proteins | sample GuaBasSedimGuay2_FD_121796 | JGI IMG/M metagenome (GOLD analysis project Ga0164311, IMG submission 121796) | Subseafloor sediment microbial communities from Guaymas Basin, Gulf of California, Mexico - Guay2, Core 4569-9, 9-12 cm | ecosystem: Environmental > Aquatic > Marine > Hydrothermal vents...
AGGCCTAGATATTCGTCTCTTAGGTCTAGATGTGCATCTAAGCTTATTATGGCAAGTTTTTCCGGGTTTTTCAGGGCTTGTGTTATACCTAGGGTTATTGTATGCTCCCCGCCAATGAAAATTGGAATTTTCTTGGCTTCTAACAGTTCTTCGGCAACTAGCCTAAGCCTCTTCAATGTTTCGTTTATATCGGCTAAAACGTCCAGATTCCCTAAATCATGGATTTTTACTTTCTCTATGTCCAAGCCAGTTCTGAAATTGTAAGTTTCTATGTTTTGCGAGGCTTCACGTATGGTTGTTGGGGCGAATCTTGCGCCTGTTCTATAAGTGCTTGTATAGTCGAATGGAACCCCTAAAATTGTGTATGCGGCTTCGTTGAAAGGTTTTTGATAGCCGCTAAATGGCATGGAAGGCGAAACGTAAAGCTTTAGATAACTCAATTTTGCATCTCCTAACCTTAAACTAACAGAAAATCAGCAAAAACACTTAACAATTTCTATAGAAAATGGTGGGGCCGCCGGGATTTGAACCCGGGATCGCCAGCGCCCCAGGCTGGTATCCTAGACCAAACTAGACGACGGCCCCACATGGATAGACGGATACCCTATCATTTATTTTCTTTTCTGAGTGGCTTATAACCATTCATGTCTGTTACGTATTCGAATCTAACATTTACTAGATATTTTGTCTTCTCGATCAGTTTTTGCCACTTTATGTATGTTTTTCTTAGAATTTTTACAGAGAGTTCATGGATCCTTTTCGCCATAGTGTAGTGCACAGATAACCAAATCTGATAAGCTAACACTTCGGTTGTTGTCTATATCTGAATTGGAATTCCAATTTGGTTCACCTGGTTTTGAGCTGTAGGCTAATGCTATAAGGACTAGATCGGTTAGGGCAACCTCTCCATCAGCGTTTATGTCTCCCGGAATAGTTACGGTTATTAGGCCATTGATGAAACGATTATTTAATGTGTCTGTCTCGTTGGGAAGAGGCGTTACATATGACCAAATAATGTATTTTCCTTTTTCCCAGCAGGAAGTATTCCATATTACAGTTATGGTTGCTGAAGACCCGTTTAGAAGTGTAATCTCTCTAGTTTCAAGGATTGTCTCATTAACATAAACTGTTACATTGAGTGGTTCGGTAATTTCGCCTTGACCATAAATTGTGGCGTTGATTTCTACGACAAAGCCTTGACCTACAACAGTTTTAGAAGAAGTTACATTGGTTATTGATATGTCAAAACTCTCGTTTATAGTTCTGTTGATTATGTAAATGAAAACTGGTAGCCAACGCCGAATTACCTTCTCAATGTCGCTCGGCGCCGGATTAAAGTATTCAAAGATGCCCCTCTCCCACCACGTATTTGGAAAAGGCCCAGGCTCATATTGCCATGCACTATCATTTCTATAGATTTCACAGGTGAATGCAAATGTGCTTCTGTTCCCGTACATCCAATCGTCCCAAACTCCAGAAGTGGTATACCAGTCGCCGCTCTGCCCATACCAAACGCCAGTAATGTCGGCGATTTCTGATGCTACTTCAATGAAAAATTCCTCATCAGGAGGAGGTTCAGTAGTATAACCCCATGGATAAACAACACATTCAGCTCCAGAATGAAAGCTTATAGCATATTTAAAGTCATGTTGCAAGGCAAAATCTCTGAAAGCTTGTGTTTCAGGCTCTGAGAATGGCGCCGACCCACGGTAATCTTCGTCTCCGGGATAGGGGCTTCCACTTTGCGCAGAAGCGTTCCATTGATAGCCATAATTTCTGTTTAAGTCAACACCGCCAATCCAATCCTCATTGTATAAACCGTCACCATCATCATCAACTCCTTCCCATCTTATAAACTCGTAATGTGTACCATTCCAGAAGAATAGGTCTTCTATATATCCATCACCGTCTTCATCGTCAGGAGGGTCCTCATCAAGTAAACCGTCACCGTCATCATCGCATGGGTGGGCGTTTTTACGCTGCCAATCATTGTGTTCTACAACTTCGAAGCCGTCAACATTTAACGCGGGAATTATGTAGATTTCGCTATGGTTCAGCAGATAGGTTATAGTTTCGTTGTTGCCAAAACTGGTTGCGGCATCTATAGCGAAGTATAATGGCAGTTCCGCACTAATTAACTCACGAGCATGATGATAGCCTATAAAAAGTACTTTAGGCTTAGGATGATAATTTAATTCATTTGTAAGCCTTATACAGTAAATTTCTCTATTATTCCAGCTTCTTCCTATAGAAAAAACATCCGCAACATTAGGATATGTATTATTTAAATAGAGAAGTGTGTCGACAATTTCCGTGTAGTTGTGGTAATGATTAAAATCCTTCCATGGCCCGACATCATTCATAGTAAATCTTTTGAACTCAGCGTTGACAAATGAAAATTCAAAGGAAAAAAGTGTACTTACAGTAAGCAATACAACCATTACTCCAAAAATATTTCTATTCAACAACAATTGCCCCCGCGTAGTCAATTAATTATCTTATTTAAGATTTTACGGAAAAATCTTCTGGTCATTTATTTTGTTCTCCAGAATATAGTTGTAATTAACGATGTGAACAGCATCTTTAGTAAGATTGTAGTTAGGAAAATCTGATATCATCATTTACTTCGTGTTTGATGTAATTGTAGTGAAGTAGAGGTATGCGTGGGTGCTGTTTGAAGTTTCAAGTCGACGTGACGGAACAGTTACCTAATTTCAATGATTCTAAAAGGAATTTTAAAGGGGGTTTCCGCAATATAGTCAGACCTCAACAGAAAAAGACATTAAAACTTTAACTTCCACTAATCTTCTGCTTAGGTTGTTTCTGCGGTTTCTGTTTTTTCTGTTGGAGTTGTTGGCGGTAGGCTTTCTGCGGATTCTGTTGGCGTTGCTGTTGTTTCTGCGGTTGGCGTTATTATCGCTTCTTCTTCGGGGGGTAATCCCATTTTTTCTTCTCTTGTGTAGAGTAGGTCTGGCGGTGGATATGGCGTGTTGAGTATGGTTGACAGTAGATATATTGATGTGAATACGTGTTGGTAGACTGTGTTTAGTATGTATGGCACTTTTGTTTCCGGGTCCATTTCCAGCATTTTTTCTATGTCTTCCATTCTTCCTTCTAGGGTTGCTGTTCCTCTCGTTGCGTATTTTACTATGCTTGGTTTTGTTCCTATAACAAGCGTGAAAGTTATGGTTATTTGGCCGCTTTTTCTTTCTTGCTCTTCCAGTTTGGCTTTAACATTGAATTCTATTTCCTGTTCTGGTGGTTTAGGATTTAGCTTTTCTCCTACTATATGGTCTATTTTTACGTCTACTGTTACTCCTTTGACGGTGTATTTTGGGCAGATGACTGATTCCCCGCTCTAGAGCGAATAATTGGTTCTTCGCATATTAAGGCTTGTTGGCTGCAGTGTTGATGTTTTGTGTGTAGGTATTTGCTACAGACATTTTTGGATTAATTAAAATAATCGTAAGTCGTAAGACGTAATATTTAAATCAGAATCCGACTCAAAATATAGTGAAAAACTTCTCAAAGGAGTTTCAGCGCCATGCCACGCCAAAAACAAAAAGACAAAGGCCCATTCTCATTCACGATGGGATACGGAACCCAAGGAAGAAGAAAAGGCCAAAAAATAATACAGTACGAAGAGGAAAGTGTAAAAACAGCCCTAAAAAACGGAAAAATCGAAATTTCAGTAAGCAAACCAATAATCTTGGACGAATATAACCATCCATTGCGTAAAAAATACAACATAGACAAATACGATTTGCATCCAGGCTACGTGTTTCCAGAAACAGTAAGAAACTTAATTCCAAAAGGCACGCCGGAATACGTTGACAGAGGACAACGCTACGTAGAAAGAATAGTTCGCGCACTCTACTATTTCAAACAATGCGCCCTAGTAGGCCCAAGCGGAACAGGAAAAACTCACATAGTCTACCTAGTCGCGGAACTCTGCGGACTCCCAGTATGGGAAGTAAACTGCGGGCTCCAAACATCAACCTATGACCTATTCGGCAGATACATAGGTTTAGGGAAGGAAAACTGGGTTGACGGCCAAATAATCTTATGGTGCCGATACGGCGGAATCCTCTACCTAGACGAAGCCAACATGATGAAACAAGACGTAGCAGCGAGAATGAACCCAATAATGGACACGCGAGGCCACATAGTCCTAACGGAAAAAGACAATGAAGTAGTGCATCGGCATCCATACGGCTACATAATAATCTCGATGAACCCATTCTCAGCAGAATTCGTAGGAACCAAACCGCTAAACGCAGCCCTAAGAAGAAGGCTCTCAGTGTGGATAAACTTCGACTACTTAAGCGTGGGAGACAACGTATGTCCAGACGAAGTTGAACTAGTAATGAAGAGAAGCGGAGTAGACAAAGAAATAGCCTACAAAATCGTAAAAGTAGGCGCAGAACTAAGAAGGCAATATAAAAACGGTGATTTGCCTTACGGACCATCGCCGGGAGACCTAATCAACTGGGCAACCCTAGTCGCCGATGGGTGCACGCCACAGGAGGCAGCAGAAGAAACCATTGTGGGAACAACAAGCGATGACGTAGAAATTCAAGAAGCAGTAAGAAGAGTAGTCTATTCGGTTTTCGGCAAAGGATAGGCAGGCGAGAATAGATGGACTTCTTCGAATATGCATGGACAATGGCTCTTCAAATAACCAAGAAGAACCACGAAGACATAAAAGTGCTAACACGCGAAAACCTAACCTATCCAAAAATAAGAACAGACAACTACGGATACGTTCTCTACCTTCCAGCCCCTAGAAAAATCAAAAACAACAAAATAGCCTTCCAGGACATGCACCTAAATCTCGAAGATGACCACCACAAGAGAGTTTTATGGCAAATGTTCAAAGCTTCAACCTACCATCTAAGCGTCCATGCAGCCATATCAGACTATACCCACTATAAACAGTGGGTCAAACGCAAAAACATTGAAAACGCGATATTTGCAATCTCAACAACAGAAGATGCAATCGTAAATGCATATCTAAAGGCATATTGGAACTTCCTCATCCCAGAAATAGCAATCGCAAACGCCATCTCATACCTAAAATTGAAGCCAGTCTCCCATATCAAAAATAAGTCGCTTGTATTACGTGCGGCAATACTCTCAGAGATAATAATTGGAAAAATTAAGGGAGTAAAGGTAAATGATGAAATAGTTAACGAAGCCAAAAGAACCTCGGAAATGTTTAGAGAATTAGAAAATAAAGCCTACAAACTTTTTAAAGAAAATGAAAAAGGCGAAGAAGTCAAAGAAGCCTTAAACTCCTTAGTCGATGAGAAAATTAGAGCTGCAGAAGCAATATACAATATCCTATCTAAATTTGATGAAACAGCACAGATTCCATCCTTACCCTATGCAGACAATCACGGAAAGAACACCTTATTCCAGAGAAAAATTCCAGAAGAAGAAGCAATAATGAAAACAGCACAGAAAACGTACAAAATGCTTGAACCAGAAAAGGATGACTTAAACGTAAAATTTTTCATCGAAACCTTCTATAAAGATGATGTCGCCCAAATATTCTCAAACTGGAAATCAACTCTTGAAAGAAAAAACAAGATCATAGCCAAGTATAAAGAGTTGGGAAAAGACACGAAATTCTCGGCATTTGAATTTCCAGAAGAAGATTATACAGAATACTTACGCCGCAGAACTGTTCTTGGCAGCCCCATCAGAAGAATCCTCGAAAAGCTTAGACTTCTAAAAAATGTTACAGGAGAGGACTTCCGCCAAGAAGCAGGATTAGTCGATTTACAAGAAGCAATACAAGTTATTGCGAGCAAAAGCCAAAGAACCGACATATTTGTACGTGAAGAACTACAAACCAGAGAAGACCGCTGGGTGATACTAATCGACGCTAGCCGCAGCCTAAAATTCTTCACAGGAAAAGTTCGAGACATAGCCCTCTGCCTAGCAGAAGTCGCGAAAAACTTGATAATAAACCAGAATGCATGGGCAATGTATGCTTTTAACAACAAATTCTACATAATCAAAGATTTCTCAGAAACATTCTCAAGCAGAATCAAAGCAAGAATAGGTGGATTAAAGCATGGAGGGATGACCTACATACCAGACGCGATTAAAATAGCATTCGAAGCCCTAAAAGGCCACATTGAAGAATCCAAAGTAATAGTTGTAGTTTCAGACTTTTTCCCATCAGGCTATGAAGAAGTAGAACAAGAACTTATTCAGACCGTTAGAAAACTAGAACGGTTCGGCATCGGAATGCTAGGAATAGGCATAAAAAGCCGCGCAGTTAAAAAATTCTTCCGATTTAACTGCGTTGTAGACGAGCCATATGAATTGATGAAAAAGTTCACGAAGGCTTTTATCGAGTATAGTTCCGTTTAGAATTCAAGCTCTTTTGAAACTGAAAAGTCTGCGATGAACTTGAATTTCTCGGCGAATTCTTCGCCCTTTTTATGTTTTAGGACTATTTTTTCAGGTATCCCCTCGTTAATGTAAGTGATGTATAGGACATCTTTTCCTAAGCCTACTCTTTCCAAGTCTTCTACAGCCGCCATTATTTTCTCCAGTCGTTCAATTTTTTGATTTATTTTTTCTATAGCTTCAAAAAGAATTTCTGCTTCTCCTTGTTCAGACGCGGAAAGCATAAGTTCCTTAAAGTTTACCCATATAGAACCCTTTTCCTTTTTCTTCTTTTTCCCTTTTTTCTCGCTTTTTTTAGCTTTCCTTTCAGCTTTGAAGGATTTGCTAAGCGCAGCTAGGTTTTTGAACCATTCTTCATCTCCGTAGGTTTCCTCGTAATCTCGCAGAAAGGAGCCTAGCCATTGACTGTAATCGTCTACGAGGCTTTTATAAAATTCCACCTGCTCTTTTATAGCTTCATCTAACTCTTTCAACGAGTAGAAGGTTCTTATTTCTGTTCCCATGTAATCCAAGCTTCATCATCTTCCGCGTGACTATTCGTTTATGGCTTCCTTAATGTCCTTTTCATATTCATCTTCGCTTTCCTTAGCTTCTGAAGAGGAGAAGATTTTGAAGACATTTCTTAGTTCTCGCTTAACTTTTTCGAAGAAGCTTACTCTGCTGCTTATTTTCTCCCTGTAAATCTTTATTGACTTTGCTAGGCCAGGCAATATCTCCCATATTACGGACATCACTGTCTCTGGCGGATATTCTTCAAGAAGCTTTGAAATTACCTCTCCTTTTTCGAAAACAAGTATTAAATGCCCTTCTTCATTTAATATTACTTCTTTAGGCTTCTTCGGAAGCTTGACCGCTTTCGCGGGAAGCTTAAATGAGATTTTTAGCTTTTTAAGTATGCCTCTCAGAAGAGTACAGCTTTCATTTGTTAGATTCTTTTCTTCCATAATGAATTCGCTAAGCTGCATGGTTTCCTCTTCAATCATTTTCAGAATGTCTTGAAGCTTTTTCTCTATTTCCTTGAATTTTTCAACATCTTTTTCGTCTAGAGATTCTGCTTCTTCTAGAAAATCCGATGCTTGATAGAATTGTGTAGTTTCTTCGGTTTCCTGCTCTTCGGGCGGCGAGACTTCCGCTTCTACTGCTTGTGGCACCTCAACTTCTTGAGTTGGTTCTTCTGACAACGCTTTTCCTCCGACGATTCCTATATGGAGTTTTAGATAAGAGAATTTGTATAGAACTTGATGCTACAGACGTTATAGCTGATGAAAACTTATCAGAAATCCATATTTTGGATTCAGAAGTATAAAATAGAAGTTGAAACGGCTTCTAAATTCGAATCGGAGCAATGGACGGAATATAAAATGGAAACACTTATAGAAAAAGCCAACGCGTTCGTCAGACTCTATGACAACAAGACCGGCCTATGGAAGGTTGTTAAACAGGACAAGGAAGCCATAAGATCGCTTAGTATAATAGAAGAAACCCTTATGAAACTTGGACTTTCGAAAAACGAAACAAAAGTTTACCTCTTCCTAGCTAGAACAGGCGAGAAAAAAGCCAGCGAAATCTCAGAGGCCCTTTCGCTGCATAGAACGGAAACATACAGAATACTCAGAGATTTAGAAAAAAGAGGACTTGTTTCATCAGTTTTCGAAAAGCCGCTAAAGTTTATAGCAACACCATTTGAGAGAGCCATAGACGTCTTAATAGAAACCAAGAAATTGAAGCTAAAAATGCTTGAGCAAAAAAAGGAGAGGCTTCTGGAAGCTTGGCTTTCAATTCCCCAGCCGGAATTCGAAATTGAAAAGAAAGAAGTTTTCCAAATTCTAGAGGGAGACGAACAAATAGATTTAAAGGCGAACGAGATTCTTAGCCGAACAGAAGACATGCTCTGCATCTTCCTAACAGAAGATGATGTAAGCAAACTATATCATTCAGGCTTCCTAGACAAACTTGAAAGAATATCAAAGAAAGGAATCTCTGTGAAGCTTTTAGCAGTTGACTCTCCTAAAAGCGTGTTCTTTATAGAAAAAATGAAGCTTGAAAGCGTTGAGTATAGACTGATAGAAGTGGAAGATGTCCCATTTTTCTTGATTTCAGACAAAGAAGAGCTTTTGTTCCTTTTAAAGCGAAATGGAAGCAAAATTCTAGATGAAAAGAGAAAGAAAATTAGGGCAACCGCCCTATGGACCAACTATGAAGTTTTAACCAGAGCGCTTTACAGGCTCTTCGCTGAGTTATGGAACATGAAAGCCAAGGAAAAGGTGAAAGTGAAGGCAAAATAAATAATGGAGCTAAAAAACTAGGTTAAATATAAAAAATTTTTTCTTTTAATCTCTATTTTTAAATTGCGTTATTCTAAGCTACACACAAACTGACATAGATTAAAATTCACATTTTATTTTTAGCAAATCTCCGATGGGAGCGATTACTATATGAAAAGGTTTAGCTCGAACGTTAAAGCCTTAAGCGTAGTAGTGACGACGCTAATAATCCTAGTTGTCTCAGTTCTCCTAGCAACTGTCGTAGTTTACTATGCAGTTAACGTAACCTCGACAAGAGTTCAAGAAGAATCATTGTACATATCTAAAGTTCACGTGTGGGTCAACGCTACTGGCGGATGGTCCGAAGCGGCATTAATGATAATCAACGTGGGCGGCCGCGACGTTCTACTTGACAAGATTGTAGTAAGAGGACAAGAAAGTTCCTGGAATAATGTCTACTACTGGATAACAAACAACATTACTGTATCGGCGGACCTAAACGTTACAAGAACCCTACTCTCAGGTGCTACAGTTAACTTGAAAGATTCTGGAGTGTTTACTTATGGCGACGGAATATTTACGCAGGCATCCGGGGATCTGGCCTTGAAAGCGGGCTATACAATGGTCCTTTACATAATGAATCCGGACAGCATATCAATAAAAGATGTAGGCGTAACTGTTGGAATAACCGTGTTTACGGCGAATGCGCAGTATTATAAGGAGTGCAATATAGAAGCAGTGATTTCTTAGGCTATCTCCTTTATTTAACCGTAAAGTTTTATTAATTAACTTTCCTAGCGGAGTCTATGTTGAACGCATGTAATGTGTAGTTTTGTTCTACACACAAATTATCATATCTAAATAAACACGACTCTGATTTTGCCAAAAACTGGGGAAACAAAATGATAAGGAACAAGAAAGGATTAAGCACCGTAGTCACCACATTGATTATCCTAGTTGTCTCTGTTCTACTGGCGACGGTAGTTACCTATTATGCCATCAACGTAACATCAACACGCGTAGAAGAAGAATCACTATACATAACAAAGGTTCATTTATGGTATGACGTTTCGTCCGGGACTTCGAAGGCCGCATTCCTCATAATTAATACTGGCGGCAGAGACGTGGTAATAGACAAGATAACAGTAAGAGGACAAGAATGCACGTGGAGCAGCGTATACTACAACATAACAACAGGAAGCATAAGTGAAGACTTATCTTGGATTTCAGGGACCCCGTCCTCTGTAACCCTTGACAGCACAACCTACACCTTGACAGCGGCCACAAGCGATCTTACGCTGGCTTCTGGCTACACGATGATAGTTTATATCGTCAATCCGGACAGCATTTCAGTTAATGACGTTGGCATCACCGTAGGAATAACAATATTCACATCACAAGCACAATACTACAAAGAATGCAACGTAGAGTCTACAAGCTAAAATCCCCATATTTTTCTTTTTAATTGTTCTCGCCGTTCCGCATATAATGTGTAGTTTTGTTCTACACACAAATTATCATATCTAAATAAACACGACTCTGAAGCGAGGAGTAGCTATGAAGAGAATACTGAAAAACAGAAAAGGGCTTAGCACAGTGGTTACAACACTAATCATCTTGGTAGTCTCTGTTCTACTGGCGACAGTAGTTACCTATTATGCCATCAACGTAACATCAACACGCGTAGAAGAAGAATCACTATACATAACAAAGCAGCACGTATGGTACCATTTGACCAACGGTTCCGAAGCCGCATTTATCATAATTAATACTGGCGGTAGAGACGTGGTAATAGACAAGATAACGGTAAGAGGACAAGAATGTACATGGACAAACGTTTATTACAATGTAACAACAGGAAGCATAACCTCGGATCTAAGCTTCAGCACCACATTGACCGATGGCGGAACCGTAAATATAGGTGGTACAAACTACACGCTATCACAGGCTTCAGGCGACATCACACTAAAGTCAGGTTACACCTTGATAGTTTACATAGACGACCCCGACAGCATTTCAGTTAATGACGTTGGCATCACCGTAGGAATAACAATATTCACATCACAAGCA
>Ga0164311_10001808_pt1 | contig 10752 bp, 6 predicted proteins | sample GuaBasSedimGuay2_FD_121796 | JGI IMG/M metagenome (GOLD analysis project Ga0164311, IMG submission 121796) | Subseafloor sediment microbial communities from Guaymas Basin, Gulf of California, Mexico - Guay2, Core 4569-9, 9-12 cm | ecosystem: Environmental > Aquatic > Marine > Hydrothermal vents...
GCGTTTCCCCCGTCGTCCCTTATGGGCAGTGTGGCAGCCCCATACCTACAGCCGTACTAAGACGCTGTTGGGGGAGTTCGCGCGGGCGTTCGGCGAGGCCAACCACGTCATCGTCTTGCCCATCTACGCCGCCCGCGAGACGAATACGCTGGGCATCAGCGGTGCCGATGTGGTGGCAGCGATGGAGCACCCCGACGTCCGTTACGCGGGGTCGCTGGAGGAGGCGGTGGTGTGGCTGGGCACCGAGGTGCGGCCCGGCGATGTGGTGTTGACGCTGGGCGCGGGGGATGGGGATAGGGTGGGGGAGTGGCTGCTCGAGGTATTGGGCAATGAATCAATGAACAATGAGACAATGAACAATGACGAATGACCAAGCCCAAAGCGGCTCGACATTGGAGCAGGGAGCGGGAAGCAGGAGGCGGTAAGATATGAGGAGGGAAGGGGCAGGGGAAAGCAAAAGGGATGGACGATTGGTGGGGCGATTGGTGGGCGTGCGGAAACGAAAGCGTGCCCGGCGTGGGTTTGAGTGCGAGGTGATGGCGTTGAAACTGCGCCTGGTGAGAGTCAGGGAGGAACGTGACCACTAGCCCCGACCTGGATGCGCTGGCGGCGGCGTTGGGAGACCGCGTTCGGCGCGATGAGCCGTTGGCGCGTTACACGCGCTTTGGCGTCGGCGGCCCGGCCGACTTGCTGATCGTCTGCGAGAGCGTGGACGAGGTGGTGCGGGCGGTGGAACTGGCGCGGCGGCACGGCGTGGAATGGCTGGTGCTGGGCGGCGGCTGCAACGTGCTCGTTGCCGATAGCGGGGTGCGCGGGCTGGTGATCATCAATCGGGCGGCGCGGGTCGAGGTCGCCGGCCCGGTGGCATGGGCCGAAGCGGGGGCGCTGCTGGCTGCGTTGGCCCGTGAGACGGTCGAGCGCGGGCTGGCGGGGCTGGAGTGGGCGGCGGGACTGCCGGGGACGGTGGGCGGGGCGGTGGTGGGCAACGCCGGCGCTTTCGGGGGCGACATCGCAGGCGTACTCCACAGCGTGACGGTGCTGGGACCGGACGGCGCGGTTGTGGAGAGGCCGAACGAGTGGTTTGAGTTCAGGTATCGAGGGAGCCGGATCAAGGGAGCAGGGGAGCAGAGGAGCAGAGGATATGTGGTGTTGGCAGCGACGTTTGGGCTGCAGCCAGGAGACCCGGAATCGCTGGTGGCGCGGGCGAGCGAAATTCTGGAGTGGCGCAGGACACGCCATCCGGCTGGGGCGACGATGGGCTCGACTTTCAAGAACCCACCGGGCAGCCACGCGGGGTATCTCATTGAGCAGGCAGGGCTGCGAGGGTATCGCATTGGCGGGGCACAGATTTCGGAACTGCACGGCAATTTCTTTATGAATACCGGCAATGCGACGGCAGCGGACGTGTTGGCGCTTATCGAGTATGCGCGGGCGGAAGTGAAACGGCGGTTTGGGGTGGAACTGGAATTGGAGATTGAGTTGGTCGGGTGGTCGGATAGCCCCTTATAGCCAATTGGCGAGGAGGGAGTAATGGCGCGTAAAATCCGTGTAGGGGTGCTCTTCGGCGGGCGGTCGGGGGAGCACGAGGTCTCGCTTATGTCTGCCCGGTCGGTGATGAACGCGATGGACCAGGAGAAGTACGAAATCGTGCCCATTGGCATCACCAAAGATGGGCGCTGGATTGCTGGCGGAGACCCGATGAGGGCGTTGGAGGCAGGTGATGGAGACATGAGCCGACCCACCGCGCTGCTGGGCGATCCCTCCCACCGGGGCTTGATGCCCCTGGAGGACACGAATCGTGCAATTGAAGCGGCGCGGCTGGTGGAACTCGACGTCATCTTCCCCGTTCTCCACGGCCCGTATGGGGAGGACGGTACGGTGCAGGGGTTGCTGGAACTGGCCGGTATCCCCTACGTGGGCGCGGGCGTGATAGGCTCGGCGCTGGGAATGGACAAGGCCATCTTCAAGGACGTAATGCGTGCCCATGGTCTGCCCGTCGTGGATTACGTGGTGCTCAAGCGCAAGGAGTGGGACGCGGATCCTGAAGGAGTGATGGGGCGGATCGAGGAACGATTTGACTATCCGGTCTTCACCAAACCGGCCAACCTGGGCTCCAGTGTGGGCATCAGTAAATGTCACGACCGGGTGGGGCTGGCAGCCGGATTGGCCGAGGCAGCCCGGTACGACCGCAAATTGCTGGTCGAGGCAGCCGTGCCTGCCGCGCGCGAGATCGAAGTCAGTGTGTTGGGTAACGATGACCCCATCGCCTCGGTGCCGGGCGAGATCATCCCCAGCCGGGAGTTCTACAGTTACGAGGCTAAGTACATTGACAACGGCGATAATGCATCGCAACTGCTGATTCCTGCTCCCCTCCCCCCGGAGACAACCAAGCGGGTGCGGGACCTGGCGATACGGGCCTACAAAGCGATTGATTGCGCCGGAATGGCGCGGGTTGATTTCCTCCTCTCCCGTGAGACCGGCGAGTTGTACATCAGCGAGGTGAACACTATTCCGGGTTTCACCTCCATCAGCATGTATCCCAAGTTGTGGGAGGCCAGTGGTATCCCCTATTCAGAGTTGATTGACCGATTGATCGAGTTGGCGCTCGAACGGTATCGGGACAAAGAGCGTTCGGAGACTTCGTATCAACCTTGGCTCAGTGACTAATGACCAATGGTGAAATCTAGAAAGCGGGGGCAGCGGAGGAAGGGGCGGCGATTTGAGACGGCGAGTACGCTGGTCTTGGGCCGAGCGCGGGTCAGACGCCCGTCGAAGATTCGCCATTCGCTATTGCTGTTGCTGATTGCGGTGGCGGCCGGGGCGCTATGGTTGGCACTCGACGATCGCTTCTACATCTACCACGCTGACGTGCTGGGCGTGACCAGCGTCTCGCCCAACGAAGTCTTTCGGGCCAGCGGCCTACCGGGGCTTCACATTCTGTGGGTGCATCCTGACGAGGTTGAGGCCCGTATCCTGGCCGCGCTGCCGACCGTCAAGAGCGCGCGGGTCGTCTGCGGATTGCCGGCGAAGTGTACCATCACCGTCGTGGAGCGGGAGCCGATGGTGATGTGGGATGAAGGCGGACAGTTGTGGTGGATTGACGCCGACGGTGTCGTCTTCCCTGCTCAGGGAACGCTATCGGACGGCTGGCTGGTGCGGGGACCGTTGCCACGGGATGAGGACGGGCGGTTGGACGAGCGTGTGCGCGTCGCGCTGACGGAGTTATGGACGGCGGGGGCGAACGTGTCGCCGTTGCTCTACGTGCCAGGCCGGGGCTTAGTGTTCACTGATGAGCGGGGCTGGCGCGTGATTGTGGGGCAGGGGCCGGGGATGGCCGAGCGGCTCCGGGTGTTGGAGCATCTGGCAGCCAATCTGCAGGCGCGGGGGCTGACTCCCCGCTTTGTGGACGTCCGCTTCCCGGATGCGCCCTATTATTCGGAGAAGAACGAATGGTGACGAACGGTCACGTTTTGTGTTTCACGCCTCACGTGAGGCGTGAAACGTGAGGCGGTGAGGTTACCGTGGAACGCACAATCGTAGGCATTGATGTGGGCAGCAGTAAGGTGTGCACCCTGGTGGGCGAGGTGGACGACGAAGGTGACCTCCGCATGATCGGTGTGGGCCTGGTGCCCTCGCGGGGCATCCGCAAAGGGGTGGTGGTCAACGTGGCGGATGCCACGGCTGCTATTGCAGCCTCGGTCGAGAAGGCCGAGCGTACATCAGGCTACAAGATTGAGCGGGCCTATCTGAGCCTGAGCGGTGCGCACCTTTCTTCCCTCAACAGCCGTGGAGTGGTGGGCATCTCCCGCCGCGAGCACGGCATCACGATGGAGGATGTGGACCGGGCTCTGGATGCTGCGCGTGCCATTGCTGTACCTCACAATCAGGAGGTCGTGCACGTGATCCCCCGTGGCTACATCGTGGATGGGCAGAGCGGTGTGCGCGACCCGGTAGGCATGTACGGTTTCCGGTTGGAGGTGGAGGCCCACATCGTCACTGCTTCCAGCACCGCGATCCAGAATTTGGTGAAGTGTGTAGAAGGGGCCGGGGTAGAGGTAGATGAACTGGTCCTGGCGAGTATGGCCGCCGGCGACGCTGTGCTGACGGACACCGAGTGCGAGATGGGGGTCGTGCTGGCCGACATCGGTGCTGGCACAACTGACATCGCGATCTTCATTGACGGCACTGTATGGCACACGGTCACACTGGGGGTGGGGGGCGAGTACATCACCGGGGACATCGCCATCGGTCTGCGGCTGCCACCGGACGTCGCTGAGGGGGCGAAGATACGACACGGCCACGCTCGCGCAGCCCAGGTGTCACCTGAGGAGCGGTTCACTGTATCGCCCTTTGGCGAGGAGACACCCCGGATTGTGCCGCGCTGGAAACTGGCGGAGATCATTGAGGCGCGAGCGGAGGAGATTCTTTCGATGGTACAGCAGGAGATTAAACGCTCCGGCTACGATGGGCTGCTCCCGGCCGGAGTTGTACTGTGTGGCGGAACGGCGCAACTATCCGGCCTTCAGGAGTTAGGACGTGAGATCTTTGGACTGCCGGTGCGGGTGGGAACGCCTCGGGAACTTCACGGTTTAGTAGACACGATTTCCAACCCGGCCCACGCGGTTAGTGTCGGGCTGATAAGGTGGGGTATGACGGTGGATACACGACCTCAGAGGAGTAAACCCGGCCCCAGTCTGGGGAACCGCTTTCTGGATTGGCTGCGGGCCTTTTTACCCGGTTGATCACTACGTTTCACGTTTCACATCTACGCATCTTGCGTCACGAGTGGACAGGAGGAATGCTATGCATAAATCACATCAAACCGAGAGTTTCGCACAGATCCGAGTCGTCGGTGTCGGGGGCGGCGGCAGCAACGCCGTCAACCGCATGATCGCCGAAGGGCTGGATGGCGTTGATTTCATCGCGGTCAACACCGATGCCCAGGCGCTCATGCTCTCCAACGCCCCCACGCGAGTGCGCATCGGTGACAAACTGACGCGCGGGCTGGGTGTGGGGGGTGACCCGGAACTGGGCCGCAAGGCAGCGGAGGAATCGGCCGACGAGTTGTACGAAGTTCTGCAAGGCTCCGATATGGTGTTCATCACCGCCGGTCTGGGCGGCGGCACGGGCACCGGAGCCGCGCCGATCATCGCTCGCATCGCCAAAGAGATAGAGGCCCTGACCATCGGCGTCGTCACCCGTCCTTTCAGTTGGGAGGGCGCGGTGCGGGCGGAGACGGCACGGGCAGGGATCGAGCAACTCAAGGAGGCGGTGGATACGCTGATCGTCATCCCCAACGACCGGTTGCTGGAGATCACCGACAAGCGGGTCAGCCTGCAGGATGCCTTCAGCCTGGCCGACGACGTGCTGCGCCAAGGTATCCAGGGCATTTCGGAGTTGATCACCGTGCCTGGCCTGATCAACCTGGACTTCGCCGATGTGCGGACGATTATGTCCGAGGGTGGCGCGGCGCTGATGGCTGTTGGGACTGCCAGCGGCGAGAATCGGGCCGTGGATGCAGCGCAGCAGGCCATCTCCAGCCGGCTCCTGGACATCACGATTGACGGAGCACGCGGTATCCTCTTCAACGTCACCGGCGGGCCGGATTTGAGCCTGTTCGAGGTCAACGAGGCGGCCTCGATCATCAAGCAGACCGCGCACCCCGACGTGAATCTCATTTTTGGGGCCGTCATTAACGAGAAGATGGGCGATGAGATCCGCATCACCGTCATCGCGACCGGCTTCGACCAGGCTGAGCCACGGCCACGCTCGGCGCGGGCGAAGTTCAGCGAGGCGGTGGAATTCCCGCTGCCCGCCTTCGACAAAGACGACCTGGAGATTCCGGCCTTTCTGCGCCGCCGGGGTTAAGGGCTGCCGGCTCCGCCGGAGTATGAAGGAGTGTACCGGGGTCTGGCGATTTTGGAGCCCCCCACGTCTACGGTATGACGGCTGATGAACCGCAAGATATGGGGGTCGTAGTGGCGACTTCAGTCGCTCTGACCTCGTTTTGAACGACTAAAGTCGTTACTACGAGCAAAATCGCCGGTATGACGGCTGATGAACCGCAAGATATGGGGGTCGTAGTGGCGACTTCAGTCGCTCTGACCTCGCTTTGAACGACTGAAGTCGTTACTACGAGCAAAATCGCCGGTGTCCAGGAGTGTATCGAAAAGTCTGGGTGGAGGCCCGGCTTCAGCCTGGAAATCCCCATTGAAGCAGGGCCTCCAGATGGCTTTTCGATGGTTTCATCCCTTTGTGGATTGTGACGTCGGGCGATGACGTGCTCTGCTGCGTCGCTTACTCGCTCACCGTCACCTCCAGCGGGGCGCGCACGGTCGTTTGGCCTGGGTTATAGTAGTCGTAAGCACTGGAGGGCGGTGTTTGCGCGCGCATCGGGAAACGCGCCCGCAGCCGGTAACTGAAGCGTAAGGGCGACGCCGATGAGAAATCCTCCAGGTAGATGATGATCTGCCGTCCGGTCAGTTCGTAGCGGGCGATGACCCCCTGCTCCACCAGCCGGCTCAGGTCCTCGGTCAGCACGGCGAAGCCGGGCGGGAGCCCCAGGTCAATCAGCGCCATCTTGACCACACCTTCTCTGTTGAGCCTCACCCCTACGTTCACCGTCACCTCATCGTTGACGGCCAGTTGCGTGCGGTCGTAGTCCAGGTCAATGGTGAGCAGTTCGTCCTCCTCCGATGTGGGCGGAACCTTATCCCAGGGCAGGTAATAGCGCGTGGTGACCTGATACATCAAGTTGCCGCCGCCCTCCACTTCGATCTGCACGCGGTTCTCGCCGGAGGGCGAGAAGCCCCGATCGAAAGTGACCAGGTGCACCACATCGGCGTTGGCCTCGTCAATGGTGATCTCCTGCGTCTGCTCCTTGTTCAGGCTGACGCGCACCGTGGCCGGGCCTGCGACCTCCCCCGTCTGCTCGTGCGCCAGGAGGAGCGCCTTGAGGGATAGGATGGTGGCCTGGGTGCTGAACCAGGTGCCCCAGGCGTCCTTGCCCTGAATGAGGTAGGCCAGTGCGCCACTGACGGCGTCGGGGTGGGCGTGGCCGCGCATGAGGGCGATGGTCGCCAGCGCCGTCGTCTCCAGGCTGCCGGTCTGACCCGTCGCGCCCATAAACGAGGCCGCTCCCGTCTCCCAGTAAACGATGTCGCCCTCCTCAACGCGCATCTCGTAGAGCCGGTCGAGCGCGGCCTGCGTCGTCGCGTCGTCGGGGTCGTAGGCGGCCAGCGCGTTAGCGACCAGCGCCAGGCTGTAGGCGTCCTCTTGCTGGAGGGCCAACTCGCGGATGTAGGCGATGGCCTGGGCCACCTGGGGCGTATCTTCGTAGCCGGCCTCGATCAGCGCCCAGGCGATGAAAGCGGTGGCAGGCGCTTTGGCGTCAATCTGCCAGTGCTCAGAGTAGCCCTTGTCGGTCCACGTGCCGTCGGGTTGCTGCTGCTCCAACAGCCATTGGGCCGTCCGCTCGATGAGCGCCTCGTCTACCGGGTAGACTTTGGACATATCGGTGAACTCCATCAGCCCGTAGGCGGTGAGGAAAACCTCCGCCGGTGGATTGCCGAAGAGGGAGAAGCCGCCGCCGTCTACCTCGAAGGTCAGCAAGCGTTGATAGCCGGTGGCCACGTATTTCTCGGCCTGCATCTGCACTTCGGGGTTGGCATTGCCGGTGGTCTGCATATAGTCGAGGATGAGAACATTCGGGTACGTCGCCGACGTACTTTGCTCAAATCAGCCGTGAGGTAAGCGCAGTATTTTCTCCAATCCCTCGACTGCCTGGGCCATCACGCCAGGGTAGATTTTGACCTCGACGCGAGGGGTCTCCGGCACGGCCTCCGGTGGGATGTCCAGTGCGATCTCCTTGCTTTCGCGCAGCCAGTCGCTCTCGGTCAGGCGCATCTCCTTACCGTCGGGCACGACGTTCACCTCACGCCGGACGGCGTCGCTCATCTTCTCGCCCCAGGCGGTGACCTGGAAGCCCTGTCGCCCGAACTTGAGGACGCGGATGGGGAAGTAGACCACCTCGATGTCGTTGGAGGCAATGGTCAACGTCTGCTCCCCTTCGCCCAGCAACTCGAACCAGTCCTCCGGCTCGACGACCAGCCGCACCTGCTGGCTCTCCGGCAGGTAGTTGAAGACGCCGACGGGGATACTGATCTCGTCCCCCTGTGTCAGCGCGACGGGGAGGTCAATATCTACGAAGAAATCCTGGAAGACGCGGACGCCACGGGTGGTGAAGCCCAGTCGCCCGTCCTGGGATGAGGCCAGCGCCGTCAGCCGCCAGGTGGTGATGGAATCGGCCAGCGGGACTTCAAGGGAGACGAAGCCGCTTTCGTCGGTGGTGACCTCCGGAGCCCAGTAGAGGGTCTCGGGGAACCACTGGCGCAGGCGGGGAGGTTCGGCTGCGGCGGCCTGTTCACTCTCGACGCCCGGCGGGGCCTCCATCATCTTCTCCACCGGCACCTCCGGCATAGGGGGTGGCAGCGCCGCAAATTCCATCTCCTCCCCCATCACCGCATTGCCTCTCCATGCCTGTGGGGCCATCGCACCCATCCCACCTCCCACGGTGAGCATAAGGACTGCCGGCAGGATCGCCAGCGCCGGCAACGCCGAGAGCGCGCCCAGCCCGGTGGCCAGTGCCCCGGCGAAACGGCGCTCCTGCACCCAGCGGGCCTGCCCAAAGAGCAGGTACGCGCCGGGGATGAGCAGGAAAGACAACGCCCCGGCGATGGTCAATCCGTCGGCCGGCTCGGCCCCACGGTCTGCGACCTGAATCAACAGGAAGAGGAACGCACCCCAGGCCAGGGTCAGCACCGAGAGAAGCCCGGCTGCCGGATCGCGCCTGGCCCAGGCGTAGCCGACGAGGGTCAACAATCCCAGGCCGAAGAGGGCGGCTAGCGGGATGAGCGCTTCGAGAGACGCGGCCATCAGCCCGTAGGCCAGGAGACATCCGACCGCCAGGGTGATTCCAACGGCGATGGCCAGCCGTTTGAACGAGCGTTTCACAACTCCCGACTGCCGCAGGGCGACCAGCACCACTGCCCACAGTGCCACGGGAATGAGGATCATCCCGATGGCGGACGCCTCGCCGATATGCTCGAATCCTCTCCGCTGCGCCAGGTAGACGGCGTTTATCTTCTCCTCGCGTGAATTGATAGGCCGGGGAGCCGCCAACACCGATGCGCCGGCCAGGGTGGCCCTGGCGGCCTCATCCTGCGCCCGCCGGATCGGTTCTTCATCGGGGGGGATGGAGGACGGCGGTTGGAAGCCCTTGATCTGGTAGAACGGCTCCAGCAGTTCCTGTTCCAGCAGGAAGTAGAGTTTGGCAAAGCCGGGGTCCTGCCGCTGCAGGGCGAAGACCGATTCGTCCACGATGGCCACGCCCAACGCCGTCGGCACTCCTGCTCCGTCCACCCCGCTTGTCTGGAAATCGAGCGTCGCCGTCTCGCCGGGCAGGTAGGTGTCCTTGTCGGCGGTGACCGTGACGGCCAAATCGTTGGGTGCGTCCACCACCACGACCCGCGTATCGCGCACGATGGTGCCGTCCAAGAGCACCTTGTAGGCGTGCAGTTCCAGCGTGCCATAAAGGTCGGGGCTCACGTCCACGGCGAACTCAGCCCTACCTTCCTGTACCGGAGCCGAGCGGGTGGAGAGGGTCTGGCCGTCCTTGACGATGTCGAGGTAGATCGAGCCGGATTCCACCGGCGTCAGCGCGACCAGGTTCATCGTCTCGCCGACGACGTAGGCGGCCCGGTCGGCGCGGAGGAGTACGCTATCCTCGCCGTACTCGGCCTCAAAGGTGATCTGCCGCCAGGCCGAAAGGCCGCTCTCGTCGCGGGCAACAATGTCGAGCACGTGTGCGTGCCCCGTCTGCGGCACAAAGGCGAACTCGGCCAGGCCGAACTCACCGCCGCTCAGTTCGGTCGGCTCGCCGCCGTCCACACGGACTTGCAGCGAGGTGGGCGCGGGGCGACCGTCGGGGTAGGAGGTGAGGATGTAGATGATGTTCTCGACACCTGGCTTGAGTACGCCGCTCTCGGCTACCGCCTCGATGACCAGCGGCTGAGCGGCGACGGGCAACACCAGGCCGGTCTGCTCGGCGTGGTCGGTCTGATCCACGACGGTCACCTCCAGCGCGAACTGCGCCTGCCCGGATTCCAGCCCCGACCCGGCGAAGTACTCCGGCAGGTCGAAGCCGAACTCATAGGTGCCCTTCTCGTCGGTCTGGCCGCGCAGGTCCACCACTGCCGTGCGCTCCACGTCCCACACGCTACCGACGATGTGCACCTCTCCCTCCGCCACGGGCTTGCCGAAGAAATAGTCGGCCTGCACCACCCCCTCGACGCGCTGGCCAGGGAGGTAAAAGGAGCGGTCGGTGGAGACCTCGACGCCGAACTTGGGCAGGACGTAGGGGCGCACCTCGACCGTCTTCTCGGAGCGGGTGTCGCCGATGGAGACGCTGATTTTGTAGTCGCCCTGATTCACCAGATCTGCCAGGGTGAAATCGGCTGCGGCGACGCCGAAATCGGAGGCGGTCGTGCTCTCGCGGTAGACCTTGTTCCCCTTGGGGTCCTCCACCAGGAAGTTCACCGTTGCGCCACGGGCCGGGGTCAGGTCGAAGGTGCTGAGCGCCAGCGCGCGTATGTGGATAGTCTGGCCGGGCTGGTAGAGGGGCTTGTCGGTGGTGAGGAGCAGCCGGTAGTCGCGCTCGATGGTCACGGGTTGTTCGACCCGGTCGTGCCCCAC
>Ga0164311_10001809_pt1 | contig 10751 bp, 9 predicted proteins | sample GuaBasSedimGuay2_FD_121796 | JGI IMG/M metagenome (GOLD analysis project Ga0164311, IMG submission 121796) | Subseafloor sediment microbial communities from Guaymas Basin, Gulf of California, Mexico - Guay2, Core 4569-9, 9-12 cm | ecosystem: Environmental > Aquatic > Marine > Hydrothermal vents...
CTATTAGGAATTGCACCGTGTACCGCCATGGTCCTGGTGTGGGGTTTTCTTGCAAAAGGAAACGATGGCCTGACACTGGTGATGGTGGCCATAAACTCTCTGACCATGCTCGTGCTTTATGGCGTTCTGGGCGGATTTTTGCTGGGTGTGGGACGGTTACCGGTACCCTGGCAGGCGTTGCTGCTGTCCATCGCCATCTACGTCGCCCTTCCACTGGTGGCCGGCTATCTTTCACGCAAATGGATCATCTCGGCAAAAGGTGAAACATGGTTTAAGGAAAAATTTCTCCACGTGTTGACCCCGGTAACCATCATCGCACTGCTGATTACGCTGGTATTGCTGTTCAGTTTCAAAGGTGAAGTCATTATCGCCAACCCGCTGACGATTCTCTGGATCGCCATTCCATTGTTTATCCAGACCAACCTGATCTTCTGGCTCGGCTATGGTCTGGCCAAATTACTGAAGCTTAGTTATCGGGACGCAGCACCGGCAGCCATGATCGGCGCATCCAATCATTTCGAGGTGGCCATTGCCACGTCAACCATGTTATTCGGTCTTTCATCCGGGGCAGCTCTGGCCACAGTGGTCGGCGTACTGATCGAGGTGCCGGTGATGTTGATGCTGGTGAGAATCTGTTTAAAAACACCGCACTGGTTTTCAGCTGAGCCTGTGGGACGCTGAGAAAACAAATCAGGAATAATTACGTGCTAACAAAGTCCTGATAATAATAATCGGAGAATGATTATGTCCAAAGAAGTTTTGATAAAGACCTCTGAAAAAGATTCCCCTGAAATGATGGTATAAAATAAAACAGAACATCATGAAACAGTTTGGCTGGATCTTCATAGTTTTTTTTCTTTCCGCTCATTTGGTTTATGCCGGAACATTGGAACCGCTCAAAAGCGATGACACTCCTTGGAAAGATTTGAGGATAGGACAGGCTTATCTTTCAATCGGCGGCACATACCGGCTTAGAAGCGAATTTCAAGATGAATACAACATCCAAGAATACGGGACAGGAGAAAATGAGGAATTTCTGCTTTCCCGCCTGCGCCTAGATCTTGATCTCAAGTTTCGGAATTTGAGAACCTTTGTTCAATTCCAGGACGCGCGTATTTTTTGGAGCCAATTTGACGATTCTGATTTTTCGAAAAACAACCCGTATCATGACAACATGGACATCCGACAGGCGTATTTAGATTATCATCTTGATAACGGCCTGGAATTCAAGCTGGGCCGACAGCAGATCGCCTTTGGGGATCGGCGTATATTCGGGCCCGGCAACTGGGGAAACACCGGCAGATACGTCTGGGATGCGGCCAAGGTCCGTTTTTCCAATTCCTGGGTCGACTCCCACACATTTTTTGGCCGGTATATCATCAGGGACCCGGATGCGTCCTGGGCCTTTTTACAAACCGTTTTTTCGTTTTAAGGGGGTATGACATGAAAACGTATGATCGTTTAAACCGGATTCTTATTCTGCTTGTCATTTTATCCTTTGTCATGGCGATACCGGCGTTTGCCCAAACGCCTTCGTCTGATCCTGACGAAAAGGCATACGAAGAAGCCAAACAGGACGCCATGGGCATCTGTCCGCCAATTTTCCTGCGGGATGAAAACGGAAACACCATCAATCCCGTTTCGAGGGTCAATGCCGATGTCCCCTACAGCCCGAAACAGACCTGCGGTAAATGTCATGACTATGACAAGATAACGCAAGGTTATCATTTCAACCAGGGCAAAGGGGAAAAGATGACAAAAAATTTTGCACAAACCTATCCCTGGTGCACGAGTCCCGGCCAATATGGAGGCCGGTGGTGAAGTCCGGGTCCGATTTTCCCGCAGTTAGCGCGGAAAAATAACGAATCCCCCATGGAAATAGATTTTACCTCTTTCATCTTTACCTACAAGTGCGGCGTTTGCCATCCGGGAGGCGGTGCTGCGGAATATGATCGAAATGGAAATCGGTATGACAGATTTGCTGCCGACCCCAAAAATGGAATAATTCCTGGTGGTGAAAACAATTTCGATGGAGATTACTTCAAGTCCAACTGGGCTGAAAGCGGTGTCGTTGAAGCGGACTGTTTGATCTGCCATTTAAAAGATTACAACAACCAAAAGAGAAAGGAACAGATTCAGTCCTTCAATTTCCGGTGGGCAGCCACCGTCGGTGCCGGTTTCGGCGAGGTTGAAGGGAGTGTTGGTCAGGGAGAAAAGCCGAAAGTCACTTATGATCTTTCCGTTTTTCAGAAGGACGGTAAGGTCGTCCTTCCGGTCATCAAAGAAGTTTTGAATGAAAATTGTCTTTTTTGCCACCGCGAAAGCGACTGGAAGAAACGTGGAAGTTCATATAACTACAGGACCGATGTTCATATTCGGGCCGGACTTCGATGCGTGGATTGCCATTTGACAGGCCGGAATGCTGAAGACCCCAGAATTCGAGGCAGAGAAGAACATCAAATCGGGAAGGGTGATGATCCCGGGAATTTTGTCCGGGATGATCTGGATAATACCATGCGCCGATGTGAGGATTGTCACCTTAATGGTGTCCTAAATGCGCCGGTAATCAAACATCAGGACCTCCCACCAGAGCATCTAACCAAGATAGCGTGTCAGGCATGTCACATTCCATGGCGACAGGTTAAAGCAGCACTGGTACAGGATGCTTCGGTTTTTAACACGAGCCCGAGAATTAAACCACCGTCAAAGAGAATATGGTCTTTTTATGGACCAGACATAAGGCCATGGAATTACTATGGCGATTCACTGAGTTACCCGGAAGGTCTGCAGCCCTCTTTCCAATTCAGACCTGTACTCGGCTGGTATAAGGGCAAAATTAATCCGCTAAACCGGGTCTACACATTATGGGTTGGGATCAAAACTAAAGGAGAAAAAGGGGTTAGCCAGCCTTACATGAAAGATATCTTCATGATGTGGAATAAACACATGGCTGATCCCGATAATAATTTCCCGCAACTAAAGAAGATTCAAGACGACAATCTGGACGGTTTCCCGGAAGTCGATCGAACAGAAGAAATCAATGCTTTATTAGCAGCAGTCAGGTTAATGTTAAAGCAGAAAGAAGATACGCTTGAGGGAAAAGAGGTTGTGTTTGTTGATGGGGATCGGTTCACGGTCAACGGGTTCGAATGGGAATCAATTGCTAAAAAGCCGTACGAATACAGCCCCTATGGATCGGTATTTAAGTTCAACCACGATATAACACCCGCTAAAAACGCCCTTGGCGCCGGTGGTTGCAGGGATTGTCACGGATCGAATTCGGATTTCTTTTTTAAGGAGATTATGGCTAAGCCATTTGATGGCCAGGGAAAAACTCTAATTGAGAAAAATGCCACTTTTCTGGGCTATTCTTCTTTTGCATTAGGTTTTATGACCTTCCAGCATGAGACACTGAAACCATTAATGTTTTGGGGGTTCCTGGTCATTTTTGTTCTGCTGATCTTTCATTATGTTATTTTTGGACCCAAAAGATCCGAGCAGTCCGTGGATGACATTTTACTGCTTCGGTTTGGGACATGGGAACGGGTGATACATTATTGCCTGCTTGTTCTATTTCTTGTTCAGTCAATAACAGGGCTGCTGACCTTTTTTGCTATTCCTTTTTCCTCTGATACAATAGAATGGCTAAACACAATTCATCGGTATTGCGGCTATCTTTTCCTGCTTAACATCCTGCTGGTTTTCAGCATCTGGCTCAAAGACGTCATTTTTGCAAAATATGACTGGGAGTGGATTAAAAAGTTCGGCGGTTATTTCGGATACTGCGATCAGTTACCGTCTGCCCGCTTCAATGCGGGACAGAAGGTCTTTTTATGGGTTGCTTTGTTTTTTGCAATTATTCTGGGAGGTACCGGCCTTACTATAATTTATTCCGAAGACAGCAACCTTATTTTAATCGCCTATTGTCTCCATGGTGTTGTTGCCTTTATTTTTATCCTTGCTGTGATGGTACACATTTATCTGAGCACTTTGGCCAATCCTGGAACTCTAATGGGTATTTTTGAAGGTAAGGTTTCTCGATCCTGGGCAAAAAAACACCACCCTGTTTGGGAGGCAATCAATATAGAAAAAAAATAATTGGAGTGATAATACATACTGCAGCAAGAAGGCCATGGGATGAATGGAGAAAAATCTTGACTTCACATAATGACACATGTAAACAGGAAATTCAAAAATTTCGGCAGAAGCCGCTCATTTTTGGATTTATGAGTAATACCTTACGAGATTTGTATTAGCAAACCCCAAGACATAAGATTCTCCGCCGGATATTAGCGGGGATGCCATAAAAAATCGATAGAAAAGGCCACGAAGGTCTGAGCTCCCGGAATGTGGGAAGCGACCTCGTGGTTTTTTTTTTGGGGAGAGAGGGGACAAAGCACCTCAAAGTAGCCCTTTATGAATGAATATTTAGAGTGATTATCGAAAGGAGGAAGGGATGAGAAAATGGATATGCTACGGATTCTTATCATTGGTTGCGGTATTGGGGCATTCCTTTTGCGCCTTAGCCGAGGTAGAATCAAAGGATGTGCACCGTCTCGATGCTATCGTTGTTTCAGCCACGCGCACAGGAATTCCGATGTTCGATGCTCCCCAGAGCGTGACGGTCATCACCGGTGAGGAAATCATGGCGTCACCCTTTGAAAGGGTGGAAGACATCGTTCGCAGCGTGCCGGGTATGTACAATTTTCGACATTACAGTCTGCAGACCAACGGAATCGTCAGCCCATTAAAAATGCGCGGCGTTGGAAGCAACAGGATTCTCCTACTGGTGGACGGGGTTCCGCAAAACGATAACTTCAACAACGCCATCGCCTGGGTAGCCTGGGGGCACATTCCCAAAGAGACCATCGAGCGCATCGAAATCGTGCGGGGGCCGTCTTCAAGTCTCTATGGATCGGAAGGGCTGGGCGGTGTGATTCATATCATCACCAAGAAGCCGAAGATCCGGCGGCGGACTTCGATTCGGGGGGAGGCCGGCACCGCCGACACCTACGGCGTTTTCGGCTTCCACAGCCAGAAAATAGATGAGTTTGGTTTTATGGTTGCGGGGGGATATGAGGAAAGCGACGGATTTTACATGACCGAGCGACCGGAAAGTTACAACATCAAACGCGACCGCGAGGCGGGCAAGGTCTTGGGCAAGGCGACCTATGATCTGACACCAACGTCCGATCTTTCATTCACAGCCCTGTATTACGACCATGAAACCGGAAAAGGGAGAGAATTCTTTTACGACGAACTCACTCTCGATCAATATTGGATGAACTACTCCCGCAAAGGGGATGCCGTCGATCTGAAAGGGCTGGTCTATTTGAACCGTGCCGACAAAACCGCATTTCAGGATACAGCGAAGGACAACTACACCTCGCTCTTGCGCAAAGAAAAAATGCCAAGCACAACTTGGGGGGCGGACATTCAGGGAACCGTTCCGTTTCGATCTTGGGCCAAGCTAACCTTGGGCGCCGCGTATAAGCAAGCCACCTGGGATTACGATGACGATTATGTAGCAAGTACCCGAGACGTCGGCGCCGAAGGCGAGCAACAGTTTATTTCACCTTTTGCCAACGTTGATTTTCGATTCTTGGATGAAAGTCTGATCGTCAATCTAGGAGTGCGGTACGACTGGATCGAAACCTCGGACGGGGCCAACCGGGACAGCCAAGCCAGCGCCGGAAAACCGGCCTATAACAATAAATACGACAGTGAAACAGAGGGGAGTATTTCACCCAAGCTGGGCATTGCCTGGCATCCGACCGATAAGACCACTATCCGGGCCTCCGGCGGAAAAGGGTTTCGCGCACCCAGCCTGTTCGAGTTATACAAGGTCCATGTTCGCGGGGGAGGCACCTATTATCGTGAGGCCAACCCGGACCTTGATCCCGAAGAAATCTGGTCCTATGACGTGGGAGCCGAGCACTTCCTGCTGAACAACCTCTGGGGCAGACTGACCTTCTACCAGTCCTTTGCCGAGGATTACATCGGCGACCGTCTGATCGGCACCAGTACATTTGCCAGCGGTACAAAAACCCGATACGAGTACAAGCTCGACAACATCAGCGATGTGGATATCTACGGAATCGAGGCGGAGTTGCAATGCTATCCCGTAAAAGATTTGACCCTCTTTGCTAATTACACCTACAATATCTCCACAATTGATAAAGACGAAAACAACCCTGATTTGGAAGGTAACTACCTGCCCAACGATCCCCGGCATAATGTCCATTTCGGGTTTCGGTATCAAAACCCGAAGCTCGTCACCGTCTCACTGGCTGCCAATTATTACGCCGACATCTATTATGACAATGAAAACACATTGGAAACAGAGGATTATTGGACCGTAGACGTGGCGATTTCTCGCAAGTTTTTCGACCACGCAACGCTCTACGTGAACGCAGAAAACATATTCAATGAAGAATACCCGATTTTCAAATCGCTTTCCAGGTCAGATACCATCGCTCCGGGGGCGATATATACATGCGGCGTGAAGTTTGAGTTTTGAGCAAAATGAGTAGCAAATAAGGCGGTTCGGGCTGCGACTGAGGTTTTTTCAGGGCCGCGCCCATTTCAAAAGATGTGCACAAATCACCAGCAAAGGAAAAAAGAACGCATGGTTTAGGTAAGATATTGTTTTGCTGCACTGGCCATATGCGCCTTCATCTACCCGGCGGCCCGCGCGCGTCAGGGCTGGGGTGATCCAATCGGGCGAAGACTACGTGGTTGCTCGGGGTTTGATCCCCAACAGGATCGATGCATACAACCCGGAACATGTCGCAACGATCAGGGTTTTTGAACGAGATGGAAAGGAAATCCCAGTACGACGGATGAATGAAACACAGCGGGTGCTTTTCAAGGCAAAAAAAACGTGGCCATGGCAACCGTGACCAATAAATGGGGCTATCGTGTCAACACGACAAAAGGCAAAAAATCCATGACTCTTGGGGAGGCGCAAGACGCAGGCTTGCATGTGCTGGACGCTTTTTTTCCCACACATTGCGCAAAATCACTACTTCGTCCTATCAATCCGGTAGATAAACCGGTCGGCATGAAGTTTGAAATCGTCCCTCTTGAAGATCCTTTCCGGGCGGCACTGGGGGCACATATCCCGATTATGCTCTTATTTGACGGAAAACCGTTGGCCGGCACATCGATATTCACTGCCAACGGACAGGAAGCGGAAACCGATGAAAACGGGATCACCCGCTTCCGCAAATCGGAAAATGAGCGGCAGCTGATTTACAGCCGGTATCGAATTGCCGTGGAAAATCGGGAGGATCTGAATTATCTGGTTTTCATCACATTTTTGACCATTGAGGCAAACCGATGAAACGCATGATTTATTGCATGTCCATTTTACTCCCCGTTTTGATGTATCAATCCATTGATTCCCAACCGGCTTCAGCTCACAGCACCGGTTACAGGGTGCTTGAAGGGGAAAAGTCTGTTACTGCCGAGTTTTTTTATTCGGACAATGAATTGATGCGGTATTCCGAGGCGCTTGTCTTTAGCCCCGGGGACAATAAAGTCGAATATCAGAACGGCAGAACCGATCAAATGGGAAGATTCGCTTTTTCCCCTCAGGCATTGGCAACATGGCGCATAGAAGTAAACGACGGCGTTGGCCATGCGGTACATACAACGTTAAAAGTCGAGTTGCAAGGAGCCGATGAACACGGATTAAAAATTACCCCGACGGACCGAAAAGCCCCATTCGGTGACTCCTCGGGTTTCAGCAGAATTGTCGTTGGTTTGAGTCTGATTCTGAACCTGTGTCTGGGGATGTATGTATGGAAACGCAGAGACGTTGCCCGACGGTCCCAGAACCCTGAACTTTGAATCTTAAAATCCTTTTTGGAAAATTCCCATGCACAAGGCAACCCGCTATTTACTGACAGCCGGTATCATTTTGGGTATTTGTATCCTTTTTACCTTATGCCGTTTGCCGCATACGTACGCCGGTGAAACGGCAAAGTTATATGTTGTCGGAATGGGGCCCTCGGGGCCGGATCTGACCGCACCGAGGGCTCTTTCCATCGTTGAAAAGGCGGATATCCTTCTTTGTTCACCGGGTATGCCGAAAAAATTCAAACTGTTCGGTGCATATATCGATCCCGGAAAAATCGCCTTCAATCCTTGGAAAGGAATCATGGGGAAGGAAGTTCGCAGGCTGAAGAAAACGGATTATGACGCCTGGCTGGCCAGTACCAAAACGCATAGAAAGAAGGTTCAGAAATTTGTTCGCGAAAAAATCAAGGACGGTAAAACCGTTGTTATGATGGATGGTGGCGATCCGTGCGTTTATGGCCCGTCGCTTCACTATCTGCTTGAAGGATTTGATCCGTCCCTGTTTGAAGTGGTTCCCGGAATGGGCGCTTTCAATGCCGCAGGAGCAGCCCTGAAACGGAGCTTTACGCCCGAAGATGTACGTTTTGTGCTTTTGACCTCGCCGCAATCCCTTTTCGGTGAAAACTGGGGAAAAAATGATGATATTTTAAAAGATTTATCAAAGTATGAAACGACCATGGTCTGGTATATGTCTCTTCGCTCAATCACTAAAGTCGTCGCAAAACTTAAAAAATACTATGCTTCGGACATGCCGATTGCCATCGTTTATTATGCCGGTTATCCTGACAAAGAAAAGGTTCTCAAAAGTTGCCTTGAAAACATTGTGCAAGATGTAGAAAAAATGGACGAGAAGTGGCTCGGGTTGTTCATTTTGGGTAAATGCGTGAAGTAAAATTTATACCAAACCGGTGGATTCTTCAAGTGATGAACAATGGAATTTAGAAAACAGCCTGAATAACTATCAGCTCAAAAGAGAAATCGGGCTTTTTTACGCCGTTGCCCTTGTAGTCGCCAACATGGTCGGCACCGGCATCTTAACCACCTTCGGTTTCATCATGGCAGAGTGTCAGGATCCGAAGGCGCTTCTTTTCTGCTGACTGGTGGGCGGCAACATGATCTACGTCAATCTTGAGTCCATGGTTCCGGAGGCAGGCGGAGAATACGTGTTTCTCCGAGAAAGTTTCCTCCGGTGGGCGGGTTTCCTTTCCGTGTGCATTTCCCTAATCATGGGTCTTGTCCCGAACAGACAGGACAGAGATTTTTGATGAAGAGATTGTAGCGGTATCGATCAAAACGGCAGATTCATGAACTCTTAGCTCTTTCAGAAGCGGGTTGAAATCATACCACAAGTAGACGGTTTGCGTTGACGCATGGAGAATGTTGTCATGGCGTGGGAGGCGGCTTTCACGCCATAACGGCAATGCGGTCATTAAGATACAAATTGGGATCAGTGTCCGTGATCGTGTGGCGTTTCCTTATGACCAGGGTAATCGTGCTGTGCTCGTCTCAGGCATGTTCGTGCGTGTAGCTATGTTCATGCTCGTGGTCGTGCAAATCATGTCTATCTGGATGCTGAACAAAGAAAATGGCCCAACTGCCTGTTATTATTGATCTTTTGTCATCACTGTTGGCTTAAGATTTATAGATCTTAAAATTTTATATTTTCAACAGGTTATGCCGTTTCCCCAATTTTTTTTGTTCATTAACCGGATAGGCATGGTGTAAATGTTTATGCGTGTGTTTTCCTTCAATTTCGTATACCTCCTTTGAATTTGATTACAGTTATAATCAAAAATTTAAATATTATTCTCGTCACGCGTCGTCAGGTCGGTTTACCTATATTGTAACGTGGGCAAATGGCGAAAGTTGTACAACAACCCGTATGTCCATTGGCTGATCGCAGCCGTCCCAAGGATGTCCATCGCCAACTATAAGAAGGCCCAGTCATTACAAATGCCCTGGTAAAAAAGAGACAGCGTGGATTTGGCGCTGGATTTGGGGTCGCCCACACTAAGTATCTTAAAAATTGTTTAAAAAATTCTAAAAGTTACCTTTTTTATCCTTAAGCATGCTATTTTGGGAAAAAATAACAGGTTTAAGGATTTTATTTTGTTATTCGTTCTTAGTAGCTTGCTTTCTAGTTTATTATAGTCAAGTAAAATTTTTAAATTGGAAAGCCATGTGGGATATTGCACAGCTTTCATAAAAACATTAAACTTATGTGAAAGTCACCTGTTTAGCTTCTTTCGCATTTTTTTCTGCGAAAAAACCACGAAATCAAGCCTATAGCAAATTCAAATCGATCCCTTTGAAATTTGTCAATATTTATTACGTTTTCATATGGTTAAATTGTATTCTAAAAATCTTAACCGGACAACAGTGAACTGTATTATTTTTTAAATTAACCTCGGTTTTAGTGAAACAGCGAAAAATATAAAAACGTAGTTTTTCAAAGAGCGAAATCAAAGCTTTAACAGTTCATGATACAATACTATTTTATTGTCAAGGTCACTTGACGAATAAGAACACTCCGGGTAAAAAACAGCTCTGATGCCGATCGGATTAAGACAAAGGCAAAGAAACCTGGCTCAGAGGACCAGTCTTTGTTTTATCTCCAGAGGGAATTTGTTTTTTGGAAGTTCAAAAATTACAAATAAATTCCAATGACTGAATTTCGAAATAACAAAAAAAAATAAAAAAATGGCGTTGGCCCTTGTTTGCAATTTGAGATTTAGTGCCCGAACGAAAACTAGGATTTTTCGTTAAGATCAAGCCTCCGGCCCCGCTTCTCTCCGAGGCGTAGGATCGTGCCTTTACGAGCCGGAGGCCCAAAAGACTAGGCTCTCAATGTAAAAATAAATATCGCCGGGAGGACAACTCATGAAGCA
>Ga0164311_10001810_pt1 | contig 10751 bp, 13 predicted proteins | sample GuaBasSedimGuay2_FD_121796 | JGI IMG/M metagenome (GOLD analysis project Ga0164311, IMG submission 121796) | Subseafloor sediment microbial communities from Guaymas Basin, Gulf of California, Mexico - Guay2, Core 4569-9, 9-12 cm | ecosystem: Environmental > Aquatic > Marine > Hydrothermal vents...
AAGTAGAGATAAAAAGCGAGATTGTTTCATTAGAAGAAAAGGCAAGGGAATTGAACATAAGTAAAGAAGCTCTATCAAGAATAAATATTCCAGATTATTTTGTTGTAGGTGATAAAATAGTGGCTAAAACATTTTTAGAAAAGCTTCAGGAAGAGATAGGCGAGGAAAGAGATTATGAAGAAGTGGAAAAAATTTTGGGAAAATATGGTTTAACTAGCAGAGCGTTGGATTATATGGGCTATAAAATAGAGTGGGAAGGATTGAGGCCAATAAAAGTGAAAAGAGCAATGCCAAAGATTGAGGATAAAGGTTGCAGTTAAAAAATATTGCAATTAATCGTCTGTAATTGCCTTTAACAAAGTACGCCCTTTTTCAGTGAGTGTATAGACTTTTCTTCTATTGACTTTTTCATAAACAACAAATCCTTCTCTAACCAATTCAGCCAAATGGTCATAGATAGAGCCCATCGGCAAACCTGTTTTCTTTGCTATTTCATAGCCATGCTTTGGGCCTTTTTGCAATTCTAAAAGAATTTTTCTCTTAGCTTTGCTGATAATAGCCATTAGCTACTTAATTAACTATACCATGCAAAAATCTTATAACAGAAAAATCGATATATTTTATATGCATGATTCCAGCGAAAAAGAAAATTCAAAGGAGGCAATAAAGGATAAAATGGAAACCGGTGAAAAGGAAAAATGGGAACATACAGTTGGTCTTCTCCTATGCATGATAGGTACTATTATACTGATAGTTGCTGTTATTCGTGTTTGTTTAGGTTTGATGCCATACACAGTGATTAGTAGCCATGGATTTTATATAGACCCTGGAAAGGAATATACAGATGGTTTTGCTGTGCCTGAAAATAAGGAAGTGGAAATTTCTGTAGCTGCTAACAGACCCATCGACTTGTATGTTTATACAGCAAAGGATTATTACTATGGGAAACACACTCCTGTATTGGTTTTGAAGGATATACTGGGATGTAGCGAAGGATTTACAAATCGGTACCATCTAGAGGCATATCAAATCGTTTTGAAAAATCATGGATGGGAAAGCGTCTATATTGAGTATTTAAGGGTGAGTTTTAAGGATAGTAGCGAGAAGCTGTTTATTTATGGTTTTGGAGGGATATTTATCAGTTCGGTAATGATCGGTGGGGGAATAACACTTATGATACATGGCAAGAAAAGGGAAAAAGAGGCTTTTTCAAAATCATAATTTGGCTCTTTTTGCATTCTGAAAACATAGAAGGAAGATGGCTCGGACATATCTAAACCATCTTTACAACCTCTCAAATGTCCTTCATCTTTTGTGACATGCTCTTTCCCAAAAATAGTTTGATTAATGTCTAACCTCAGGTTCCGTCTCTCCAGAGTTAGGTTTTGCTTTTTGCTCCCTTTTGATAACAAACTGTGTAAAATCTGCATTAGTTGCCTTTATCAAATCTCGGTATTCTTTACTCTGTGCCATATCTTTCAGAGTTTCTTGAAGAAAATCCATTCTTGCTTCATCATTTGGATCTAAATCCATTTCTTTTGCAATTTCATTAATATCCCAAACATATGGCAAAGGCTTTGTTGCAGGATTTTTAAAATTTCGGCTTTTACATTGTATTCATTTTCATTGCCAACCCTATTTTTGCCAACTTTGCCAACTTCACCATTGTTAAGTTTGGCAGTTTTGGCGATATTGGGGTTGGCAATCAAAGTGAATAGATGTTTCTCAGCAATGCATTTCAGCCATTCTATATCCTCAAGCCTGCATAGGATCTCGCCATCAATACTTTCTAAATGAAAACCTAACCATCTTCTATGAGCATTTATCTTTTTCCAATTTCTTTCAATTGCAGATGAAAACTTTAGAAAACTGTTATAATGGGAATTTAATCTTATATCGCTAGGTATTTCAGAATACATATCTTTCAATGTTGATAATGGCAAAGCAATGCCTTTCTCTGCATTATGATCTTTAGTATATTTTGCCAATATCCAAAGCAAAAATAATTCATATTCCTTGCACAAATTTTTAATTTTACCTAATCTACTTTCTAATAAAGCTTCTGTAAATTCTTCTTTTCCTAATTTAGATATGTGGGTAAATGATAGCAAATTTAAACTCACTATTTCCCTAAGATATTGTTGAGCTTTTTCTAAAAGAAGAGAAATATAAGCATTAGGTATTTTCTGATTTTTTTCAATCTCCAGGAAATCATTTATTAAATCCATGAATGCCAATCTCAAAGCCCCTCCTTTCAAATGCTTCCACCCTCTCTTTAAGCCATTTATGAAGGTTGCTAATTTATCATGCAATACCATGCTTTCATCATTTGCAATTTCATCAAGTTTAGCAATATAATCTAAAATGATTTCATCTTTGCTTCTTAGCCATCTTTTTACTCTCTCATTCTTTAAAATCCTGGTAAAAATATGCATTGAATAAAATTGAATTGCTTCGATAATCTTATTGTATTTTTCTTCTAAATCTGAGGGCATTCCTTCACCTGATGGCTCTTTCATTTTTGGATCAAAAATGAATATTCCTATTCTTGAGCCAAAACCTAATAAATTTGAATGGAGAAGAGTAAGTAGGGATTCCATACTCCTTGCATATTCCTTTTCATTCTCTGGATTGCTAAAAAACAGGAGTGTGCTATAGCCCTCTGTTTTAACTCCTTTTCCTCTGGCTATTATGGCTTTACCTTTTTCCATATAATTGAGCATACCTTTAGCAATGTCTTCATCCTTAAATTCTTCAATTCCATCATATATTGTAGGTTTGACTTGCATATTTAACATTCCATGTATTTTATCATGTAAGTTAGCTGCTCCTAAAAGATGAGCTGGGGTTGGTCTGTCTAAAACATTTCCTATTTTTTCTGCAGTTGTGGTTTTGCCAGGCTTTGAAGATGTTATCATAATAGTATGAGGTGCATATTCCATATATTCTGCTGGAGTGATTAATTCAGAATTTGGGACAACAATGGGAATGTGCATTCTCATTATTGTGAGCAACTTTTCATCCTTGTTTAACCCAGCATCTAAAGCTTGCCATACAACATCAGATAAATCAAGCTTTAGCAAATCTTCCTTCTTTACTGGAGCTGCCAGCTCATAAAAAATGGGTTCTTGTGAGTGCTTCTCTATAAGTTTATCTAATCTTTCATCAAAATACTTCAGATATTCATCTTTATCCAACAAAGCATATTTCCTGCAAATTTCCTCTAGGAATTTTGCTTCATCTGTCTCTTCCTTTTTTTATCGTTGCTAACTTTGAAAAGTTCTCGGATTTTTTTCTCATCACACTTTTTAAGGTATAGATCCTGATCATTTCCTTCTTTTAGATGCTGATATTCATCAACCACTATATAAATTTCCTTGCCTCCAACATTTACTATTGCTGGATATACCTTGAAAGGCTTTCTCGATTGCAAGTAACCCTCCACGAGTTTATCTATTCTCTTTTCAAACTCTGGCTTTTTTATATCAACTCTCACAGATTGATAGAATTTTATCTTCTCAATTATATCTTCAGCATACAACGGATCAATGTATTTTCTTTTCCATTCTTGCCAGCTATTTTCATCTTGGAAGCCTAACCATTCATAAAGATTCAACTCCTTTAATTCATATCCATATTCAGCAAAAGATCCTTTCACAAACTCACCATATTTTTGGATATACTCTTGTAACTTTATCTTATCAGCATTTTCTATTTCATCTGATCCATTCAAATTATATTTTGCTATAAACTCACCTACAAACTCTTTAATTCCCTCCCTCATTTTTCATCTTCCTCTCTTCCTCCTCTTCCTCTTCTCTTTCTTCTTTCCTTTCTATTTCTTTTTTTAACTTCTGTGCTTCAATATGAGTAACAACATAGATAGAAGTTGTATCCAGTCTGGCATGACCAAGAAGTTTGTTTATATAGGCAATATCAATATCCTTTTCCAGAAGATGAATTGCTCTGCTATGACGCAATACATGGAATGAAATGTTTGGCATACCAGCTCTTTTCGCTATTCTCTTGAAAATTCTTCCTACTGTATCTGGAGTTGTATGACCTTGTTTGCCCTCAAATAAATAAATGCTGCCCTCAGGCAAATTTTCGACATATCTTTTCAAAATATTCCTCGTCTCTCTCTTAGTTATTGGTAAAATTCGTTCCCTATCACCCTTTCCCTTTATTTTTATTGTCCATTCATCAAAGTTAATATCCTTTATTCTTATTTTTGCCAGCTCGCTTCTTCTCAAAGCACAATCATAGGCCAGATATATAATCAACTTTTCTTTCATGCTTCTTGCACTCTTGAAAAGTTCTCTCAGTTCTTCCTGTTTTAAATATGGAGGAATCCTCTGCCTAAACTTTGGTATCGGAACTTTAGTGGCAAGCTCAGGCTTTACTACTCTAAGAAATGCTTTGATGGCATGTGCATGTCTTGCTATAGCCCTATCACTAAGCCCTTCATTTTTTAAGGAAAGCAGAAATGCTTCTATGCTTTTCTCATCAATTTTTTCTGTAAATTCAAGAAATCTTTTGATAGTGTTTCTGTAATTTCTAATAGTATCTTCGCTTTTTCCTTCCAGCTTAAGCCTATTGATGAATCTTTCCAATTCCTCCCTCATTTTATTCCCTCCGCTATCAAATATTCTTTTCCGGGAATGTCTGTTCTTAAAATACCAATTCTCTTGCCTATATGTTTGCGGAGCTCTTTTTTCAGATAAAGTGGTAGATATAGCACATACTTCCCAACTATAACTTTCAATTCCTCATTTTCTTCTGTAATGCTCCTCAAAATCCCAACAATTTCCTGCCAGGGCTGCAAATGGGGATTAATTTTTAACATAGAAGAGATTATATATGGTAATTTAAGACAAGTAGTATTAAAGTGGTTTCAAATGTGATAAAATGAAGAAAAATGAACAGGTAGAAAAGATAAGAAAATTAGCCAAGAAGAAAAGAAAAAGAGCAAATAATATCAAATTAATTAAGAAGAAAGATTTGGTTATATTTACTATTCTGCAGATACTGAGATCTGGGGAAGAAACATATAATGAACTCTGGAGAAAAGTTGAAAGAAAACTTTCTCAAAGTGTTTCTAAGAAAACATTCAATGAAGCAATAAATGAGTTAAAAGAACATAATATTATCGACGAAAGGAGTGTTGGACAATATAAATATTTGTTTCTTGCTGATGATGTTTATGCACCATTAACGAGATTTTTTGAGAAGGCAAAAGATGGTTTAAGAGTATGCATAGAATTTTGGTTGGCAAAAAGGAAGGAGGGAGAAATTGGAGTTAAAGAATATATAAATAAGGTGTTTGATTATTTTAATTCTCTAATTAACTTATACCTTCTTTTAATTTTAGAATATATGCAATACCCTGCCAAAAATTTGTTTTTACATGAGATAAGCAAGAACATTCAGGAATTAACCTATATATTGTCTGAAAATTTTTCGAGGGATGAAGAGGTCAGGATTTATGTTACCTTACTTAATGAGGGATTTCGCAAGTCATTGCTAGAGCTGGCAAAATTAATGAGATTATATGTTGAGCTTAAAAAAGATAAATTTCTTCAAGAAATTCAACACTTAGATATACCTGAATTTGTCAAAGAAAAGCTAAAAAAGTTATAAATCTATAATATCTGGTAAATGCCATTATCTAAAATAATCTTGATAATTTTCTGATATTATGTTCCTTATCACTGCTTTTTTCAGATATTTTTCATATCTCTTAATAGTCTCCTGTAAATTTTCTATTTCCATCATCATTTTCTTATTCTTTTGTTCTAACTCTTTCTGATACTCCACCATTTCCATAATATTTTTAACAAGATTTTCTGATCTTCTTTTTATTCCTCTTGTGATTTGTCTTATTCTGCTTTCTGATAATCCTGTAAGCAAGGCAATATGCTTATTGCCAAGCCCTTCTTCTGCAAGCCTTATTATTATCTTTTCCTTCTCACCTGTATCTCTCATCCACTTTGGGAACTTTCTGGCTCGCATTATTAGCTTGCTAAACTCTCCCATAAAAAAGAAAACTTCTGTAAACTTTATCAGTTTTTTTGTTGTTTTAGAAATTAACGAAACTCGTTAATTTTATCTTTTTTGTTATGTTTTGTGTTCGTGATTTTTAAAAAAACTGATTAGAAATTAACCAGTTTTCATGCTTTTTATCGTTGTTATTGTTATTTTTATTTTTCTTTATTTTTATCTACATATTTGTTTTTTCCAATTTTTCAAAGAAGGAAGAAGAAATTGCAACAAAATTAACGAAATTCGTTAATTTTTCTTTTCCGTTAAAGTTTTGTTGTATTTGTTTAGCTGTTTTAGCTTTATGCAACACCAAGTTTCGGAATGCAACTCAAATAAGCCTTTTTTAACTCTTCCAAATCTATGTGATAATACAGGTCCATTGCCTCTTTTCTTGCATCTCCTCTTAACTCCTTTACATACTCCCTTGGCATCCCATTTCTCAAAAGCCATGTTGTAAACCAATGGCGGAAGCAATGAGGGGTAAAATGGTCTTCAAGCTTCTTAGAACTAGGATTATGTAATCCTGCTCTTTTAGCCCATTTTGTTATTGCGTCATATACTCCTCGCCTTTTCAGGCGTTGCCCTGTTTCATAGGAAACAAAAAGGGCGTTACATTTTGCAATTGATTTTCTTACCTCGAGCCATTTCCTCAACACTGAAGCAGTTTCGTAGTCAATAAAAACTATTCTGTTGCTTCTTTTTGCTGTTGGCTTAAGGCGTAGGGTCAAATTATCTAAATCAACATCATCAACATCCAAAGCAATTAACTCCTTCCTTCTTATACCTGTTTTTGCAAATAGCAAAGCTATAGCCTTGTCCCTGATATCCATTATTGAATTTATGAAGTGAGCCATTTCTTCAATACCAATTAACTTTCTCTGGTTAACCCTAACATCCTTCTTATAATGTCTTAAATACCTCTTTCTTATTTCCAAAACATAATTTTTTTCCATAAATCCTTCATACACCAGATAATCATAAAAAGTTGATAATGCGGAAAAATGATTTTCGACTGTTTTATATGAATACTTTTTGTCAAACAAATATGCTATGTATTCTTTGAATGTATTCCTATCAACATCCAGTATTCCTTTTCCTTTTCTACTCAAAAATGAAATAAAACTTCTTAAAACAGATTGATAACTTTGGATAGTATGTTTTGTAAATTTTCTTAGTCGGCAATCTTGGATGAAGCCATTTACCAAATCTTCATCATAAATTACTCTACCCATCTCCAACCACCTTTAACAGGTTCTATTAGCCCGTAGCGATACAAATTTTCAAGTTGCCTATTTATTGCTTTCATCAATTCTTGATTACTTAAATCAAGGTTAAGATATGTTATAATATCATCGTGGCTTATCCTCTTCCTATTCTTTAGTAACTCAACCAATTCTTTTTCATATTTTCTAAATCCTTCTTGTTCATCTAAAAATTGCTTACTCATTAACTCCATTATCTCCTTTTCCTGCTTTTCCACTAAAGCATCAAGCATTTTTATTTTCTTCTTCAATTCCATATTCTCTTCTCTTAATTCTTTTAATTCTTTGAGCAACTCTTTTCTTGGCTTAAAATCTGTTTCTTGATTGATTATATTTTGAACGCACTCAAAAATGAACTTTGATAAACTCATGCCAGATTTTTTTGCGAACTCTCTCCATTCATTAACCATTTCTTGCGAGGGCAAATAAACATATACCGTTCTTTCCTTGATGGTAGAGGATTTATATTTTGGATTTTTTCTATAATCCTTGTTTTTCTTTTCCTCACTCATCAATTTCTATATGGGAAAGAGTATATAAATTTACTGGTAAAATAGCGCTGAGGGAGGGATTTGAACCCTCGCGGGGCACAAGCCCCACAGGCTCTCAAGGCCTGCGCCTTAGTCCGGGCTTGGCTACCTCAGCTCAAAATGAATATAGGGAGGTATAAAAAATTTTATCATGTTATGATAGAGTTAATGAAAATTTGCTTTTGCCATGCGGGTTAGTTATAACGTAATGAAGGCAATGTTGAAAATGGGAAGTTATGAAGCAACAGTTGAATAAATCGTTTTGATATAATCTCATTGCTATTATTGCATAAAAATCTATTATGGCAACATCTCATTTTCATTTGTTCTTGATGAACTATCATTTCCAAAAAATTATAAAGCATGGCTACTTCCATAAGTATGGATGTTCTGGATAAGATTTACGAAATTGTAAGCAAAGATAGAGTTTTTACAAGCAAATCAGACTTATATGCATATGGTTTTGATGCCTCCATTCACCATGCAATGCCAAGTGTTGTAGTAAAGCCAAAAAATAGCGAAGAAGTAGAGGAAATTGTAAAGCTGGCAAATGAGCATTGCATTCCTGTTGTTGCAAGAGGGGCTGGCACCGCCTTGTGTGGGCAGGCTGTGCCTATTTATGGTGGCATATTGCTTGATATGACTGGGATGAATAGAATTAAGGAAATCAGGATTGAAGATTTGTATTGCGTTGTTGAGCCTGGCGTTATATATGCAAAGTTAAATGAAGCTTTGGCAAAATATGGTTTTTTCTTTCCCCCTACTCCTGGAAGTGGAGATGTATGTACTATTGGCGGGATGATAGCTGTAAATGCTTCCGGAATGAGAGCAATAAAATATGGAGCTACCCGTGACTATGTCTTAGGCTTAGAAATTGTTTTCCCATATGGCAGAGTAAGATTTGGGAGCAGAACACTGAAAAATTCTGCCGGCTATCAGGTTGAGCGTCTTATAGTAGGCTCTGAAGGCACCTTAGGCATAATAACTGAAGCAACTCTCCGCATTGCACCGTTGCCAGAAAAGAGGGCTGTTGCATTAGCTTCATTTAATGATGTTGTAAAAGCTGGAGAAGGAGTGGCTTCGATTATAGCTAATGGCTTGCTTCCCTCAGCTTTAGAAATAATGGATAAGGTTTGTATTCAAGCTGTTAAAAAAGCTATGGGAATTGATTTGCCAGATGCAGAAGCTTTATTGCTAATAGAAGTGGATGGAAAGGAAAAAGTAGTTAGGGAAAAAATAGAAAAGATTGCAAAAGTTCTTGAAAGAAAAGCAGATAAAATAGAATTTACAGATGATGAGGAAAGAATGGCTGAATTATGGAAAGGAAGAAAAGGTGTATTGCCTTCTTTATCAAGATATGGTGAAGATATGATTTCTGTAAGCTTGGCAGATGACATGAGTGTGCCAATTTCAAAAATTCCTATTGCAATTAAAGAATTTCAAAAGATTGCCAAAAAATATGGCATTATAGTTGGAACATATGGACATGCTGGAGATGGGAACTTGCATACGAAGGTTTTAATAAATCCAAAAAAAGAAGAAAGCTGGAAGGATGCTGAAAAAGCTGTAAATGAGATATATGAAGTTGTTTATAGGCTAGGAGGGATTGCAAGTGGAGAGCATGGTATTGGAATAACAAAAGCTCCGTGGCTTAATGGCGATGTGGCTACAATGGAAAGAATAAAGAAAGCAATAGACCCAAATAATATAATGAATCCAGGCAAAATGATGCAATGGAAAAAAGGAATAATAGCCTATTTAAGGTATAAATAGGCGCATCTTTAAATGAAAAAGAAAATCATCATAACAAAATTCTTCAATGCAATATGCTTGTAAATGTTTCTCTTATGATAGCTGATGATAAAGCTATGACACATTTTCATTTATTCTGATTTAATACAGTGCACATCCATTTTCATAACACATTAAAGAATTCATCATCGAAAGCAGGTGTCATTGCGCCAGCAAATCCTTTTTCAAAATAGTAAGGGCAATCTATTTCTTCAAAGGAATCCTTTATTTCCTTTCCATATTTTACTCCCTTAGGATGGTTGCATTTTATTCCATCGAAGTTAAGGCAGAATTCGCATTTAACCATGAGAATAAACCTACATTAATAATAAACCTTTTTTTCATGTTGGGTCGTTGAAAATTAAATGAAAAGCTGTTGCTACGCTAATTTCCCCTATGTAATAATAGCCGATGACAACAGCTTTCATTTAATTCAATATCCTTATTTTATATGACTTCAGGATAAGCAAATAAAGTATATATATTGGAAATTATTTACAAGCAGGAGGATTAAAATGCCAGCGGAAAAGCCACATCTTAACTTGGTTATTATAGGGCACGTCGACCATGGTAAATCAACACTTGTAGGAAGATTGCTATTGGATACAGGACAAATAGAAGAACACTTGATTAAGAAATATGAAGAGGAGGCAAAGGCAAAAGGAAAAGAGAGCTTTGCCCTAGCATGGGTCATGGACAGGCTAAAAGAAGAGAGAGAAAGAGGATTGACTATAGATGTAGCTCATCGCAGATTTGATACAGATAAATATTATTTCACAATCATCGATGCTCCAGGACACAGAGACTTCGTTAAAAACATGATTACAGGAACAAGCCAGGCTGATGCAGCCATCCTTGTCATTGCAGCTACAGAAGGAGTGATGGCTCAAACAAAGGAGCATGCATGGTTGGCAAGAACATTAGGTGTGGATCAGATGATTGTGGCAATAAACAAAATGGATGCTACACAGCCCCCATATGATCCAAAGAGATATGAAGAGGTTAAGACTCAAGCTGAGAAACTGCTAACAAGCATTGGTTACAAAGATGTGCCATATATACCAATATCTGCATGGAAAGGAGACAACGTTGTAGAAAAGAAGAACTTAGACTGGTTTGAAGGACC
>Ga0164311_10001811_pt1 | contig 10750 bp, 9 predicted proteins | sample GuaBasSedimGuay2_FD_121796 | JGI IMG/M metagenome (GOLD analysis project Ga0164311, IMG submission 121796) | Subseafloor sediment microbial communities from Guaymas Basin, Gulf of California, Mexico - Guay2, Core 4569-9, 9-12 cm | ecosystem: Environmental > Aquatic > Marine > Hydrothermal vents...
TGCAATTTCATTTCATTTTTGGAAAACAGGGTTGAAAAACAGGGGAGCCTGTCCAAACCGGGTTTGTCGGATTTCCCTTTCTTTGTTTTTAACAGGAGGATAAAAAAGTGGGGGACCTGCCATAAGCCAAAAATGATCATTATCATTAATATATCGGGGTCAGACATGGCCTTTTCTGTGCCTGCCCATCCAATTAACGGCGGAAGCATACCGCTTAAGGTACCGGGAACAATGGCCAGTAAGGTCTGTTTTTTTAATGGCGTATAAAGTGCATTGTAGCATATCACAGCCACCATTCCACAAAAAAAAGGAACCACTCCTGTGGCAAACAGCAGTCCTGAAAGTCCGCAGCCGATCATCAGCATGGCAATCATTTTTGCATGGAAGATGGGGACTCTTTCTTGAGGAAGACTTCTGTTGCATGTTCGAAGAAAAAAAGAATCATATTCTCTATCCTGGATATTGTTGAGGACTGCAGCACCGCAAGCCAGAACCATCACAAAAAATCCCAGAAAAAGAGACTCAAAAGAAAAAGTCTGCCGGGCCATTACATGACCGAAAATGGCTGAAAGACCGATGTAAAGACATAGGTGTACTTTGAATATCTCCAGGTAATCTTTCAAGGCACAGGCGGTACTCAGGGCATCGGCCTGGGAAAGACCTATTTTGTTACCATTCATCATCGTTGTTTACCCATTCATCATACTCTTTTTGAGAAACCACCCGTACCACTCCTGTCATATCGGCATGGCCGCTGCCGCAAAACTCAGAACACTGAAAAAAATACTCGCCCTCTTTTTCCGGTAAAAACCAGGCATAGGTCTTGATACCCTTCACCGCATCTATTTTGACCCTGAATGCGGGAATAAACAGGCTGTGGATCACATCATCCGAGGTGATATTCAATTTCACCGGTTTATTCACCGGTACCACAATTTCGTTTTCAGTCTCCTTTTCATTGGGATAATAAAAAAGCCAGGAAAAAGACTGTCCCGTTACTTCTATTTCAAGCGCCCCTTTGGGAACATTTCTAAGGCCTGTATAAGATTTCCACCCGGATATAAACATGGAAATTGCAATAAATGTGGGAAGCACAATCCAGACGGTTTCAAGCAAAAGGTTCCCCCTGATATCTGCTGGAATCGGATGCTTGCTTCGCCTGTACCGGATAACAAACCATATCATCACAAGGGTGATGGCAAACAGAAAAATAAAGGAAAAACCAATTATAAAATAAAAGGATCTGTCAACCAGGGTAACCGGATTTACAATATCATTCATTTTTTACCTCATCTGAATGCAACGTCCCAGAATGTAAAACTGATCATGATGCCAAGAAAAAAAATGGTTCCAAGAAAGGAAAAGACCAATACCCTTCCTTCATATTTCATGTGCATAAAAAAAAGCAGGACAAAGCTGGCCTTAATGGATGCAATGATAAGGGCAATCCAGACATTCAGGCTACCCAGATCAACAAAAGATGCCCCCACGGTAATACCGGTTAAAACCAGTAATACCAGGAGAACATTAAAAAGTGTTTTATATTCAAAAAAGTGCAAAGGGCTTTTATCTTTCATGGCGATTTCCTAAATGATCAGATAAAATAAAGGAAAAATAAAAATCCAGATTAAATCCACCAGGTGCCAGTAAAGGCCTGAATTTTCAAGAAAGGCAAACCGGGTATGGGTCACTGTCTTGGTTTGGACAAAGACAAGACTGATAAAAAGAAGGGTCATCCCTATAATAATATGGATACCATGCAATCCTGTAATCACGTAGTAGAGTCCAAAAAATATATTCTGGCCAGGGGGGCCTTCAATCAGTTTTTCCGAATTGGGAAAAATTCCGTGATCAATCTTGTGGCCCCATTCAATATACTTGTTAACCAGGAAGATAAGACCGCATAAAAGGGCGGAAATCAGACCTGCCAGGGCTCTTGTCTTTTCTTTTTTCTGAATCGCCGTAATAGATGCGGCAACACTAAAACTTGAAATCAACAAAATGACTGTATTCACAATACCAAACAAGCGGTTCAATTCCTTTCCGCCTTCTATGAAATCACCGGTGTATCGGGCAAAATATACCGCATAAAGAACAAAAAGGCCTCCGAACAGAATGATTTCCGTATAGAGGAAAAGCCACATCCCCAGCTTTTTACCCGACTCATCGGTTTGAGAAGACATTTATTCTCCTTTTGTATCTTTAGCGTACTTTTCCACAACCCCTGTAAAATCATAGGGGTAATCTGGCACTTGGGGTTCTGTGATAAAATTATGCAGCGGCGGTGGAGACGATGTCTGCCACTCAAGGGTTGTGCCACCCCAGGGATCGGATGATGCGTCTCTTTGTTTTCTTAAGGAAACCAAAAGATTAATCAGCATTAAAAAAATTCCGACAATCATAAATCCTGCACCAAACCCTGCAAAAAAATTACCTTTGGCAAATTGAGGAAGATAGTCGAAATACCGCCGCGGCATTCCCTGAAGCCCTAAGATAAACATGGGAACATAATGAAACATGAATCCACCTGTCAAAAGAATAGCACCGATATAGGCCTTTTTGAAATCATACATGCGCCCGAACATTTTGGGCCACCAATAATGCAGGGCCGCGAAAAAAGCAAATCCTGCTCCACCAAACATGGTAAAATGAAAATGTGCCACCACAAAGTGTGTATCATGGACATAAATATCCGTCCCGGCTGCACCCAGCAAAAGTCCTGTCAAACCGCCCACAGAAAAAAGGTAAATAAAACATAAGGATAAAAACAGGGGTGGTGCCATTTGAATTGATCCTTTATACAGAGTAGCTACCCATGAAAAAACTTTGATAGCTGATGGAATCGCCACCACAAAAGTTAAAAGGGAAAAGACAAAAACAGCTGTATCACTCATTCCGCTGGTATACATATGATGAGCCCAGACAAGGGACCCTGCAACAGCAATACTCATGGATGAGACAACAATAGCTTTGTATCCGAATATTGATTTTCGTGAAAACACAGGAATAATTTCTGAGATTACACCCATACCGGGAAGAATCATAATATAAACAGCCGGATGAGAATACATCCAGAACAAATGCTGGTATAAAATCGGATCTCCACCCTTTTCCGGATCAAACAATCCGACCCCGACATATCTTTCTATCATCACCAGTATCAGGGTTATGGAGACCACGGGTGTTGCCAGAAGCTGGACCCAGGAAGTGGCATAAATACTCCAAGTAAACAAAGGTATCTGCATCCAGCCCATTTCTTTTTTTCTCATCCTGTGAATGGTGGTGATAAAATTCAAACCGGTGAGCATGGAAGCCATTCCAAGGACAAAGGCTGCAAACACTGCTGTGGAAACATTTGTGTGGGTTGAAATGGAAAAAGGAACATAAAATGTCCAGCCCGTATCGGGAAACCCATCTGAAAAAAGGGATATAACGGCTATGATACCCCCTGCCATATAAAGATACCATGATAAAAGGTTCAGTCTCGGGAAAAAGACATCATCTGTTCCAATCTGAATGGGTAAAAAAAAATTCCCAAATACAGCCGGCAACGCTGGAATGATAAACAAAAAAACCATGATGACACCGTGGAGGGTAAACAAAGAATTGTAAACCTGGGCCCCCATAAATGTTTCCCCGGGGAACATGAGTTCCAGCCTGATAAGGCCGCCCAGCAAGACGGCCAGAGCAAACCAGAAAAGGACTGCAAACAGATACATCAATCCGATCCGCTTATGATCCATGGTGATCAGCCATGACCAGATGCCTTTATACTTTGCTGGAGCCGGAGTTTCAAAAAAAGAGGGTACAACTTCCATGAGAGGCCTCGCAAAGATTAATTATTTATGCGTATCATGAGACAACCTTGTCTCTTTTTTCCTGTCTCTTTTTGAAGGATAGAGTAAAAAAACAATGAATCCCAAAAGTAAACTTAAGATGGCTGTCCCGGTAATCCTGAACAGTTTAAAGACATATGTTTTGTTCTCAGGGTCGTAATCAAAACAAAAAGACAATACCCCTCTTTTAATCGAAATACCAGGCTCACCCCTGTCTGCCTCACTTAGGGCCATCCCGAGATCAAAGGGAAGAAAATCGGGCCCGTAAAGGTAGCGGATAATTTTCCCATCGCCTGCAAGAACCATAAGCACGGATGGATGGATATAAAAATGAGGCCTTGTTTTGGTAAAATAATACCCTAGAGAATTGGTGAGTTTGCGGATATTTTCATTGTCCCCGGTCAGATAAAACCAATTTTCCAGGGGGAAATCCCTGGTGATCAGGTTGCTGTAATTTTGTTTAGATGCATTAGCGTGGGTATAATCTTCATCATCAGAAAAACTTAAAGAGATCACATTGAAATCTTTGCCGGGAACTTGATTCACAAGATTCAAAGCCTTGGCAAGATCTGCCTGGAGAAAATTACAAATTGACGGACACAAAAAATAAATTGGAAGCAGCACAACCGGCTTGTCAAAAAGAGATTCAAGCTTTACTGTTCTACCATTCTCATCTTTAAAATAGGTGTCAAGGGCTGCAATGTTGCCCAGCTGTTCTTCAACCTTAACCTGCTTAACGAGTGCCGGCGCCTCTTTTTCTGCCACCTTGACCATTTTTGTGTGATCCATTTTACTATGGCTTACTTCATCATTGTCCGGCTTGTCCCGGCCTGATATATCCTGACTGTTTTCAGCCAGCCCCGCCTGTAAAAAGACAAGACTGGCTGACATAAAAAGGACTGAAAATATGAACCGGGATCTTTTGTGCATTATTTTATCTTTTTATTTTCACCGGTTGACAAATTAATTTCATAGACTGTTCGATAAGGATGACGGTTTCTAAAAGAATCTTTTCCCGCCCCGTAAGCCAGCATTATCCGGGTTGTTCCTTCAGGATTGATGGGTTTGTCATAGGTATCGCCCGTATTAAGGGGCAATGAAAAAGAAATTGTTGTCACCCCGTCAACTTCTGTGCCTGAAGGATCTAAAACATCATTTTTACCCCCCAGTTTCTCATCATTGGAATGCCCTCTTTTCCTGTCTGCGTAATGATCCTCAATTTTGAATTTACCATTTTTAACCGCACCAATGATTATATTGGCCCCTGACATAGCCTTTTCAGGATCAAATCCAATACCGACCCAGCCAGTGGTTTTTGCAGACAACTCAACATGAATCTGATCTTCTTCAATGGTCCAGGAAAATTGCATATCCCTTACCTCAAGCGTATGCTGGTATTCCATTGCAGACAAAGACAATGGTAACAAAAGAAATACGACTGCCAGTATTGTGCTAAAAAAAATATTGTTTTTCATCATTACGCCTCCGTAATTATCCGTATTGAAGTTCGCCGCCTGAGAACCCCAACCCAATAGCCAATAAGACGGTTAAAAGATAAAAAAATGTCTTTTTATCAAATTTTGGATTTTCAGGATCATCTATGACGGCAATGGTTACAAGAACTATAGTCAAGACAACTGCAAGGATTATTTTCAAAATAATCAAAAATTCCCACTCCCCACCAAAGGTATGCTGCCAGTCAAGATAGCCTGCAAAGGCTGTTGGGGCAATCCCCAGAAGCCCCAAAATAACACAATGATACCCTGTTTTTGCCAGGAATTTTAATTTTGGCAAAAAAGATGCCAGCCGGAATGTGACCGCCCCCATTACCATTCCCATGGGTATATGGGTTAATGCAGGATGCAGGGGATGAGTAAAACCTAAGTTGTTGAGAAACTCAAAAATAGTCTGAACCATAATATCACCTCTGATTTGATTTTAGTTTCTAAATAATTAAGACGAAGCAAATTTTGTGCCTGTTTGATAAATACGTTTAAGGTAAAAACAAGTCAAGGAAATTAGTTTGCCATAACTTTCCCCCCCCCCGGGCGCTCGCAAGTAAATCTATAAAATTTCAGATATCCCAACAGAGGCAAAGGAAATAGTTTGGCCTCATGTATACAGTCGCATTTTCCAGGCTCAAAAATCACCTTCCTCCCTGCCTGGATGTCAGGGAGAATACCGGAAAACCCGATGAAGAAAACCTCATATCCGGGATCGAAGAGGGGAGGTTGGATAAGTCTCTGGATGAAGCATGCCTCATAGGCTAACTTGAATATGAACCCGCAGATTATACAAATTAGTCTACGCTCTATTTGCGTATTTTATTATTTCCGTCCGCCTTAAACATTGACTTATAGGATTAAAAAAACATTACTTATTATGGACAATCGGTTCGGCCCAAGTCCTCAAGGAACGTTATCATATCGCTACCATCGACATCGCCATCAGCGGATTCTAAGTCACCATTGCAGGGAAATGCAACTGAACAGTCCGACCGGCCAAAGGAGGCTGCAAAAGCCATTAGATCGACATCATCGACCATTCCATTGTTATCGAAATCCCCTTCACACGGCTCAACCGTCGGCAAGGTAGTTTCAGAACCCAGATTGGTCCAAGCCGTACCAATTCCATTACCATTTCTGGCAATTACACGAAGAACATATGTGGTTTCAGGGTCAAGTCCTGTGCTGTTCCAGTATGTATTCGATATCCAGTCGGAGGCGGTACCGGCCGTGATGTTCTGGCAGTAGTACATAGTTCCGGCCGGGTTGCCGTTGCCCCCCCAGTTGGCCCTGATGCTGGTGGCGGTTATGTCAGAAAACGCTGTAGCGCCAGGAGTATTGGCCAGAGTATAGCGACTACTTTCAGGAGATTCAGGGGTCGAATTTCCGTCACCATTTCTTGCCACAGCATAGAACGTGTAAGCTGTGTTCACCTTTAACCCGATATTTGTCCAATAATTGTTATTTTGTTGCCAATCAGACTTGGTCCCGGCAGTTTTGTTGACGATACTGATTCCAGAGGACTTACGATCCAAACCCGAAAGCTTAGAGGACGATCTGACGGCAATACTTGTAGCCCCTATGGTACCGAAGTCAATCCCGCTTGGTGTTTCAATATCCGTGAAGTCATAGCTGATGGCAGAATAACCGGTTTGCCACCCGCTGCCATCCATGGCACTCACCCGATAACCGTATTCATGGTTGGTGCCAAGTCCGGAATCGGTATATGTTGTGCTGGTGATCCACCCGGAGTTTGAGCCGCCGAATCCGCCAGTGGGACTGGTGAAGAAGTCAAAGTAGTACCGGACAGGAACAGTAGAATCTGATGCCGTGGTCGACCTCATTCTAATTTGGCTTGTGTTGAGTTCATAGGGCAGAGTTGCCCAAGTCATAGGGTTGGGGTTGGGTGGCGTACAGTCAGCCGTAGTTTGAGAGCCAAGACCTCTCCACCCGGTTTGCAATCCATTCGCGTTTCTTGCCAAAACCCGATAAGTATAAAGGGATTGGTCGTTAAGTCCGTTGTTAGTCCAGAATGTATCGGTGATCCACCCGGAATATGCACCGGTTGTCGTATTTTGGCAATAATACTGCGTACCGGCTGGGTTGCCGTTGGCCGACCAATTGGCCCTGATGCTGGTGCAGGTGATGTTAGAAAAGGCTTGGGCACCGGGCATTGCGGCCAGAGTGCGTCTATAATAGTAACTGGAATACGAAGTTAAGGCCGCATCCCCATTTCGTGCTCTGGCTCTGAATGCATAGTTGGTGTTTGGAGTTAGCCCTGTACTGTTCCAGTAATTGTTGTTTTGCTTCCAGCCGGAATTTGTACCTTGGATAGAATTATAAATAATAAGCCCTGAACTGCCGCGTGTCAGGCCGGAAGGGGTGTTTGTGGATATGGCGTTTATGTTGGTGGTACCATAAGATCCAAAAGTAATCCCGGTCGGGGTTTGGATGGCCGTGTAATCATAGCTCACAATCGAATATCCTGAGTAATTGCGCGTGGCAGCGCTGTCCCGGATTCTGACCCGATAGCTATACCGATGATTGGCCTGTAGTCCGCTATCTGTATATGAACGACTGGTTTGCCATCCGGAATCCGTGCCTCCAGCTCCGCCTGTCGTACTGCTGTAATAATCATGGTAGTATTCTACCGGTGAGGTCGCATCCGTCGCCAGTACAGCAGTCATGGCTATTGATGTTGTCGAGGTTTCATAGGGGTAACTGCTCCACGACATGGGATCTGGACTCGGTTTAATGGTGTCGCGGATGAATATCGATCTGGGGTGAGCCAGCGCATTGTTTCCTTCATTGCTTTCAGCCACATTATTGTTGTAGTCCAAATACACACCCAGCCAATATGTACCCTCCCGCGTATTGGCTGGGATGGTCACATTGCGACTACCGGTCAATACCCATTCTCTGGACAAACTGGCATTGTTATTGATACCCAAGCGTGTATCGCTCGTAGTAATCGTCGAATTTGTGGAAAGATAAAACCCGATATCAAAAGTAGTTGATTGTGTGCCGTGATTTTCCTGAGTCCACTCCATATTAATGGTCTGTCCGGTATTGGCTGAGGTCGGTGATGAAACCAGGGTGGCGGCAACGGCTGCCGAGGTTGTCTTTTTCCAATTGGTCGGCGCAACATCCACCTTGGAACACCCTCCTACGCTGTAGATGTTTCGCAGCCCTCCTTTGTCATTGGCGTGAATCTTGTGGTCGTTTGCATGATAGATTGAATTCATGGTTGCCACGTTATCATTCTCGTGTTGCAAGCCAAGTACATGGCCAAATTCATGGATGGCAACGCTATTAAAATTATAGGGTGAGCCAGTGGTGTAATTTCTTGAGCTGGTCGTCCAGCTATATTGGGTGTTGAACAAGACATCTGCATTGCAATAATTAATTAACCAGTTTGTACGGGTAATTGCCAGAGCACCGGAGGCCGCATCGCTGCACACCCCGTTACTGAAGTCTTCCCACTCCACCGCATTGCCGTCAGTTCCGATACAAGCCGTACCTCGGTCACACCGATCCTTGTTATCATTATTGAAATAAAAATCAAAACTGGAACATGACACGACGTTCCAGCGGTATAGTGCGTCTTCAGCAGAGTCATTCCAGGTGCTGCTGCCTAGATTCAGGCTCATCGTTGTGTCATCACCTGCCCAGTCCGTACCGGATGTATTCCAGGAGTATCCGTCTCCCGTCCAAATTATGATTACCCAAAGCACTCCCAATAACCAAGTAAAGTCTAATATGAATCGTTGTTTCATGGCCGCCTCCTTTCTAAATGCTTTAAGATCCCGTACAATTTAGTTATATCGACTAATTCTCATGCAAATTGGGCATAGGAGTCTGCACCGGCTGGGGTTTCTTATCATAGCCAATCACTTTGTCCCGATCTCTGGGGACCTCTGTGCCCGATTGCATGACGTCCACGGGAATTCCCTGGGCTTTCACCTCTGGGAATCGGTATCCGAGCACTGCTCCTTGGGCTTTCTGATTTAGTCTTTGATTCCGTATTGCCTGACTGAAATCGTTCAAGGTCATTTTTATTGCGGGGCCTGTCATGACCTCAACCTGTGCTTGTGGATCTTCGGGTACCCCAGGAGAGCCACCTTGTACCAGGATGTCATCCCTGCTAAGAATAATTTTGCCTTCCTGAATTCCGGCGATGGGTTTGCCGTCGTCGGTATGGATTACCTGCGCCCCGACGGATTGGTCATACATGATCCTAAAATTCCCCTGGATCCAGCCAACTATGGGGCATACCTCCGTAAAATTACCGCTTAGAAACAAGAGATTTCTTTCGCCAAGATTAAATTGGGGTACGCCCGCATAAAGGACTTTGAAATCCCATATCTCGCCGCCTGAAAATCTGACTGTCAATTCTGAATCTTGATATTCTCCGGCAACTATCTCGATATCATTAAAAGTGACGTAGGTATAAATTTCAGTTTCATCCGGATCGCTCCATTCACTATAAATATCAACGACAGTTCCAACAAACACCAGATCCGCCTCCATAGTCAGATCATTGAAATCTTTTGGAATTAAAACGGTGGCCTGGATGGAAACGGCCAGCGACAGGCCAACAAAAATGATTAATAACTTTACACTTGTTTTTTTCATATTGGCCTCCAATCGTAAAAAAGTAGGAAAATAAAGAAGCAGGAAAATAGGTCTACAGGAACAGACCTACTCTATGATGGGGACTTGTTTTTTGTCAAGCACATATGAAGAAAATTTTTTATTTTACAACGATTTTCCAACAGTTTTTCCTTTAACACTTGAATTATTAAAAAATTGTGGAATAATCAATTCTGGATTGAACACATTTGATTTTATAACATGACAAACTTACTTATTGATACATTGCAATTAAAAGAACGGGGCGTCATCAGCCTTATTGGTGCTGGAGGAAAGACAAGCCTGATGTTCCGTCTCGCAAAGGAACTCGCAGATTCGGGTAAAAATGTTTTGACAACGACCACCACCAAAATCTTCATGCCAAATCCGGATGAATCTCCTGTTACCATAATTGAGGCAGATGTTGATGTACTGATTAAAAAATCAAAATCATACCTTGCCCATTATCATCATTTTTCCGCATGCAGTGAGCGTGATTCAACAACTGGAAAGTTGAATGGATTTGCTTTGAATACTATCACTAAATTATGGATGGCAGGCATTTTTGACTGGATCATTGTGGAAGCAGACGGTGCTAAACGCAAACCCCTTAAAGCCACTGACACACATGAACCCGTAGTTCCAAGCGTTTCAACCCACCTGATTCATATCACAGGACTTGATGCGGTGGGTAAATCTCTTGATGATAAACATGTCCACCGAGCCAGGATTTTTTCAAATAATACCGGGCTTGGCTTAGGAAAACCCATAGATGAA
>Ga0164311_10001819_pt1 | contig 10728 bp, 8 predicted proteins | sample GuaBasSedimGuay2_FD_121796 | JGI IMG/M metagenome (GOLD analysis project Ga0164311, IMG submission 121796) | Subseafloor sediment microbial communities from Guaymas Basin, Gulf of California, Mexico - Guay2, Core 4569-9, 9-12 cm | ecosystem: Environmental > Aquatic > Marine > Hydrothermal vents...
AAGCATTACTGCGTCGGTGCCATCAAAAATAGCGTTAGCTACATCATTCACCTCTGCCCGTGTTGGTCTTGGGTTGTTTGTCATTGACTCGAGCATTTGTGTTGCTGTAATAACCGGTTTCCCTGCGAAATTGCATTTACGTATCAATTCTTTCTGCAAGAGTGGTAATTTTTCCACCGGCGTTTCTATTCCAAGATCCCCGCGAGCAACCATAATTGCATCTGTTTCTTTCAAGATGGCATCAAAATTTCGCACTGCAAATGCATGCTCTATCTTACTGATAATAGGAATAGTTAAGCCTTCTTCATTAATCAATGCTCGAAGTGCTTTAACATCTTCAGCGATTCGCACAAAAGAGAGTGCAAGATAATCAGGTTCGAGAGAAAGAGCGAAAGCAAGGTCGTTTTTATCTTTGGTTGTTAAACACGGGACATTTAGTTCAACATTTGGGATATTGATTCCTTTTTTACTCGAGATAATGCCTGAAGAAAGAACACGGCAAAAAATTTCTGTCTCTTCCACCTTAAGAACTCGCAAGCTAATAATGCCATCATTTATGTAAATAAGGTCATTTTTCTTGAGTGTTTCGGGTAGCGTCTTCAAGGAAACACTAAAGCGATTCTCTTTTCCGAGAATGTCTTCGGTGGTTAAGATAATGTCTTGCCCTCGAGTGAGGGTAATTTGTCCTTCAATTTCTCCTAAACGAATTTTTGGTCCTTGCAAGTCAAAAAGAATGGCGATTTCGTCGGATAATGTGCGAATTCTTTCGAAAACCTTTCGATGCCATTCATGAGTTCCGTGAGAAAAATTCAAACGAGCGACATCCATACCGGTGATAATCATCTCTTCGATGGTTGCTTCGTCTTCCGACTTGGGGCCAATTGTGCAAACAATTTTTGTTTTGGCAAAATTTTTATTCCTAACTTTTGCTCGCTTTACCACCGGTAGGTCACCCACTTTAGTTATATTGACATAGATATTTGTTGGAGGAGTTATTTTTATTGATGAATAGTAATAATTGCCTTTTATACTCTGGCAAGCACTGCTCTCTTTCAAAATAAGTCAATTGTATTAATAAATACTTTTAGTCGATTTGTATAAGGATGCATATAAAGAAAAAAGTTACATTAAAATTATTTTTTATTATGAATTCTTAAAGAAATAGTTTCAAAGTCGACACATATCAATGGACTCACTCAAATGACACCGCTATGATTCCAGCTGGAAAAAGAAGTTCATTAAAGGATGGATATTTGGAACTTACAGTATAGATACTCCAGCTCTAAAATGAGAATTTTGACTGGTTATCGAACATTAATTTTAAAAAGAAGAAATTTTTCACTACATTTTAATAGACTTTTTCTAACCCTAGTAGTAGTAGTTAGTTATTGCAAGAGTTGGAAGTAATATTAACTGTTATAAAAAACTCGAGTAGGAGAAAATTTTCATTGGATCTCTTTACCATCTTCGGAATCATTTTCGGGGTAGCTTGTGGTAGTATCCTTTTATATGTGTTAGTAAAAACTCTCCGAAAGAAAAAACTTCGTTATCTTCGGGCAGAAGTCGAAGAGAATTTAAACAACCAAATGCCAATAGAAACGGTTCTATCCAGAGCTGAAAAATTTGCTCGAGAAGAAAAATATGCTGAAGCTGTAATTGTTCTCTTTTATGCCTTCAAACTATTTTGTAGAGAAGAACTTTCGATTACGAAAGCATTAACTGTCCCATCCGACGAGCTTCTCCGACTTTTAGCCGGGGCACCTTCCCTTTCTCTTCCCAACGCTAAAAAAATGTTTGCTCTCTATGAAAAAGCGCGCTTCACTTCTCAACCTCTTTCTTGGGTGGAATTCCAGAAAGTACGGTCGTTTGTTCATGAATTTTTGAACAGTAGTAATGCTTAGCTGACGATCTTTCATGGCTCACTTAAGTAACTCTTGACTGCTAAAGTTCCGGTAAAGGGAGAATTCTTCGAAAATTAATTGGTCACGTTCTGTCATTTTATCATTGATGAATCTCGCAACGACTTCACTTAGACCTGGGCCAAGCATTAATCCCTGGCCACCAAGGCCAACGACATTGATATAGCCTTCTACTCCTTTTACAGGGCCAACAATGGGCATACCATCAGGTGTATTTGGATACCGCCCCCGCCAAGTCCGTCTGACTTTGATATTTCTTAGTCGAGGAACAAGGTTAACAAGTCGTTGCGAGATTTGAGGGAGGAACTGACTTGTTTCTTGTGTACTCAAACCATATTGTGGTGGGTCTGGTGTAATGCAAAAGATAATCTGTCCAAGCTTGTTTTGGTAGAAATAATAATTCTTCGAATTGCCAAACAATTCATTTTGCTGGGGTCTAATGTCAACCACCAATGGATCGAAGAAGCGTTTCACAGGTTCTGTTATCCCCGCCTCATGCATGTCACTCATTACTGGCACTTGTATTCCAGCCATATTTGCGATGTATTGTGCATGTGCTCCTGCAGCATTGATCACAAAAATGGCGTTATAGCTATTCTTTGTTGTTCTCACACTTTGGACTTCGCCATGTGTAACAATGATATCTGTGACCGCTTCCTTAAATTTGAATTCCGCGCCATTAATCAATGCTTGACTATAGAAGGCATGATTAATTAGTAAGGAGTTTGCATGCCCATCCTCCGGAGAATATGTGCCACCCAATAACCCTTCAGAAGTTATACCCGGGACAAGTTCATTTACCTCTTCGGCATCAATCCAATTGATATTCAGTCCTTGTTTTTTTTGAAACTTGATAGTTTCTTTGAGTAGCCGTTCCTCTTCCTCTCTATAAGCGACAAAGAGGTAGCCACCTTCTATCCAGTCGATGTCTTCGCCATATTTTTCTTCCCAAGTTCGTAGGATCTCGAGTGAACGTAAAGCAACCCAGATTTTCCCTTTTTGGCTATGGGTAGCCCTGATGCCACCTATGGCATGTTTATTATCCCCTTGACCCGGAGAGGGATGTTGGTCAATGCATAGAACCTTTAAGCCTGTTTCAGCGAGGATTTTCGTTAATGGTACGCCAACGCTGCCCGCGCCAATGACAATCACATCGTAAGTCGTCATTTTTCTTCCTCCTTTTTGGTCCCGGCGAAAATACCCAGCGGTACTTCGACAAACAATGGTCGAGGTGTTCCAGGCACTACATCTTTGATGCCTTCTTCACGAAAGATTCGCTGAATAAGAAGGTTACAAGTCTTTCCACCACATGCTCCCATCCCCGCACGAGTAATTGCTTTTAATTCATTCATATCAACAATCCCTCTCCGTATCCACTTACGAATTTCCCCTGCGGTGACACGCTCGCAACGGCAAACAATAGCTTCATCTGCCAGAGCTTCTTTATGATAAATCTCCATTGGTTCTGAATAGCTTTCCACCCTTTGCACCAAAATTCCTGTTGCTTCTTTTGCTTGCTCTTTCGGAAGTTTGACTGTTACCAGCTCGGTCTTCGGGAATTCCTTCAGTATTCTCACTCGTTCTACTTTGTAGTCACCAATTTCTGTTGTATTACTCATTATATGAACAATATCACCTTTCTTTATGCGTTTCTCACCCAATTCAGAAGGTAATGTGACATAAACAAAGTCCGGATCTTTCCGATAGTCCGCCAGAGTAATGGCTAAACCAGGACAAACAGCCACACATCTTCCACAGCCAATACATGGCTCTTCGTTAGTGAAATATGGTAATGAGAGAATGGAATCACCAGACATTTTTATTAGGTCACGCGGGCAAACAGACGTGCAAGGATCGCAAGGGATTTCTTGGGTGCAATGGAAAACAGGAAAGACCCCTTCCTCAAGGTCAAAAACCGTGGGCGTTTTAGGTGGCGGGGGTCGGCTTTTCATAATTTCAGCCTTCTGCTCGAGTTGTTCAATATTTTCTCCTGTATCAATCCCCATTGTCTCGAGTATTTTAATGCCAGCAATTCTCCCCGTGAAAATCGCTGCTGATGCTTCGGCGATTTCGTCGGCATCTCCGGCTACCCAAACCTCCATTCCAAAATCCTTTGCTTTTTGGTAAAATTCATCTACAGAAGCCAACCCCACAGCAATTAACACTGTATCACATTCGAATGTTTTTTCCGTTCCAGCTATCGGATGCCAGTTTTCATCCAGGGCTGCAATGGTCACTGACTCCACCTTATTTGTGCCGTTTGCTGATAAGATGGTATGAGAGGTGAAAATGGGCACTCCTGAGCGTCGTAATTTGTCCTCATGTACTTTATAACCGCCACAACGAGGTAACGCTTCGACTAAACCGACAACTTGTATTCCCGCCTGTATGGCATGATAGCCGGCAATTAATCCAACATTACCACCACCGACAATGAAAATCTTTTCAGCTGCTTTGACAAGATCCCGATTTACTAATGTCTGAAAAGCACCCGCACCATAGACACCCGGCAGAGTATTTCCTTTGAAAGTGAGCATTTTTTCTCTTGCACCGGTGGCGACGAGGAGATATTTTGGTTTAATAAGGACATAATTCTCATTTTCTCTTAAAACGCCAACAATTTTATCACTAAAAACACCTACAACGGTGCTCTGAAGCCAAACTTCAACAGAGGGCAATTGTCGCAAGTCCTCTGCAAGAATCTTGGCAATTTCTATTCCCCGTCTCCCAGCATAAACATCTTCAGCCGAACCAAAAAACTTGTGCGTTTGTAGAACCAATTTCCCGCCAAGTCTATCCTTATCATCAACTAACAACACAGGGATATTCTTCTCTCCAAGGACTTTTGCTGCTGACAGACCTGAAGGACCGCCACCAATAATCAACACTTCCACTTCTTTTGTTTGTATGTTAGAGACTGGAACGGGTTCATCCTCTGATGGAAGTGCTGGTACGCCTTTCAAACTTTCAATGCGCATCCCCTCTTTTAAGGCCGTCATGCAAGACTTTAATGGCTTCCCATCGATTATAAGGGTGCATTGCGCGCATTGCCCGTTGGCACAAAAGATACCTTGTGGTGAATGATCAACATAATGTTCGCCGAAAACTTTGATATCATTCATAAATAGAACTGATGCGACCGCCATCCCCTCTATGCCTTGTAACTCTTTTCCATCAAAAGTGAATGTTACTACACGACCTTCCTTAGGTGGGAGAATGGGGTGCTCTTTAATTTGCTTCTTTATTGGTTTTGTCCTCCAATAACTAATCAATAACTTTCTAATCAAACCACAGTAATACTTCTAAGCTATTTTTTACCTTTCCGATTGTTTTGTTCAAGGAGAAAAAGAACACCTGATGGCGGTTCTCTTGAATTCAAACCAAATTTTTTAAAGAGAAAAGGAGTCTCGGAATATGTAATAAACAAATACACTGGATTGATCATTCGTGACAACCATTCAAAAGATTATTGATAAGGCCAGAGGAGAGAATAGAACTTTCCTTTTAGAGCCGGAGTCAAAAAGGATCATTAAAGAACTGGGTATTCCTACAACTGATTTTGCAGTTGCCAAGTCGGCTGACGAAGTTAAAAGTGTTGCTAAAAAAGTGGGCTTCCCGTTGGCAATGAAAATCGTCTCCCCCCAAGTTATTCACAAAACAGACGCAGGGGGCGTGCAACTTAACATCAAAACGGAAAAGGAAGCAATTAACGCTTACAATAAAATTATTGCGAATATCAAAAAGCACAACCCCAACGCAGAGGTTCAAGGCGTGCTTCTCGAAAAAATGGCAGAGCCTGCAGACGAGTTGATCATAGGTGTCACTCGCGACCCCACTTTCGGTCCGGCAGTGATGTTTGGTTTTGGTGGCATTTTTGTTGAAGTATTGAAAGACGTTGCATTCCGAATTGCACCTATAACCGAACGTGATGCTATGGAAATGATTCACGAAATAAAAGCACTGCCTATCCTACTCGGAGCGCGAGGCGGGCCAAAAGTGAATTTGCAAAATATTGTTGATGTTTTATTGAAAGTTTCGCAATTGAGCATAGATTATATTCAAGATATTTTAGAGGTTGATTTAAACCCCATTTTCGCCTATGAAAATGACCTTTTGGTCGTAGATGCTCGAATTATCTTAACGAAAAAAGAAGAATAACTTTCGAAAAGCTACAGTGCAATTTAAAAAGCATAGCCCAGTTGAAAAAAAAGAACACGGTTGGTAAAAGACAACAACCTTTGAAATTTAAAGTGGTAATTAAAAAGGACAGTTCTAGTTAGTGGCGAAACACAAAAAAGAGATTGCTGATCGGTATAACGCTTCAGCAAAAATCTATGACAAACGATATTCTAGCATTCAAGAGCAGAAATATTGGGAAATATTCTTACGTTTAGTGCTTACAAGCAACGATGCCATTATAGACGTTGGTTGCGGCACAGGCATGTTCTTAGGGATTTTACAAGAACAGCATGAAGATATTAGAAATGCCCCACTTATTGGTATCGACCTATCGTACGAAATGATTAAAATTGCTCACGAAAAATTTCCGGACATCGATTTTATCGTTGCTGATTCTGACCACCTTCCCTTTCGTTCCGAATTATTTGATAAGATAGTCTCTGTAACCCATTTGCAAAATTTACCCCTTCCAATTAAAACGCTGACCGAAATTGAGCGTGTAGCCAAAAGTAAGGCAAAATTAGCAATTTCCATCCTTCGCAAGAAATGGTCACTCGAGTTGTTGCGTGAAGAGCTCGCCAAAACCTCTCTCATCGTTGAAGATGAATGGACCGCTCAAGTTGAAGATGTCGGTGTCCTCTGTTCCAGACCTTAATATTCGAATTGCGAACTTTTTTATATGTTAATGTATGTAAAATAATGTAGCAGTTTCCAATATAAAAGGAAAAAGAAAAAAAGACTAATAAAAAAGCAGTTAGAACTTTAAAAAGAAAAGTAAGCAAGAAAGCTCGTGAGAAAAGATGACAGCTGAAACAAACCCTCCGGCAATTAGCAAGTCCACCCTCGAAATTACGCATGCAAATTCATTTCAAGAGCTCTCTAAAGCGTATGAACAGATCGAACAAGATTTTAAGGCCATTGTGAAAACAGATGAAAAAGGCTATACGAAGACTTTTGTTGCAAGATATCAAGAACTCTCACGAATTGCTCAAGAATTAATACAAAAGAAGAATAATGGTACACCACCGACAATCGAAGAATTAGCCATTTTTGGTGAGATGGCTGTCCTGCGCGATTTTTGTTTGAAGCGACTTGAAAAGAATAGAAAATAGGCACACGCGTACTAGGCTGATGACAAATTATTTTTATAGCAAAGTAGCCGCTACCTTTAAACGGCTAATTCATTGGAGGAATAAAGTTTTAATAATAATTATTCTGCTGATAAGACATTATCTATCTGGTGATTTAATATGAAATTTCCTCAGATTCGCGAATTGCTTTCTGGCAAACGAGTTGATAAAACTGTCAGTTTACGTGGTTGGGTAGCCAGGAAGAGAAGCAGCAAAAAGGTTGCTTTTCTCACTATCCGGGACTCTACTGGGAGGATCCAGGTTTCTGTAAATCGCGAGGCAAATGAGGAAATGTATAATATTGCTGATAGCATTGGTTATGAGGCTGCCCTTATTATCACAGGCAAACTTGTGGCAGACACCCGTGCACCGGGCGGATATGAAATTCGCGCGGAAAAAATCGTTGTTGTTGGCAAGTCTGAAAACTTTCCAATTACCAAGGATCAAAGCCAGGAGTTCTTACTCGACGTTCGTCATCTTGCACTTCGTTCCCAAAGACTTACAGCGATGTTGAAGATTCGTTCGTCTGTTTTTGAAGCCATTCATAATTACATGCGTAAGGAAGGATATACAGAAGTTCAACCACCAATGTTCACCACGGCTGGCTCTGAAGGAGGGTCCACACTTTTCAAAGTGAAATATTTCGATAAAGAAGTGTTCTTAAGCCAGAGCTGGCAGCTCTATGCTGAGAACTTTATTTATGCTGTAGAAAAGGCCTATACTATTGCTCCCTCATTTCGTGCTGAAAAGTCGAAAACTGCCAGGCATGTTACAGAGTATTGGCATTATGAGGTTGAGGCTACCTGGCTGGAGTTTGAGGGGCTCTTGAAATTGATGGAAAACGTCATCGCAGCCATTTGCAAGAATGTTGCTAAAAAGAATGATTACGAGCTTAAGGTTTTAGGCAGGGATCCTCAAGCATTGTTGAAAATTACCCCACCCTTTCCACGCATCACTTATGATGAAGCCATTGATTTGTTAAAGCAAAAAGACATTGAATTCCAATATGGTAAGGATCTTGGGGCTCATGAAGAACGACTGATTGGTACCTTTTTTGATAAACCGGTTATTGTTACCCGTTATCCTCGAGAGATCATGGCCTTTTACAAGAAAGTTGACCCGAAAAATCCAAAAGTATGCCTTAATGCCAATATGCTTGCTCCAGAAGTTGGTGAAATCATCGATGGTTCAGAGCGTGAGTCTGATATGGATAAAATCCTCGAAAGCCTTGAACATGAAGGATTGGATCCAAAGGAGTATGATTTCTACCTGGACACTCGACGCTATGGTTCTGTCCCCCACTCGGGATTTGGAATGGGTATTGCTCGAGTAGTAATGTGGCTCTGTGGATTTGATACAATAAAGGATGCTATTGCCTTCCCTCGAACAATGGCAAGAGTAAAACCATAATTTTCCTTTCTACTCTTAACTTAAAGGACTAATATATGACTAAATCGTAAATTGGTCTTTCAAGAAAGTTATTGCCAAAAAATAAATAGTATTGCTTAAAAGAGAAGGGTAGCCAACCATCACTTCTTAGATTAGAAAATTTATAAGAATCTTTGTGGCGATTTTTTACAAATCACCCTTACATTTGTCTTATTATTTACTTTTCAAATGTCATTTTTTCCCTTGAGAAAAAACTAAGATATACTCCAAATTTTGATAATTGCTTTTATCAGTGGTATTAGAGCTAACAAAACTACAATTATTGATAGAGTTACTTCTAGCATGCGAGGCTTTGTTTTAATTGATACAACACTCCCTAACTTAACCCCAATAATTGAACCCAAAATTACAACCATACCTTCACTCGCAAAGGGAATACCCTTAAAATAATAGTAAAAGACACCCGTAATTGATGTAAAAAAAGTTGTAAGAAGAGAGATGGCAATTGCTTTGTGAATGTCATAACCTAATGTCTTTAAGAATGGCGGGAAAAGTGAACCACCACTTCCACCTTTCAAGCCTGTAATAAAATTGAGGGTCATGGCGCCTAAAATAATGTTAAATGCTGTTGGTTTCAGTTTTGACGAAATTTTAGGAGAGATTTTGTATAGATTCAACCCTAATACCGTCAAAATTGATGAAAGGAAAAAAATTGCAGGTAAAAGTAATTTCGAGAGAGAGAGATGAAATGCTAAAACCAAACCCACCAATGTTCCGCCACAACCACCCAGAGTCAAAAAAAGAGTAGTTTTCATATCTATGTTATCAATATGAGATTTAGCGCCGAAAAGCGCTGAAAAAGGGATTGTTAAAAGGTTAATCCCAAAAGCGACAAGCAAATCAAACCCTAAAAGATTTAACAATGGAACACGTATTGACCCCCCGCCAATACCTAGCATTCCACTCAGAAAGCCAGCAAATAATCCAACTAATCCTGCTAAGAGAATTATCAAGTAATAATCCATAATGATTTTCTCTTTTATCTTTTTAATTGAAATATTTAATAGATACCATTTTTCATTTTAAAGTCTTTTGAGCGTGGAAGGGGTCTCATTTATTCTTTCAAGGAGTCTGTCGTTGTATGATTTTTGCTGATTCTGTTGTCTCTAATAATAAATCATATTTTTTCGAATAAATGAAAATTCCCCTAATACTTAGTGGGTAATAATTGCTCGCGTTTTTCCTTGGTTTGAGATCTATAGAATTATAGCCAACTTTTAAGCCACAAAACCCTTCAAGTAAAGCAAGCCATGGAATTGCTGCAGACCATCGTTGCTCTATGCAATTTGATAACGGAGTTAAAACATCTCTATCGGGGATATACACTTCAGCCAAAGAATTACCTGTTGTTGCAAGATAATCTAAGCAACGAAGAAATGGCTCAGTATCGAGAGAATAATTTCGCAGTCCGGGAATAAGGACCGCTAATTGCCAGGGCCAGACACCACCTCGTTGATACTTTCGCGGAGAATATAACAGGTGCTCTTTTGAGACCGTGCGAATGCCTTCTTTTGCCAACAATCGTTCTTTATCCACTAAAGCATGATATTGCAAGTGAGCTTTTTTCTCATCGAAAAGCTGGAAATAATACCCTAAACAAACATCTGAATTCACCACTTTAACTTGCTCATTATTGCCATCTAAAGCCAAAGCATAGCCCTCATATTCTGACATCCAAAAAGACTCATTCAAAGCCTTTTTCAGCTTTTGAAATTGCCGACGTAGTTCTTTTGTTTTCCAACCAAGAATCGCATTTTTGAACTGTTCTTGATAAGCGATAATTTCTTTTATTGCTCCCAGCATACAAAGTTGGTCATGAAGAGGGGCGATTGGTTGAAGTACAGCTCTATCTTCCAGCGAGCGAATTTCGTCTCCGCCATCCCGCCATGTTTGGTGTTTAAGTAGCTGTCCTGCTTGCTGCTGATATTCGATAAAGCCGTCGCCATCTACATCAAGGCTTAGCATGTGTTGAAAGAGTTCAGTAATAATAGCTGGGTATTTTTCTACTATAGTGAAATCTCTTTGGATTTTTGCCAAGCGAAAGATAGTAA
>Ga0164311_10001821_pt1 | contig 10710 bp, 13 predicted proteins | sample GuaBasSedimGuay2_FD_121796 | JGI IMG/M metagenome (GOLD analysis project Ga0164311, IMG submission 121796) | Subseafloor sediment microbial communities from Guaymas Basin, Gulf of California, Mexico - Guay2, Core 4569-9, 9-12 cm | ecosystem: Environmental > Aquatic > Marine > Hydrothermal vents...
AATAAGGCTCTTATGACAATGAATCTCAATAATCAGCATTTCCAGAAAGTCCAGAGGGGCATAAGGCCAAAATTTGGCCGAATCGAAATCTTCGGCTGATATGATTTACGGGACACGCTCAAAGGCGCAGATATCCTGGTAGAGGCCATGGGGAAGCTAAAAACCGAGGCATGGCGCCTTGCCGTCGCGGGTGGTGGGTCGAGGGAGCTGCTGGCCGGGCACCGGGAATTTTTTGCGGATCACCGGGTTGTATCCAAGGGCCTTCTTTCAAGAGTGGAACTGGCAAGATGCATGCGAGAAGCGGATGTGTTTGTTTTTCCATCGCTTGCCGAAGGGTCTGCGCGCGTGGTGTTCGAGGCTCTGGCCGCCGGGTGCTACGTAATCACCACCCCAAACAGCGGCTCTATTGTAGAGGACGGCGTGCACGGGCGTCTGGTCCCCCCGGGGAACGCCGAAGCCCTTGCAAATGCAATACGAGAGACCCTGTTTATGGACCGGAAAGCGATAGCGGCGGTGGGTATGCGAAACTCGGAGCTTATAAGGAATGAATACCGTCAAGTCCATTATGGGGATAAGCTGGTTGAACTTTACAGGCAGGTATTGGAAACAGGTGCGTAAAGATGAGAACCTCATATTCATATGCACAAAAAGGCTGGTTTAACCCGGCAGCCAGGAAAAACATGTGGCCCTCTTTAATGTCGGTTCTGGCTTTTGTTATTCCGGCTATCATGTTTTTTGAAATTAAAGCTATCGGCAGGCTTTTCGGTTCTGACATGCTTTGTCTGGGTCTCTTCCCCATTCTGTTGTTTACTAAGGGTGGCCTTTTAAAGAATTCTTTTGCACGCGCCTTTATCTGGCTTGGGCTGCTCTATTTTTTGGGGCAATTTACAACAGACCTTGTGCTGGAAACCCCTTATTACGATTATTCGAGAGGTTGGGCTAAAATCGTGGTAACCGTTATCAGTTTTTGCACCCTTTTTATGATCATCGGCCTTAACAGGGGCAGAATCCTGATTTTTGCTCTTGGTATTGTAACTGGAGAGATACTTCAATTTTACTTTAACCCCGGAGTTTATGCGACAGGGCACCCCTGGAAATTCGGCGTCGGGGTAGCCATAGTATGGCTGTTAATTATTTTCGCCGTTTTGTTGAAAAACAAAAAAGTCATAATTATAGAGGCTAGGTATTTTCTGCCGTTTCTGGCAGGGGCCCTTAACCTCTATTTTGGGTTTCGAAGCCTTGCCGGCATCTGTTTTTTAACCCTGGCCTACCTGAGCCTGCAAAGACTGTTGCAAGTCCGCCCCGGTAAAGACGCGCGTCTCCCGACCAAAAAAATCGTTTTAATGGCAATCGGATTGTTTGCCGCAGCCATCATGATTGTCGAATTTTATGAATTTTCCGCCCGCGAGGGCTGGCTCGGGCAAGTTCAAAAACAAAAGTATGAAGCGCAGGCTCATGGCGTATACGGACTCTTTCTGGGAGGGCGTTCTGAAATTCTTGTGGCTTCCAGGGCGATATGGGAGTCGCCTTTGTTAGGCCACGGTTCATGGGCCAAGGACTGGAAATACGCGGAAATGCTGATCGCCCTTAAAAGACAACTCGGCTATGATCCGGGATCTATTCATGAACTCGGGTTGATTCCCACCCATTCGCATTTATTTGGCGCTTGGGTGGAAGCGGGCCTGCTGGGTGCGATCTTTTGGGGGTGGGTGCTGTCGCTTCCGGTCCGGGCGAGCATACGGCTTTTCTCTGCCGACGACCCACATACGCCCTTGCTTGTTTTTATAGCGCTTCTACTGACCTGGGATATATTATTTTCTCCGTTTGGTGCCACACGGCGGTTATTAATACCCTTTTATGCAATTTGCATGATCGATGTGGTTACGCGATACCCAGTTAGACCAAGGAAAACCTGAAATGCGCGTATCTATAGTCACCATTTCCTACAACCAAGCCAGGTTTCTGGAACAGGCCATCCGTTCGGTCATCAACCAGGATTATCCTGATATTGAATACATCGTGGTCGATCCTGGCTCCACCGACGGCAGCCGGGGAATCATCGAAAAATACCAGAACCGAATCGACAAAATTATTTTCGATCCGGATGAAGGCCCAGCAGACGGCCTTAACAAAGGCTTTGCCCATGCGACAGGAGACATTTTCGGGTTCATTAATGCTGATATTATTTATTACCTGGAGCGATAAATACAATTGCTGCAGCATTCAACTCTAATCCCCAAAAGGATGTTATAAGTGGAAATGTTTTTATAGTAGACCGCGATGGGAAGGTCCTACGGAGATTTTACTCAAGGAAGTTCACTCCCCTGCGTGCAATTTATGGTGCAGCAACGTTGGCACAGCAAGCCACCTTTTTTCGACCTGAATATTTCAAAAAAGCAGGAGGGTTTAATAAAACAAGCCAAGTTGCATGGGATGGAGAGCTTTGGATCGACATGGCTTTGGCTGGGGCGAAATTCGGTCGTATTGATAACTACCTTGGGACGTTTAGGATATATCCAGGAAGCCTGTCTCTTTCAGAACACTCGAGCATAAAGTACAATGAGTACAAAAGTACGATTTTTAAAAAAGTGCGCAAGAAAAACTATAATGTCTCAGATCATATTTTTCGTTTCGCTTTCAAGTTTCTGGAATATTGTGAAAATCCAAAATTATTAATCGAAAGATTGCGGCATGGCCACGTTTTAAAAATGACAAACTAAAGCATGCAACAAAATATCCCCAACTTCCTTTTTATCGGACCGGACAAAGCCGGTTCCACATGGTTATACCGCGCGCTTAAAAAGCATAAATCGATCTATTTGCCCTATGTAAAAGAGTTGTTCTTTTTCGACCGGTTTTACGAAAAGGGGTGGACCTGGTATCTCGACTTTTTTAAGAACGCCGAAGCAGCGCACCAGATCATTGGAGAAATTTGCCATGATTACCTTTTTTCGCGGCCAGCGTGCGAACGCATCGCCCGCGATCTCCCTTCAGCCAAGTTGATGGTCTGCCTGCGGGAGCCGGCCCAGAGGGCCTTCTCTGCGTATCTATACATGATCAAGCAGGGAAGAGTGTCTACGGATTTTGAAACAGCGCTTCAACAGGTTGATGAACTGATTGATCATGGTTGTTATGCCAGGCACCTTGAGAACTATCTGCAACTGTTCCGGCGTGAACAAATTTATGTGGCTGTGTTTGATGACCTGGCGGCTAACCCCCAGCAATTTTTCAACAATATTTGCAAATTTCTAAGTATTGAACAAATATTTTTGCCAGAAGATATGAAAGAAAAAACCCTGGCAGCAGCAAAACCCAGGTCGCGATTTCTGGCTGGTGTTGCAAGAAGTATTGGATGGCAGGTAAGAAGCCTGGGAATGCCGAATATTGTCAATCGGGTAAAATCATCCCCCCTGCTGAATCGGACGCTGTACGCCACTTACAGCCACCGGGATAAACCGGAAATGTCACCCGCCACATTAAATCATCTTCGTGCCGTCTTTTATCCTGAAATTCAAAGGCTCGATAACCGGCTCGGGTTGAATTTATGTAACCGCTGGGGTTATGAAAAAGCTTTATGCGTGCCATATAGAAAGGCTGCCGATAGAGGTTGATCGGGTTAACTGACAGGTTGATAAATTTTCTTATGGATTCTCAAGTTAGAAGAAATGGCATAAAAGAAAAGCTCCGGATTCTCATGGTGGGGGGCTTCCCGCCGCCGGTGCGAGGCATGCCGGTAATCAATGCCGCCGTGCGGAATGAGTTTGAAAAGGCGGGGATTACCCCGGCAGTTATTGGTGTGTCAGCTTTAAATCTGGATCGTTCCTTTCTGGTCAGGCTGGGGCGCTTGCCCAAGGTGTTACGTGGCCTGTTTCGCATGGCATTGATGCGGGACCTTCGCGGCTCTATTTTTTATATCAGCGTTTCCGGTGGGCTGGGGCAATTTTACGAAATGTTATTCGTTCTTCTGGCGCGGCTGCATGGTATGAGGCTGCATTTACACCACCACAGTTTTGCTTACTTGAATAAACCTATTTTTTATACAACGGTTCTTACAAAAGCGGCTGGTGCTTCTGCTGTTCATATTACGCAGTCGCCTGTTATGGCTGCGAAGTTACGCGCGACCTATACGCTAAAACACGTCTGGCCGATTTCCAATACCGTATTCCTTATGGATAATGGAACAACCCCGAGTCAGATTAGAACCAGGCTTATTACGCTGGGCTTTATCAGCAATATTTCAAGAGAGAAAGGCGTTTTCGAGTTCCTTGATTTAGTCTCTACTGTTGAAAAAGAAAATATTCCAGTTAAAGCTAAACTTGCCGGTCCGTTTCAAGACGCCCGTGTTGAAAATTTGGTCCGGTCTCGACTGGCTCAATTGAGACATATAGAGTACGTCGGTCCTAAATATGGGAGTGATAAGGATATGTTTTTTGCGGGCATTGATGTGTTAATTTTTCCGACCCGATATGCAAATGAGACCGAAGGTATTGTAAACCATGAGGCCATGCGGAGCGGCGTTCCTGTTATCGCATACGGGCGTGGTTGTATCCCTGAAATCGTCGGAAAGGATTGCGGGGAAGTTATTGATCCCCACGAGCCTTTTGTCCCTGCCGCGCTGGAGAAAATAAAAAAATGGACGGATGATCCTGCTTCCTTTGCAGCCGCATCCAAAGCGGCAATGGATATGTTCGCAGATACTTTCCATCAGAATAAAAAGCGATGGCAGGAATTATTGTCGGAACTGGCGGCATAAGGAGATGCAGATAGAACGGCTCGAGGAAAGAGAACGGCCGTGACTTTAAGTCTGGGCAAAAAGGGACGCAAGCTGGCACGGATAATTTGTGCCGGCAACCCACAATGGTTGAAGGCTGTCTTCTTGGGGGTTGCCGCCGCTCCTGAACACCGGTATGTGCTGGGGCCGGAGCTGGCGACGGTGATTGATATCGGGGCTAACCGGGGGCAGTTTTCTTTAGCGGTGCGGAGGTGGGCGCCAAAGGCAATGGTGATTGCCTTTGAGCCGCTTTCCGGGCCGGCGGCACGATTTCAAAAAGTGTTTCAAGGTGACCCGAATGTAAGGTTCCATCAGTCGGCCATCGGGCCGGAGACCGGGACTGCGACCATGCATGTAGCGGCTGCGGACGATTCCTCCTCCCTGCTGCCGATTTCAAACTTGCAGCAACACCTCTTTCCCGGTACCGGCGAGGTGCGGACCGAAAAAATACAGGTGGGAAGGCTGGCCGATTTCATCTCGGCTGAAGACATACAAGCCCCGGCCTTGCTCAAGCTGGATGTCCAGGGATTTGAGCTGGAAGCGCTTCGTGGGTGTGAGGACCTGCTGGAACGCTTTTCATACGTGTATGCCGAATGCTCTTTTGTGGAATTGTACACTGGGCAGGCATTGGCCCATGAGGTTATTGAGTGGTTGCGCGAGCGGGATTTTGTACTGAAAGGCGTTTATAACATGAGCTACGACAAGAGTGGCGGTACCGTGCAAGGGGATTTTCTTTTCACTAACACAAAAGGTTGTGATGAAAATTGAATGAAAAATTGAAAAATGCGTATCCTCATCAACGACCATGCCGGCCACCCCTTCCAGGTGCAGTTGAGCAGACAGCTTGCAGAGCGTGGGCATAAAGTCCTGCATACATACTGCGCTTCTGTCCAGCAACCGCGTGGGGCCTTGCAAAAGCAGGAATCTGATCCTTCCTGCTTTGACATCAAGCCCATTACCCTGTCCCGGCCTTTTAACCGTTATGGATTGACCCAGCGCTATATTCAAGAAAGGGAGCTTGGCAGGCTGCTGGTTAAGACTGTGGATGAATTTGCTCCTGATGCAGTTATTTCTGCCAACACCCCCCCTTGGGGCACAAAGCCGGCTCATGGCTCAATGCCATAAGCAAAATATTCAATTTATTTTTTGGCTTCAGGATGTCCTGGGAACCGGGATCAAGAATAACGTGTCCAAAAAACTGCCCGGAATCGGTCATCTGATTGGCAATCATTATGTCCATCTGGAAAACAGATTATTAAAAAAGAGCCAGGCTGTTGTGGCTATAACCGAGGACTTTGTGCCTGTGCTCACAAGAGCAGGTGTGCCCAAAGAAGCTGTACATGTCATTCACAACTGGGCTCCCCTGAATGAAATCCCTATATTTGACAGGAGAAACGGCTGGAGCCACAGAAATGGCCTGGCTGATTTTTTTTGTTTCCTCTACTCCGGCACCCTGGGTATGAAGCACAATCCGCAGCTTTTGGCGGACCTGGCTTGGCAATACAGGGATAATCCAGCAGTCAGGGTAGTGGTCATCACCGAGGGGCTGGGGGAGGAATATTTGAAGCAGAAAAAGGCTGAGCACGGTCTGGACAATCTCATTATACTCCCCTTCCAGCCCTATAAAGAACTGCCTGAAGTATTGGCTGCAGCAGATGTCCTCCTGGCCCTGTTGGAAAAAGATGCCGGGGTATTCGCGGTCCCGTCCAAGGTCTTGACTTCTCTTTGCGCCAAGAGACCGCTTTTATTGGCCATGCCGTTGGAGAATTTGGCAGCGAGGATTGTGGATAAGAATGAGGCCGGGATTGTGGTTGAGCCGGAGAATGTGTCTGTATTTTTAGAGGGCGCAGAGAGGCTGAAAGAAGATAAGAAGCTGAGAGAGCAGATGGGAAAGAATGGGCGGAGGTATGCGGAGGAGCATTTTGATATTGGGAAAATTACCGACAGATTTGAAGCGATACTGTCAGGCCTTGCAGTGTGAAAAAAGGAAATAAACCACGAAGGCACGAAGGACACGAAGGATGAGAAAAAGAGAATAGTAAGTTTTCTATGCGCGGTTCACCCCGCGCATAGAAATTTTTACCTTGTGCCTTTGTGCCTTTGTGGTTCAAAATTTGTACAATATGGATATTGAGGATATTGGCAAGGATATTGTTCACTGTGCTATTAAGGTCCACTCTGTTTTGGGTCCGGGTTTGTTAGAATCCGCCTATCAGAAATGCCTGACCTATGAGCTTGAACACATGGGCCATATAGTGGCATGTGAACGCTTGTTGCCTATAGCGTACGGACCGATCCGAATCGATGCTGGATACCGGGTGAATATGCTGGTTGATGACTGTGTGATCGTTGAAAATAAGACGGTTAAAAAATTACAGCCCATACATGAGGCCCAGCTTCTGACCTATCTTAAGATGAAAAAGCTGCACCTTGGGTATCTGCTGAACTGGCATGTGCCTTTGATGAAGCAAGGCATAAAAAGGATGGTAAATGATTACTGGCCAAAGTAAAAATTGAACCACAAAGGCACGAAGAGCACGAAGGAAGAGACTCAAAGAAGAAGGAAAGAATTTTGTCTGCCGGGTACGGCAGCCAAAAGACATTTATTTATCCGCGGTTCACCCCGCGGATAAAGATTCTTAACTTTGTGTACTTCGTGTCTTCGTGGTGAAAAAAAGGAGTAAAGGAATGAAAACGGCTCTGGTTTGTGGTGCGGGAGGATTTATCGGCTCCCACATGGTCAGAAGACTGAAGGAAGAAGGATATTGGGTGCGCGGGGTGGACCTGAAGTATCCTGAATTTTGGGAGACTGCGGCGGATGATTTCGTGATAGGCGATTTGCGGGACCAGTATCTGTGCCGGCAGATCGTGGACAGAAAATTTGACGAGGTGTACCAGTTTGCCGCGGACATGGGTGGGGCCGGGTATGTGTTTACCGGCAAGCATGATGCTGATATCATGCACAACTCGGGACAGATCAACCTGAACATGCTCGATACCTGCTGGAAGCGCAATGTCAAACGCATCTTTTATTCCTCTTCTGCATGCATCTATCCGGAATACAACCAAATGGATCCGGACAATCCTAATTGTGCGGAAGACAGCGCCTATCCTGCTCAGCCGGACAGCGACTATGGATGGGAGAAGCTTTTCAGCGAGCGGATGTATTTGGCCTATCAGCGCAACAAGGGCATGGAGGTACGGATCGCCCGGTATCATAATATTTTCGGACCGTTCGGGGCATGGAACGATGGAAGAGAAAAGGCCCCTGCCGCAATGTGCCGCAAGGTGGCCTTGGCAGAAGACGGCGGGGAGATTGACATCTGGGGGGATGGAAAACAGACCCGGTCCTTTTTATTCATCGATGAGTGCCTGGAAGGCACTATTCGGCTGACGCGCTCAGACTGGACAGGTCCGGTGAATATCGGCTCGGATGAAATGGTGACCATTAACCAGTTAGCGGATATGGCCATGAAAGTTGCCGGGAAAAAGCTCACAAAAAGACACATTGACGGACCGTTAGGTGTTCGGGGCAGGAATTCAGACAACCGGCTGATTGAGAAAAAGCTTGGCTGGCGCCCGACCAGTCCGTTGTGGGCGGGAATGGAGAAGACCTATGCCTGGATTGAGGAGCAGGTAAAAATGGGTTGAATTAGAAGGCATTCTTTTCTGGGTCTCTGTGGTGAGAAAACAAGGAGAAACTTATCATGGTCGGGCGCATAAAACCATCTTTAAGAGAATCGAGTCCTTTCTTAATGATATGTTTGCGTCTGTTAGACGGCGCGGTGGTCGCGCTTATGCTTTATCCCATTGTCATGCTGTATACCGGGCAATGGAACGAGCGCTATGAATCATTGGCGCTGCTTTCATTTTGTATGACCCTCCTGATCTTTCATTTTATGGGCGTGTACATGCCATGGCGAGGACAGGCCTATTTGAGCGAGTTGAAGACCGTGCTGACAGCATGGTTGAGTATGGTGTGCCTGGTTTTGTTTCTGCTGTTTTTTTTCAAGGTGGCTCAACAGTATTCCCGGTTTGTGTTGATGACCTGGTTTGTGGCTGCACCGATGTCTATTTTTCTGATGCATGCGGGAGCCCACAAGATGCTTCGTTTTATGCGAAGCCGAGGAAAGAACCAGCGAAGCGCCGTGATTGTAGGCGCCGGTGATTTGGGGCTGTCTTTGGCCGGATATATTGATACAATTCCATGGTCCGGCATCAGGGTGCTTGGCTTTTTCGATGATAGTGAAACAACAGAGGATCTTGTTGGCAAGGGTCAGAAGAAGAAAGTTCTGGGGGTCATATCAGAGCTGAAGGAGTACCTGAAAAACAACGTTGTAGATTTCGTATATATCGCCCTGCCCATGCGGGCCGAGAAAAAAATCCATGATATCTTAAACAGTTGCAGAACCTATGGGGCCAGGATTTACCTTGTGCCTGACCTTTATGCCTTCCGTATCTTCAATACGCGGCTGGAACACCTGGGGAATGTGATGCTCTTGGATTTTAATCCGGATTCCGGGCAAAAGCGGGTGTTTGACATCTTTTTCTCTTTGGCGGTGATTTTGATGGCCCTGCCCTTATTGCTGATTATTGCCATGCTTATCAAGCTCGATGACGGAGGGCCTATATTTTATAGGCAACGCCGTATTACAGTGACCGGCAGGGATTTTTTCTGTCTCAAGTTCAGGACTATGTACGTGGATGCTGATAAAAAACTGAAGGAAATCCTGGACAATGACCCGAAGGCGCGAAAGGAGTGGGAGCAGACCTTCAAGCTCAAAAACGATCCGAGGATCACACGGGTCGGGCGGTTTCTGAGAAAGGCCAGCCTGGATGAACTGCCGCAGTTTATCAACGTACTGAGAGGCGAAATGAGCGTGGTGGGCGCAAGGCCCATTGTGCACCGTGAATTACACGACTATTACAAGGAAAATGCGGGGATTTACTGTTCCATCAAACCCGGCATCACCGGGCCCTGGCAGGTGGGCAAGCGCAGTGATACTGCGGACTACCAGGAACGGGTGGAGCTGGATAACTGGTATGTGCTTAACAACAATTTTTGGTTAGATATAAAGATAATCTTCAAGACTGTCTGGTGCGTAATAAAGGGGAAGGGGGCGTATTAACTACAGGGCACTTGAAGTACAGGGAGTACGTCTGCGTACCCTCCGCCTCGCATCTGCAGCACCCTGTAAACGCTTACAGTTCAGTGGGTTGCAGTAAAACGGGCGTTGTAATCCCGGGGAGTGAATGGGGGACGTTGGCAACCCCGGTACCATCTTCTGGAGCTACCCTGTATCAATACACTTCGCCCCAGTTGAATCCCCATTGGGGTCTGCGAAGCAGAATTCAACAGGGCAAGCTGTCCTTCGGAATTGAACAGGGCAGGCCCCAGTTAAATAAGAAGAAAAAGGCATTTAACAGGGCACGGCGGGGCAGGCGCGGATTACGCAGAAATGAAAGACGAAAGAAGATGTCTGATTATCTCAAGATACCCCTTTCAATTTCGGACTGCTCCGATGAAAGGGGATTTTCATTCTCTCTGAACGGCCTTCCGCTGAAACATTTCCACATTGTCAGCCTGAAACCGGGGAAAAGAAGAGGAGATCATGTCCACGACTACACTGAAGTTGCCTGCATAATGGGCGGTGCCGGCTCGGCAGAGGTGGTTATTGAACAGGAAGACAGCACAAGCAGGCTTGCTGTGGATCAGGATTTCTTTGTTGTCACATTCCAGGCCGGGGTAAGACACACTATTTTCAACTCGGGTGAGAGGGACTTTTACCTTGTGTGCTTTTCTTAAGCTCCGTTCTAATCTGGATATTTCATATAAGATACAGGCAGCAAGCACCGGGTAGGCTGCTTGCCATACAATTACTGCCATTGGTCTGAAGATTCTTTCATAGAGCAACCATTTTTTGAGTCAACTCCTCAAT
>Ga0164311_10001822_pt1 | contig 10710 bp, 13 predicted proteins | sample GuaBasSedimGuay2_FD_121796 | JGI IMG/M metagenome (GOLD analysis project Ga0164311, IMG submission 121796) | Subseafloor sediment microbial communities from Guaymas Basin, Gulf of California, Mexico - Guay2, Core 4569-9, 9-12 cm | ecosystem: Environmental > Aquatic > Marine > Hydrothermal vents...
AGATTAACCTAATCTTCTATGCCAAGGAACTGAACGAACAATGGTTCAAGGTACACTTCCTTGGCGAAGATGTAAAAGAAGCCACAAAGTACATTGAAACAATCTGGTGGCTCGAATTTTTTGACAAACTCATCAAGAAACTTGCAAGCCGAAAAATAGTGATAATGATCGATGAAGCCCATGAATTATTCCCAGGCTCCAACTCGGGCCTATTATGGAGACTACTCGAATTCGCAAAATCAAAAATAGCCGACTTCAGAAAGTACAAGAAAAACCTAATCCTGGCCACCCATGACCCAAGCGATCTAGACTGGAGGATCAATCGAAAATTTGACTATGCTATTTACCTCCGAGGAGCTAAAACACTAAAGAGAATAGTATGGCAGAGGTACACATACAAATTAGACGATGATGCCGCATTTATTGAAGGACCCTCAGAGTTTGGAATCATCCACTTCAAGAAACTACCAGAGAAGAGAATTATCCTAGCTCAATGGAGAAGAACAAAACCAAAGGCTGATTGGAATGAAAGAGAAGAGAAACACTTGAAAGCAATCCAAGAAGTAGCAGCTGAAAATGATGGCCTGTTCAAACGCCAATTAGTGAAAGAGAAGATGGGAAGAGAATTCCACAAACTAGTGTACCAACAAGTAGTTCGAAAACTCATAGAGGAAGAAAAAGTCAAAGTCATGAACCGAGGAGTTTATTGGTTGATTACCTGATATTTCTTCTTTTCCAAACACCTTGGAAGTCGAAAATTTCTTCGTCATGGACCACGTCGAAACTTTCTTCGACTCCAGGACTTACACCTTCATTTTCCCTACTTTAAACCACTTTCTCTTTAATTATAATTGGTGTATCCAATGGTTGCTAATAGAACCATTAAGGTAGAACCCGAGGTTAAGAACCTATTAGACAAAATGAGAATGCTCAAGAGAGAAACCTACAATGACATTATTGAACGTCTGATTAAAGAACGCTCAAAGATTCTAGAGAAAAACAGAGCACTAAAGGAGAAAATTGAGGATCTGGAAAGAGAGAATAAGGAACTCAGAGGTAGATTAAAGGCCCTTGAAAGAGAAAATGAAGACCTTGAAGAAGAAATTGAAGAACTCAAAGAAAAAATAGAACACCTACAAAAGCAGTTAAGAGATTTTAACGGTGGGGAAATTGGCCTCAGCTAAACACCTTATAGAGCAAGTTACTAATTTTCAGGACATTTTACTACTAACGAACATAAGAAATGTCATCATGGTGTCAAGAAATGTTCATTATTCCCAAAAACCCCAAAAACCCCAAAAACCCCAAAAACCCCAAAAACCCCAAAACTTTTGTTGCCATATATGTACATTCCCATTTTCCCCCACAAATTTTGGGGTATTTGGGGTATTTGGGACATCTGGGACATCTGGGACAAATGGGATACTACCCTTAAGGTGAGGCTATACACACCATATGAATGTGTATGATAGAAAAGTATATAAAGTTTCAACACAATATTACATTGGAAAAATCTTGGGGAGGTCCCCCCTATGCCGAATGTTGAGGTAATTAAAAAGAGATTGATTGAGGCTGGAGCAGATCCACAAATCCTTGATGAGGTTGAGGATGAGATTAAGGATATTCCAGAAGATGCCAATTTTGAGCTTTTGGCCAGTTTTGTGAACTTTTTTGGTTTCTTAGAGGACTTTGAAAAATACAAAAGGAAAAGGGTAAACATAACATTAGCGGAGCCAGTTTATGATCTCTTGAAAAATCTTGCTACAGGGGTTGTTGATGCAGAGGGGAAGCCATATCCAATGAGTTATTTCCTAGAGGACATTATAGTATGGGTTCTTAAGGATGCGGATAGGTTTGAGCAGTTCTTGAAAGAAACTTATTCTGAAGAGGGTGAGGAAGATGAGGATATTGAAGGGGAAACTGAAGAGTAAAAGGGTAAGAAGGATTCACGTAGGCTCTCCTGGTAGAAGGAACTTTAAGCCCGTACTCCGCAAAGAAATGGTCCCTGAAATAGTGGATATTATTGATTCCATGAAAAAGAAAAGGAGAGGTTAAGATGTTGGTCTCACCGCCCCCCCTATGCCGAATGGTCGGCCCCCCTTCATAAAACCAATCGGAGGGACCTCTAATGGAAGATGGTAATACATCTATAAATGTTTTGCCCCAACCAAAGAACCCCTATTTAGATGTATTGGAGTTTTTGAGATCCTGGCCAGAGAAAACACTTAGTTTGGAAGAGCTAAAGGCTAGGAATGTTGAACCAATAATAAGGTCATTAATCAAGTCCTGGCTCATGGACTACAAAATAAAGGACCAGAAACTTTTGGAGATTTCCAAAGAGGAATTAGATAAATACCAAATAGATGTGGGGCTTTTAATAAAAACCGCTGAAGAAGAGGCTCTTAAGTGGGATATGGAACATTCAAATAATCTTTACATTAGGTATAAGGTTTTGTTGGACCATGGATATAGACCAGAACCTTTAAAGAGTAAAGCGGATTGGTCTGAGTTTTCAAATGCTAACAGGATCTACACCCTTGCATATTATGTTATGGAGGCTCTTAAGAGGGACGCTGATTATGTGCCTTTGGCTTCAATTGATAAGCCTGTAACCTTCTACTATTGTCAGGGTAGGAAGGAGCTAACACTTAATCAAAGAGCATATGAGCAGTTCATTAGGGAACTTGGAATAGAAGAGGATGAACCCCTAGTAGGGGAAAATTTAGCCTTATTGATCATCAGGAGGTATGGCTATTCAGAGGAGAGTGTTAGGGGCTTCTATGAGCAAATAGTTAGGGATCTCATTAAGCCATCAAAAATGAGGCTTCCATCATGTATAGAAGCGATAGCATTTAAGCCATTGTTCCATGAAAATGAAGAGGCTCTTAAAATCTTGGCTTCTTGGATTAAGTATTACTCAAAGGGCTTTTCAAATGGGAGAATGCTTAAGGAAGAGGATAATAGAATAGCGTTGTTTAGCTATATGGTTACTAGGCTTTATGATCAATTGATAGAAAAACCTTGGGAGATTATAGAGAAATTTAAGGAATACTACAGGGAGGCTAAGCCATTTAAGTGCCCTATGGTTGAAGCCTTCCAAGAAAATACTAGGTTGGCAATATGTAACTATAAATGCCCGTTTAAGGCCCCGATTTCTAGGATGGAGGAAGTTTTGGCTAGTGTTGAAAATGTTGAACTTTATGGTAGTGATTACATTAGCATAGAGCACCCTAAAAAGAAGTTCATGGAGGGACTTGGGAGTTTAAGCCCTTCATCTAAACTTATTCAGAAATTTACAGGGTTCCTTGGTGAAATTTATGGAGACCCATTTATGGATCCCAAGGAGGCCTTGGAGATCTTTAAGGCTCTTCTAGAAAGGGGTAGGTATGTTTCAAACTACCTTAGTCCTCTAGTAGTGGTTGAAGAATGGTTTAAGGAGGAAATGGAAAGGCTTTTGGAAGAGGGAGCACTACCATGGGAACTTAGGGCAAAAGATAGGCCTTTCCTAAGCAAGGATGGAAAGGTTCTCTATGTTCATAGGGAGCTTATCCAGATGGATTTACTTAGTAGTGGTCCTGAAGGATACACTACTCAAAAACTGATTAGAGATCTTAGGAAACTCCCCAATAGCCCAATAATTGGAATTTCTGATAAAATAAGGGTCAAAAAAGACAGTTATAGTGATGAGGAAACTAGAACTAGGTTCTGGATGATAAGCACTAAATGGCTGGAGGCTCAGGAGATTAAGGTTAAGCCCCATGTCCCAACCCTGGAATTTGAAGAGGCTCCAGCCCAACCAATAGCCCAAGAGAATACAGAAAAAGAGGGAGAAAAACTAACACCTATGGAAAAAATGATCTTGGAAATGTCCAAGGAGCCAGTAGATCTTGATAAACTAGCAGAAGAGGTTTCAAGGATCTTCAAGGTAGATGAAGAGAAGGTTATAGGCGTTGTTACTTCCTTGATGGCTAGGGATCTTTTGAAGATGGAGGAAGGAGCCAAGATTAGGAGGGTCTTGAATGAGTGAGGCCATACCATTACCTTCTTTTGACTTCAAAATACCTAGGGAGAAAATCATCAAAATCTATGGTGCTCCTGGAACTGGAAAGACTTCAGCGCTGATCAGGATAATTGAGCACCTGATAGGCTTTGAGGATCATAGTGAGTTTTTGGATCAATATGGGCTTAGCCTTCCATATGCACAATATAATGCTAGTGATATAATTTTCATGACTTTTCAGACTTCGGCCCTTGAGGAATTTGAAGAAAGGACAGGAATAGCGGTTAAGGCTAGGCCTAACAAAGAGGGCCGTTATTACTCAACTGTCCATGGAGTAGCTTTTAGGCTCCTCCTTGATAGTGGGTCAGTGAATGGCAGCATAACACAAAAATTTGGGAGTTTAAGCCCTGAGGATTGGTTTGGTTTGTTTTGTAGGAGGCATAAATTAAGATTTGATAGTTCAGAAATGGGGTTCTCTAATTTGTTTAATGAAGGAAATCTCTTGTGGAATGCTATGACTTGGGCAATAAATGTTTATTACCCCACTAAACCAGATTGGGTTTTAACTAAAATGGCCACTAAACTACCTCATAAACTCTGGAAGTATCTGAGTCTTTGGGAGATGTATAAGCAAGAAAAGGGCATTATTGATTATAATGATATGTTAATTAAGGCCTATGAGGGTCTAAAGAGTGGGACAATTAACCCTAAGGATTTGCCAGGACATAAGTATGAACTTAAGGTTCTCATAGTGGATGAGTTCCAGGACCTAAGTCCTCTTCAGTTTGAGATCTTTAGACTTTTGGCTAATCACATGGACCTAGTAATAATAGCAGGTGATGATGATCAAACAATTTTTGGGTACCAAGGAGCGGATCCTAGGCTTATGAACTATGTTCCAGGTATTGAGGTAGTATTAGGAAAATCCCATAGGGTCCCATTGGTGGTTTATGCTAAGGCCCTTAAGGTGATCTCTAGGGCTAGGCATAGGAGAAAGAAAGAGGTATCTCCAAGGAGGGAAGTAGGGGAAGTTAAACATAAGCTCTTTTATTATCCAGATTTCTTGAATTCCTTGGTTAAGGAGGTTCAAGAGGGCCATAGTATCTTTATCTTGGTTAGGACCAATAGGCAAGTTTTGAAACTTGGAAAGGAGCTTATACTTTCAGGTGTTCATTTTAAGCACTTGAAGGTAGATTATAGGAGTATTTGGGAAATGGGTTCCAAGGAGTGGGGAACTTTCAGGGAATTGGTTTATGCTCTTTTGAAGGTTAGGAACGGGGAAGAATTAGACATTTATGACTTGGTAACGTTGCTTTATTACTCAAAATTCATAGACTGGCATTTAGGGGAAAATTTACCAGAAAAGGAAAGGTATAAACTGATAGCTCAGCAAATGGAGAAGATCATAGGAGGGGTTAGAGAGGGCCAACTATCTCTGGACCTATTAGAGGTTAAGAAAAATCCCTTTGATGTCTTGGACTTGGAGAAAGTCAAGAGCCTGAACCCCAAGTTTGGGGAAACTGCCGTTAATCTCATTAAAGAGCTAATGAAGGAAAAAGCCAACTTGGTTAGTGTTCCAAAGGACGCTAAGATCTATTTGGACACTATCCATGCTTCTAAGGGTAGGGAAGCCGATGTGGTGTTTTTGATTAATGATCTCCCAAGGAAGTGGAACAATATTCTAAGAACCCCCGAAGAACTGGACGCTGAAAGAAGGGTTTGGTATGTTGGTTTGACCAGAGCCAAAAAGAAGGTTTACGTTTTGAATGGAAAGCACCCATTCCCAATTTATTAGCAATTTAGAGGAGGTGGGGGGGTAATGGTGAAGGTTTTTAAGTGTCCTGAATGTGGATCTGTCGTTGAGGTTAGGGAGGAAAATATCATCACACCGCTTTCAACTAAACGTATAAAGGTTCTTTTATGCCCTTACCCCCAAATAGGAGTGCGGAATCATATTTACCAGCATATAGTAAGAATAAAATATTATGGAGAATGGGAGGATCCCAAAAATTTTCTAATATCTGGAAAGGAAGGACTTCATGAAGTTATTCTTGGAACTAGGGATGAAGTTGCTTTTTACATCCTTAGGGCTGAACTCTGGAGAAATGGGGGTCCTATTGTTGATGGAGCCTACTTAAGCAAGCACACTAGGGCAAAGATTTTATGGAAGGACAAAAGGGCCATTGGGTATTATTCAGAATTTACACACACAAAAGTTCCCACAATGGCTGAGATATATGTTAGGCCCCAATATAGAGGGAATGGATATGCAACAGAGATGATAAGGGATTTTTTAAATTCCCACAAAGGGCCAGTAGCCTTCTATTTTATCCATAGAAAGTGTATGAGAAACCTTCTCCTGAAAGTTGGAGCCATAGAAAAGGGCGAAGAGGGATATATATTCAAGAGGCAAATAGAACTTTTAAGCTGGCAACAGGATCCTATAATCTTTTGGGAGAATGACAAGTACAAATAACTCCCCCCATCCCCCTATTAATTATTTGTTATGGTATCCCACCTTTAGTAGTAAATGGTTCTTGTACTTGTGCACCCGACTTTACAGGATCAAGAACCCTATGAAAATTGAGGGGAATAGGGACTTTTCCAAGGTGGAAAGTTTAATCCAAAGGCCTAAACTTCCTCAATAATGTAATAGTGAACCTTACGACCTTTCCGAAACTTTCTAATCTTCTTCTTTTCTTCAAGGCGTTTAAGGACTTCATATAACTCCCTAGATGAAATTTCCAGCCTGGAAAGAATTTCACTTGGAGAAGTGTAACCCTGCCTTAAAAGGTTCAAAACTAGAATATCCTTATCTTTTGATTCTAACTTTTCCACGGTGGAATATTCAGAATAAGCCTCTAGATCTTTCAACTTATCATAAATAGCCATAACCAACTTGGATAAACTTTCCAATTCCCTTTCCACGCTTTTCTTATCGGCCTTACTCTCCAAGGCTCTTTGGATCTCCAAGAGTTGCTTAAGTAAGTCTTGGTAACCTTGGGCCAAGTTCCTAACCTCACCTTCCAGGAATAGGATCTTTTCTTTTAGGGCCTTAATATCTTCAGGATCAAAGCCAAGGATCCATGATCTTAAGCCCAAGTTATTCCACCAACATTATTAGTTCATTATTATATAAATGAATAGTGGTTTTGAAGAAATATATTTAAGGGAGAGGGGTAAATAACGAAATGGTGAGCGAATTGAAGGTTAAGGTTATTCTTGAGCCCCAGCCGGAAGGGGGATTTGTAGCTTACGTGCCGGCACTTCCTGGATGTATGTCTCAAGGAGAGACCAAGGAAGAAGCTCTCAGAAACATTAAGGAGGCTATTGAACTTTACCTTGAGGTTCTCGAAGAGAAACAAATAGGGAAAACTATAAAGAAATTCGTTAAATCTGATAAAAGCCAAATTATTGAGGTATCCTTATGACAAAACTCCCGAGAGATGTTTCTGGATGGGATGTTATTAAGGCCCTTAAAAAATTGGGTTATTATCCAGCAAGGCAAAAGGGTTCTCATGTTATTCTTATCGGACCGACCGGGAAAATGATAACCGTACCACTTCATAAACACTTGAAAACTGGATTAGTAAGAGCCATTATCCGGGAGATTGGCATTTCTGTGAAATTGTTTAAAGATCTCCTTGAGGATCCATAGTAGGAGATAATAGTAAATATATATGTGTGTTGTTGTTGCCACCACCACCATTTAAGAGGTTATATAACAAGTCAAAAAATTTCGCATTTTCGAAGGCCCGATGTATTTAACATTTTATGTAATCAAGTGTCACAATATGACACTTGAACTTTTCGAGTGACTTCACAGGTTTTTTGTGTACCCCTCCCGGGGTCCCTATTTTCAAGGAATTTTCATTGCATAACCTTGGGTATGCACCAGGAAAAACCCCTACTACATACACTTTTTGTGTAGTTTTGAGAGTGAAAATTTAGCCGATCTCACAGGGCTACACAAAGCCTTTATGTTACTCAACCATTGCTGTATTGATTTTTGTGAAATTCACAAAAAGTAACGAAAACTTTATATAGAATGAGTGATCTATATAGATTTGAAAAAGTGATACATAGAGGGTGGTAAAGTGCCCAGGAAAAAGAAATCAACAACGGCCGAATCCGTGAGAGAGGTGAAATTACAACTCAGCGGGGTCCGGGCTCCCGAAACGTGGGAAGACATCCTAAAACTCATTTTTCCAAAGAACACAACAAGACAGAACCTAGCAAAAGTGATTTTGAGAAAATTAGCCCAGTTAAAAGGTGCGCATGAGCACATAACAACCCACGACTGGCTCCCGCTAGTTCTTGAAGCCATGAAAGAGGATCCAGTTTATTCAGAGTTAGGGAGGATCTTGGAAGAGAGATGGATCGAGTTGGAAAGAAAAGGAGTATCAAGAGTCGAACAAGTGAAAATTCTCACAAGAGAAGCGAATGAGCTCCAAACCCAATTAGGGCTTGGGGAAGAATATCCCCCAGGGTTCGGGAAGTACAGGGGAGCCTGGTACCCCGTGGTGAACATACTAATCAAGGCAGGAATGATCGAAAAGAAAGGGTCCTACCTCGAGCTCTCAGAAACCTTCTCAATGAAACTCGAAAGAATCGCCAAGATATGGAAAAAGTTCGTTGGAGAAGAAGAGGAAAGGTGGTGAAAGAATGGTTAGGCCATTTAAAGTTGTGATATTGGGAAAAAATGGGAAAGGACACCTATGGGAGTATGCATTTTTAGTCTTCGCAAACAGCCAAGAAGAAGCCATAAAACTAGCAATAGAAGAAGTGAGAGAAAGCCGCAACCTCATTGATGCCAGGCCCTTCAGAGTCATAGAATACAAAAAGCCCATCGTCTTTAGCGAACTAAAGGGTGGCTTGCCAGAAGAATGGGTATTAGATGAACTCGACGCCATCGGGGGGTATGAGAACCTACCCCCAATTGAGGTGTAAACAAAATGAGAAGGGATCTCCGATACTCTCCATGGATCGAGAAGCACGTAATGGAAGATATCGAAAGGTACTATTCTGGAAAGGTCCTAGACATCTATGACATTTGGCTGATCATGAACATCTTGGAAGGTGGAAGAGTAGAAGCAGGGCTTGAGATCGAGAGGGCAGGAGGAAAAATCTACTTCACCCTAACCGGCATGCTACCTGATTATGCAATTTATGATCCCCAAAAGCAGACATTTATCACGAAATATGCCCCAATACACCACCGAAACTTGAAGCTAGAAGGAGTCAAGCTCCAGGTTCCAGGCCATATCAACAAGCTCAAGATAAAATGGCAGAGGAAGTGGTTCATCACCCGAAAAGCAATAGTAAATTGGGATTATGCCCCACATTTCCAACCCGACATTTACCTTCAAGGAATAATTTGGAGCAACGAAGGGATCAAGGCTTGGCTACAAAGGTGGAAAGATGGCTTCGCATACGTTGCCGTCCTCGGGACAGTACCGCAAAAAATTGATGAAAATGTACCACTCAGATTCTACGAGAGAGAAGCCTACATCGCCCAAGGAGAATTTAAAGAGGATACCATCCAAGTTGTGCATAACGAATCACACAGCCCAAAAATCCCCCCGAGAAAAGTCATAGAATACCTTGGACTAAAGGAGGGAAGATAATGTTGGATCAAAACATAGCCTCCGCAATTTGGGACTACCTCCTGAGATACGACGAGACAGGAAACCCTTCCTTCCTAATCACCGCATGGAGTTTATTTTTAGGTGCAATTAACAACTCCGACATACCAAACTTCGAGACAAGGGGGTATGTTGATTTCAATGAAGACAAAGACAATTTAACATTGTCCCCAAAAAGTGGAATCGTCAATAAAGGCAATCTACAGGATATCGCAGGAAAAATGATAGGATGGCTGACCTCATACAGTGCAATTAGTAAAGGAGGCTACAAACCAGCACAAACCAATGCAAAAATTGTCTGTGAGAGCAGCAAAGTAACCCTAATAATGATCCTAACAGCACTAAACCTCGTACAAAATCCAATTAGAGCCGGAATAATACCCGAAGAGCTAAACATCGAAACGGAGGAATAATTTTTGAAAAATTGCCTTTTAATTTGATTTTTTGATTTTTTAGAAAAAGCCAAAAAAGGTGGATATACCCCTCGAGCAGGAGCCGAAACCACCATAAACTCTCCTGACATATCTATAATAAAATAGGGAGGAGGGGGCACCTATATGAGAAAAAACCCGTTCCGAAGCCAAGCAAGGTTGATTAGAGTAGAAGATCACGGCAAAAAACTAATTCGAGAGTTACTACATCCCGATAATGGATTTGGAGGACATCTCACTTTAATTACAGGACCAATCGGGAGTGGGAAAACATCCCTCATACTAGCACTAGCAAAGGCTTTTACTGATTCCGGCTTTACTGTCGTCTTTAGAGGAAGAGAAGCCTTTGAAATCTACAGACTGCCAAAATGGAGAGAAAGGACACTCATTTTCGTGCCGAAGAACCATAAAATCAGATTTATTGAACATGATCACACAACCAAAGAACTCAACATCCCCTATGAAGAATACGAGAGCATAGATGACCTACTCCAAAAGATAAAGCCGGGCAAGATTAACCTAATCTTCTATGCCAAGGAACTGAACGAACAATGGTTCAAGGTACACTTCCTTGGCGAAGATGTAAAAGAAGCCACAAAGTACATTGAAACAATCTGGTGGCTCGAATTTTTTG
>Ga0164311_10001823_pt1 | contig 10708 bp, 10 predicted proteins | sample GuaBasSedimGuay2_FD_121796 | JGI IMG/M metagenome (GOLD analysis project Ga0164311, IMG submission 121796) | Subseafloor sediment microbial communities from Guaymas Basin, Gulf of California, Mexico - Guay2, Core 4569-9, 9-12 cm | ecosystem: Environmental > Aquatic > Marine > Hydrothermal vents...
CACGGTCCAGGAATGCTATCTTCCTTCCGTCGGGCGACCATGCGGGGGAGGTTGGACAGCCACGGGCTTCCAGGTCCTGGAGGACCTTCCCATCCTCTGGCGAGATGATCTTGAGTTCGGCCTTCCTTCCCAAAAGGGCTTCCTCTGGGACGGGAGTCGGTGCGACGACAGCTGCTATGCGGTCCCCGGAAGGGGACCATCTGAACTCCAGCACGTGGAACTCTCCCGAGGTGAGCCTTGTGACCTTCCGGGTGGTCAAGTCGACTATGTAGATATGTTGGAACTGGACCTCCTCGTCTACAACGACGATGTCCTCCTCCCGGCCCCCTTCCTCACGCTTCAACAGGGCTATGCTTCCGCCGTCAGGGACCACCGGAAGGAGCCGACCTCGAAGTCGGTCACAGGTCGTGCTTCGCCCAGGTCGGGTCGGAGGACGTGTAATTGGGATTTACCCTCCCCTTCGGAGACGAAGGCGAGGCACCTTCCGTCCGGGCTCCACCTCGGACACCTACCTGCGACGGTCGAGTTCCCATGTGTGCCACCCTCGACGGCCATAAGCCTGATGTCACTGAGCCCGCCATGGAACACGCAGAAGGCCAGGAGGTCCCCTCCGGGGGAGAGCTGGGGATCGTGCACCCAACGGACGGAAAGGACCTCCTCAAGAAGCATCCCTCACTCCTTCAACTATGAACAAGTGAAACTCCGATGCCTGAAGACCTACGAACCTCTCGAAATACCAGGGCTTCCCTCGGTTAAAAGCACAATTTAAGGTATGTTCAGGGGAAGTTCCAACCTTTGGGGGAACTCCGTTCCCATCCTCCTGTACTCCTCCACCAGGGCTTCCGCCCTCCCACCTTCGGCTAAGCTCAGGAGGAGTTCTGCGTGGAGCCTCTCTAAGGGAAGCTTACGTGCGGACTCTAAGGCCTCCCTCAGGAGCCTGACCCCGGATTCCCTCTTCCCCCTCAGGATCGCCACCTCCCCTAGCCCTAGCCTCGCGTAGACAGTCCCACGGAGGTCTTCGACCTCACGGAAGAGGGCCTCGGCCTCTGAGAAGTCCTCCTCGGCCCTCTCGAGCTCCCCAACCATCTTGTGGGCGGTCCCCCTCCCCCAGACCGTATAAGCGTAGCTCGGCTTATCCCCTATTTTTCTGTAGCGTTCGGTCGCCTCCTCGTAGTACTTGAAGGCGAGGTCGTAGTTTTCCAAGGTCCTGTTCGCGTTCGCTATTCCGCAGAAGGAGTAGGCGACGCCGAACGTGTCGCCCTCCTTCGAGAGGACCTCGTTCGCCCTCGAATACTTCTCCAGGGATTCCTCGTACCTTCCCCTCACCCTGAGAAGGCCGCCGAGCGCGCACAGGGCGTAGCCCCGGGCTGAGGGGTCGTCGGCTTCCTCGGCAAGCGAAAGCGCCTCCTCCAGGAACTTCTGTGCCCTCTCGAGCTCCCCCATGGCCCTGAGGCTTCCGCCGGCTGCCCAGAGGGCGTAAGATTCTCCTGCAGGATCGCCGTAGGTCATGTATATGCTCCTCGCCTCGTCGAAGTATGGCAGCGCCTCCCCATACCTCCCCATGCCCCTCAGGGAGAGGCCCTTCCCGACCAGGGCGTCGGCCCTGTCCCAGTCGCTTTCGAGCTTAAGGGATATCTCCTCGGCACGCTCGTAGTGGGAGAGCGCCTCGGGGAACCTTCCCAACATCCTGAGGCAGTCCCCTGCCCTCAGATGGCAGAAGAGGCTGTCCGGGAGGTCGTCGTCCGGGCAGAGGGACAGGGCCTTCAGGAAGAAGGATAAGGCCTCTGAGAACCTGCACCCCTCCCTCAGCTCCTCTGCCTTCCCGAGCACCTCCTTCAGATCCAAAGCTTCGCTCTCCTGCATTCTGTCTCTCTCGGCTTTCCCAAGTGGGTCTTCCCCTATTTAAAAGGGGCGTCCGAGGACGCCCCTACCTGGTCAGTAGGGAGATCAATCTCTCCAAGTCCCTGTCCGAGTAAAATTCTATCTCTATCCTCCCCTTCCTACCCCCCTTTATTATCCTCACGGCCGTGCCGAGGGCCCTCTGGAGGTTCTCCTCCAGATCCCTGATGATCGGGTCCTTGTCCTTGGGCTTCACTTCTTTCTTAGGCTCCCTCCTCGCCCTCACTATATGTTCCACCTTACGGACCGACCATCCGTTCTTTATTATCTCCCTGCAGAGCCTCACCTGCTCCTCGGGGTCGTCCAGGGAGAGGAGGGCCCTGGCGTGGCCCATGGAAAGTTCTCCGTCGAGTATGCGCTCCTGGACCTCGTCCGGAAGCTTGAGGAGCCTCAGGAGGTTCGCCACGGTGGAGCGGTCCTTCCCCACCCTCTTGGCCACTTCCTCCTGGGTGAGGTTGCACTCCTCCATCAGGACCTTGTATGCGTTGGCCTCGTCTATGGGGTTCAGGTCTTCCCTCTGGATGTTCTCGACGAGGGCGAGCTCTATCATCTCCTCGACCGAGGAGACATCCCTGACTATCGCAGGGATGGTCTCCATCCCTGCCTCCTTCACGGCCCTCCAACGCCTCTCCCCTATGACTATCTGGTACCTCCCTCCCTCGAGCCTACGCACCACGATGGGCTGTATGACCCCCTTCTCCTGGATGGAGCGCTTGAGCTCCTCTATCCCGGCCTCGTCGAGGTTCATCCTGGGCTGGAATGGGTTGGGCTCTATGTCGGCCACGGGTATCTGTTGGACCCTTGAACCCTCCGAAAGCTCAGGGAGGAGGGCACCGAGCCCTTTACCTAACGCCCTTCTGGCCATCTTCTATTACCTCCCTCGCCAACCTCATGTAGTGCTGGGCCCCGGAGGATAAGATGTCATATAGGATTATGGGCTTGCCGAAGCTCGGAGCCTCCGCAAGCCTCACGTTTCTGGGGATCACGGTCCTGTACACCTTGTCCCCGAAGTACGACCTCGCCTCCTCCAGAACCTGGCGGGACAGGTTCTGCCTGGAATCGTACATGGTAAGGAGGAATCCCTCTATGCGGAGGGAGGGGTTGAGGTGGCGCTGGACCAGGTGGACAGTGTTCAGCAGCTGGGTGAGGCCCTCTAATGCGTAATATTCGCACTGGATGGGTATGAGGACGGAATCCGCCGCTGTGAGGGCGTTGAGGGTCAGAAGCCCTAAGGAGGGAGGCAATCTATGAGGACGAACTCGTAATCGTCCCTCGTCCCCTCCAAGGCCTTCCTCAACTTCTTCTCCCTGTCCTCCATATCGGCAAGCTCGAGCTCGGCCCCTATGAGGCGGATGTGCGACGGCACGAGCTGGAGGTAGGGGATCTCGGTGTCCCTGAGGGCGGACGAGAGCGGCATCTCCTCCAGGAGGACCTCGTAGATGCTCTCCTTAACATCTTCCTTGGAGAATCCGAGGCCGCTCGTGGCGTTGGCCTGGGGGTCTATGTCCACCAAGAGGGTGCGGCGCTCCGCTGCCGCAAGACAGGCCGAGAGGTTGACCGCCGTCGTGGTCTTACCTACCCCCCCCTTCTGGTTCGCTATAGCTATGACTTTGCTCATCGGTTACTTGGCCGTCCCCCCACCTCCGAAGGTGAGGCAGATGTAAGGTCCGGTGAGCCTTGCGTCGGGTCCGCCGAGCACGTCCCTGTCGGCCATCCTCCAGTCCGCTTTGGTCGGAGCCAGTATGTACCCCGCCCTGAGCCCAAATATGAACCCCCCTTCCTTCTCCTTGAGCGTGAGCATGTAGTCCAGACCTAACCCCACCTGAAACAACATCCCTCCGGCAGATATCTCAACCTCACGCTTAGGGTTGTCGAGGACCTCGGAGAACGTGGGCATGGGCCCCCTCTCCGCTATCCTGAGCGCCAGAGCTCCTCCTCCTATCCCAAAGAACGGGAAGAGCCTGAAGTTTTCCCTGGAGTAAGCCAAGTATCCCACGTCGAAGAAGCCGTACCCTCCTGCCAGGGTGGCCTTAAGGGTGTCACTGCTCACGTCCTGGCTGAAGCCAGCACCCTCTCCTCCGAGCAATACCTTGCCCCTTATGACCCCGTAACCTCCTCCTCCGAGGAACGAGTTTTTAGCTTCGGGCTTTCCGAAGCCCCTCTTTGCAAGCTCTTGCTTAAGATCCCCGAAGTCCACAACCTTCATCCCGAACGTGAACCAGCCAGCTCCTCCCTTCTCCTGCCCGTAGGCCAAGGAAACGAGGACGATCGATATGGCCACAGAACACGCCAACTTTCTCAACACCCTCAACACCTCTCCTCTGGAACTGCTCCCCCCGGAGGCTTCTTTCGAAGCTAAATTAACCAAAATGTGGATGGATGTCAATAGCCTTAGAACAAGGCCCTTACCGCACCGAGGACCCCCAAGGAGGCCAGGGTCACTACCACCCCTGCCAACATCACACCGAAGGCTATGGCGGGAAGGGCCCTCCTGAAGGGCACACCGAAGATGAAGGCTGCCACGGCCCCTGTCCACGCCCCCGTTACTGGAAGGGGGACGCCCACGAAGAGCACGAGCCCCAAAGGTCCGTACCTTTCCACGAGCTTCCCCCTCCTCCTCGTGCGGGCGAAGAGCCACTCCAAGAACCTGTCCACAGGCCCCCACCTTCTGAGCCTACCGGAGAGCGGCTCCAAAAGCCAGAGGAGGAACGGGACCGGGAGGAGGTTCCCCATGACCGACCAGATGTATGCCTCCTGCCAGCTCAGACCTCCTCCAAGCGGAGGTGGCGTCAGGGCCCATGGGATCGCACCCCTCAGTTCTGCGATCGGGACCGTGGCTATCAGGAAGGCCACGGCCTCTGCCGGAAGTCCTCTTAAGAGGGAAACTACCTGCTCGGTCAAATCCCTCCCTCAGCCTCTGACCGTCGTACGTCCCAGTTTCATATGTTCGGATATAGCCCTGCGGAGCTGGTCCAGCCCGGTCCCCTCCTTCGCAGAAACGGGGACCGCGCCGGGATGTTGGAGGAGCATCCTCTCCAAAAACCCTCGACCTTCCAACAGATCCACCTTGTTCAGCACGAGTATCGCAGGCTTGCCGCCTACCCCGAGGTCCTCCAGGACCTCCCTCACCGAAGCTATCTGTTCCTCGCAGGCCGGGTGGCTCACGTCAGCCACGTGCAGCAGTAGGTCCGCCTCCTGCACCTCGCCGAGGGTGCTCCTGAAGGAGGCTACAAGATGATGGGGGAGCCTCCTGATGAACCCCACGGTGTCGGTCAGGAGCGCCACCTGGCCGTCCACCCACATCCTCCTCGTGGTGGCGTCCAGGGTGGCGAAGAGCCTGTCCTCCACGAAGACATCTGCGTGGGTGAGGGCGTTTAAAAGGGTGGACTTGCCTGCGTTGGTGTACCCGACCAGGGCCACCCTGAACGCCCCCTCCCTTCCCTTCCTCCTTATGGCCCTCGCCCTCTCTATCTTCTCCAGCTCCTTGGAGAGCTTCCATATCCTCTGGCGGACCCTCCTCCTGTCCACCTCCAACTGGGTCTCCCCCGGCCCCCTCGTCCCTATGCCGCCCACCTGGCGGGAGAGGTGGGTCCACCTGCGGGTGAGCCTGGGGAGGAGGTACTTCAGCTGAGCGAGCTCGACCTGGACCTTCGCCTCCTTTGTCCTCGCCCTCCTTGCGAATATGTCGAGTATGAGCCCGCTCCTGTCCACTATCTTGGCGGGGATGAGCTCCTCTAAATTTTTGACCTGCGCGGGCGACAGGTCGCCCTCGAATATAACCAGGTCCAGCCCCAGCTCCTTGGCCTTGGCGGATATCTCCTCCGCCTTCCCCCTCCCGATGTAGTAGGCCGGGTCTATCCTTTCCCTGCGCTGGACCACCCTACCGAGGACTTCCGCCCCCGCTGTGTCGGCGAGCCTGGCGAGCTCGTCCAAGCACTCCTCGAGGAGCTCCCCGTCCTGGAAGGGAAGTGAGAGCCCGACAAGGATGGCCTTCTCCCTCATCTTCCGGAAAGGTTCCCTAAGGCGTTCCTCGGAGGACCCCCCTTGCGACTACGGGCGGAGCGCATCCGGCTGTTCCCCTCCGGAACCTTGAGGTCCTCCCCCTCGTCGAAGCCCCTCAGGTGGGCGTCCACGTATGCGTCCGCCATGCCGTAGAGCCTGGCCCCGAGCCACCATAGGATGAAGGTGTTCCTCCTCCTCGGATGCCCGGCCTTCCACTCCCTCCAGGCCATCCCGGCGAGGACCACCTCCGCCACCTCCAACATGAGCCCCTTTACGGGATGTCCGTTGGCCCACTGCCCCCACCCCGGCAGGATCGCTGAACGCAAAAGGGCGCCTTCGGGGCTCGGAGGTTCCGAAGCCCAGAGGCACCCTGCAAGCAAAAGTACGAACATCATTCCGCCCGCTGCATCGCCATCCTGGCGGCCCCCAGGAGTCCGGCGTCGTCCCCGAGCTGGGACGGCACTATCCTCACCTTGTCCCTCACCCCAGGAAGGGCCCTCTCCCTCACCGTCCTCCTTACAGGTTCGAACAGTATCTCCCCCGCATGCGCCATCCCTCCGCCCAGGGCTATCACCTCGACGTTGTATAGGTTTATTGCGCTGACGAGCCCCACGCCTAAGAGGAACCCGGTCTCCTCGTACATCCTCCTTGCGAACTCGTCCCCCTCGTGGGCCGCCTGGGATATGTCCTTGGCGGTGAGGTTTTCGAACTTCTCCCAGAGGGAGGTTTCGGGCCTTTCTCTCTCCATCCTCTCCTTGGTCCTCCTAACTATCCCCGTCGCGGATGCGTAAAGCTCCAAACAGCCCCTGTTCCCGCAGGGGCATGGAGGACCGTCGTAATCTATGGTTATGTGTCCTATCTCGGCAGCGTTCCCGTTGAAACCCTGAAGGAGCTTGCCGTCGAGGACTGCTCCGCCGCCTATGCCGGTGCCCAAGGTGACGCACATGAAGAACTTAACCCCCTTCCCGGCCCCCTGCCACTGCTCGCCCAAGGCCGCCACGTTAGCGTCGTTGTCCAGGAAGGCCGGCACCCCGAACTCCTCCTCCACGATCCTCACCAGGGGCACGTTCCTCCAGGCTGGGAGGTTCTCCGGCTCGAGGACCACCCCTTCGAAGGGGTCTATGGGTCCCGGGGAGCCTATGCCTATGGCCCTCACGGAATCCCCGGCCTGGCCCACGACCGTCCTTATGCTCTCCTTCATCTGCCCGAGCGACCCATCCAGGCCCAGGTCCTGCCTCGTGGGCCTCTTGTCCCTGGCCAATATCCTCCCCTCCTCGTCCACGAGTCCGGAGACTATGTTCGTGCCCCCGAGGTCCACCCCGACATAAAGCGACATATCCCCTCCTTAAACTTAGAAGGGGGCCCTCAGGCCCCCTCGAGGAGGCTCAATCCTCCTCCCTCCCGAACATGGACATCAGCATGAGCATCCTCAGAAGCTGCATGATAGCCATGGCGGCGGATGCCACGTAGGTCCACGCCGCGGCCGTGAGCACCTTCTTGGCCCCCGCTATCTCGTCCCTGGCGAGGATCCCGAGGGAGTAGAGCATGTTGAGGGCCCTGCGGGATGCGTTCAGCTCCACTGGAAGGGTGACTATGTGGAAGAGCACGGCGCCCGAAAAGAGCAATATCCCGAGCTTGACCAGGAAGCTTCCGTGCATGAAGAGACCTACGAAGAAGAGGGGCCAGGCGAGCATGGAGCCGAAGTTGGCTATCGGGACGAAGTGGTTGCGGAAGACGAGGGGAGCGTAGCCCACCCCGTGCTGGACGGCGTGGCCCGCCTCGTGTGCCGCCACCCCCACGGCAGCCAACGAATCTGAGTAGTACACACCCTGCGAGAGCCTCAGTACCTTAGCCCTCGGGTCGTAGTGGTCGGTGAGCGTGCCAGGGATGGGTTCCACCTCCACATGGCTCAGCCCGTGGGCGTCCAGAAGCTCCCTTGCGACCCTGGCGCCCGTGTAACCCCTCCTGGACCTCACCCGGCTGAACTGGGAATACGCCCCCCTGACCTTGGCCTGTGCGTAGAGGGCGAGGATGATCGCAGGTATGAGCAACACCATGGTAGGGTCGAAGAACCAAAAGAACGGCATAACTTACACCTCCTTATCTTAATTTAGCGCGCCAGGCAGGATTCGAACCTGCGACCTACGGATTAGAAGTCCGTTGCTCTGTCCAGCTGAGCTACTGGCGCACCTGGAGAGAAATATAAAACCGTCGGGCCGGGAAGTCAAGAGGTTTCGTGGAGTCGTATCCAGTATATCATATTGTCGGTCATACCTGTGCCGAGCATGCCGAGCCTTTCTGACGAGACTTGACATTCCGGGAAAAGTTCTTAAATTTGGAGTAAAACTGTAGACCCTTTAAGGAGGCGAGGGAGATGCCGATGAGATCGCTCGTCCTATCGTTCGTGCTTTCGGCCTGGGCAGGCTCCGTCGGGGCGAGGTACTCGGAGTGGGCCGAGGAGATAAGAGAGGCGAGGTTGAAGAACACGGTCGAGGTGCTCTCGAGCGTCGGTTCCAGGGTGGTGGGCTACCCGGGGCACGAGGAGGCTGCAAGGTATATACTTAAGAAGTTTAAAGAGATAGGTCTCCAAGGTGTCCGCACCGAGGAGTTCGAGGTCACGGTCCCCGTGGACCACGGGGCTTCCCTGGAGATATCGGACGAAGGAAGGAGGATAAAGCTCTACGGGCTTTGGCCCAACCTCGTAAGGACCCCCACGCTTCCTGTGGAGGGGATAAGGGCGAAGTTGGTCTACGGGAGGAGCGGGAAGTTCAAGGACCTAAACGGGAAGGATCTGGAGGGTAAGGTAGTATTGCTGGACTTCAACACGAGGGACAGGTGGATAAACGTGGCGATGCTCGGGGCCAAGGCCATAATATTTATAGAACCGGATTCCACCATCTACACCGAGGCCGAGGACAAGTTCCTCTCGGTCCCCCTGAGCACCCCGAGGTTCTGGATCTCCAAGGAGGACGCCTCCCACATCCTCAGGAGGCTGGAGGAGGGGGAGCTGGAGGTGAGGATGTGGTCCAGGATGACTTGGGAGAAGGTTCCGGCCTACAACATATTGGGTTGGATACCAGGGACCGACCCTGTCCTCAGGAACGACATAATAGTCCTCGAGGCATACTACGATGCGATGTCCGTCGTGCCGTCCCTGGCCCCCGGCGCTGAGATGGCGTCGGGGATAGCAGCGTTGCTCGAGCTTGCGAGGTTCTTCAGGAACCATCCCCCTGCCAGGACCCTGCTCTTCCTGGCCACCACGGCCCACCACATGGAGCTTAGGGGGGTGGACGACTTCCTACAGAGGCACGACAGGAAGGTGAGCCCATTCATCAAGAGGATGACGGAATCCTTCAACCGGTACGACGAGAAGACCGGCAAGGAGAAGGAGGAGCCGGGTCCGACCATAAAGCTCTTCGTGGGCCTGGACCTATCCACCAAGACCGACGAGCTGGGAGTCTGGAACAGCAGCACGAGCTTCTACTACAAGCGTTACTTCGCACCCTTCGGAAAGAAGTTCATAGAGATATCCAGGAACGTGTGCCAGGAGCTCGGAAGGGACCCCTCCACGGCCCTGGTGAACGGCATAAGCCCCGAAGGGGGGAGGAGTTGGGAGACCTACGTCCCCGGTGAGATCTCGGTGGACAGCGAGTTGGCCTTGGCCGTCGGGACTCCGGCTCTATCCTTCGTCACCGTGAACGATGCGAGGTTCGTGGTGGACACGCCGCTCGATACCCCCGACAAGGTTGACTTCGGGAACCTCGCACGTCAGACAAAGCTTCTGGCATGCGTGTTCAAAGAGGCCTTCGACGATCCCGAGCTCTTCCCCGACTTCAGGATGCGCCTTAAGGACGAGCTTATGACCCTGCACGGCAGCGTCATGGTGTACCCCAGGAGGGGCTTCGTCCCGGACAGGCCCAGGAAGGATGCCGTGGCAGTGCTGCTTACGGGAAGGAGGAAGTCCTACAAGGGTGTGAGGGGGAACTTCTTCGAACTTGTGGACGACGAGGGGAGGTTCACGATAACGAGGATAAGGGTGAGGAACGTGGAACTTCACGCCTTCTACATGGACCCGCTCACGGGCGACATAACCTACGCGCCCGACAGAGGTGTCCAGGGGGACAAGTCGTACCCCATAAAGTTCACCATGGACTGGAGGGACAAGAGGTGGATGATAGTGGTGTTCCCCTGCATAGCCACGGACTTCTACGACGTGGTGGACCCGAGGTACCTGAGCTACCTCTCACAGGTTACGGTCTTCGACGAGGCGGACAGCGAGCCAGAAGAGTTCGGGTACTTCATATCCCAGCCCACCTCCCAGACCATGGGGCACACCGAGGTGAGGCCGGTGGGGGTGGTGTTCACCCGTCCGGGCACTAGGGTGAAGCTCGGGCTGGGGGCGGGACTTTTAGGGTTCAGGCTGCTGCTTTTGAACTCCTTGAGCGCGAGGGACCCGGAGGTAGCCAAGGGTGAAGGGTACCTCACCGACAAGCCCGGGTCGTTCGCGTACACCTCCTTCCTCGCGGCGAGGGACATGTGGAACCTGGACGAGGCGAGGATAAACCAGCTCAAAAAATACGCTATAGAGAACCACCGCCTCAACCGCCTGCACAGGAGGGCCAAGAGGGAGCTCGACCTGGCCGAGAAGGCCATGAAGGAGAGGAGGTGGGACGACTTCATAAAGCACACGAGGGCGGCCCTGGGGATAGAGTCCAGGGCGTATCCGGACGTGAAGTCCACGCAGAACGACGTTATAAGGGGGATAATATTCTTCATGGCCTTGGTGCTTCCGGCCGCGTACTTCGGG
>Ga0164311_10001824_pt1 | contig 10706 bp, 15 predicted proteins | sample GuaBasSedimGuay2_FD_121796 | JGI IMG/M metagenome (GOLD analysis project Ga0164311, IMG submission 121796) | Subseafloor sediment microbial communities from Guaymas Basin, Gulf of California, Mexico - Guay2, Core 4569-9, 9-12 cm | ecosystem: Environmental > Aquatic > Marine > Hydrothermal vents...
AGAATTACAGATAGGGCTTTGCTGTCAACGTGCATTAACCATTTTTCCACTTCTTCTGCCTACTGCTCTATTCTTCAATAATCTTCAACTTTGAGCCCTTTGATCCTCTTAAAATGCTCGTCTCTCGTGACGAGTGTTAAATCGTACACAATAGCAGTTGCAGCGATGACAACGTCTGGAAAAGGTAGCATTTCACCTCTTTTTGCAAGTGAAGCGTCAATTTCTGCAGCTTTCTTTGCTATCTCATAGGTGTAAGGGATGATCTCAAATCTACTGAGAGCTGCTTCTCCACTCCTCAGCTTTTGCTCGTTTCCAATGTAAAACAAACCCCTCAAAACTTCGTGAGCAGTCACAACCGAGATCGCCTTTGTCGATGGACTGCTATCAACTTCCTCGGCCTTCTTTAAAGCTCCCCCTTCGTGTCTGAAGAGGTCGATAACAAAGGTGGTGTCGAAAATCCACATCAGAGCATCCCTCTAAGTCTTTTCAGGTCTATCTCTTTCTGCCTCTCAATCAGCTCCCTGATTTTCTCAGCTTCGTCATCTTCGAGTATTTTTGGAATGTCGCTTATCTTCTGCCTTCTCAGCAATCTTCTGATTACATCGCTGAAAGATTCGCCCTTCATCTTTGCCTTCGAGAGCATTTCGTAAACGTCATCCGATACAGCTATTGTTTTTGCCATTATTGTGTATTGGTATGTATATGTTATAAAGCTTTGGCTCTTTTTGCCACTAATGAAAAAACTAAGCAGTGATTCTGCCGGCCTATTAATTTCCACCACCAAATGGAGTTTGAATTTGAATGATTGAGTCCGCTACTTCTCCTTTAAGTCTTTTACTTGCGATTTTGAGGAGGTTTTTGAGTCCGGTTGTAAGGTATGTTTTCCTGAAAAATACGTCGGGGTTCTGGTCTTCAACAGCTCTCTGCTGGAATACCAGACTTTATTGTGCATGTACTAGGTAAAATGGATGAAAATCTCGTAGTAATCGAGGTAAAATCTATCAAACGAGCTACTGAAAATAATTTTGTACAATTAAAAAACGATATCAAAAAGCTTAAGGAATTTATTGGCAACGCTGGATATTATAGGGGAATCATGTTCATCTTTGGAAATGCAAACCGAGGTATAAGAGAGATAAGAGAGAGTTAAAGATTGGACTGAAGATGATGAGGGGTGCATATTTTTGATGGCACCGATGCCCATATGAGGAGCCAAAAGTAATTCTACCAGAGGGTACTAATCGAGAAATTCCGTTGGCTTTGCATCCTTGACCCTCACTTCACTTATTATTCTTTCCTTCCCCGTCAGAAATCCATCGAGTAGCTTCTTCTCCTTGCTGTCGTTTGGTAAACATTCAGAGACAGGCTGAGCAAATCTGAAGAAAGAATCTTTAAGCCAGCCCGTTTGCTGGAGGGTTTCGGTAATTTCATCCTTCCTATCTTTCTCCCACAGCAATAGGACTTTGTGCAATATGTCAACAAGCTCTTTTGCATCTTCAAGTTCCTTCAAGTCTCTTTCGTGAGGTCCGAGGAGATATATGTATTCCTTGTCTTTGACAACGAAACTCCTGTTCCAGACTTTTTCGAGGTCAACACCAACACTCTGGGCTAACTTCCTTGACTTCGTTGAACCAGCCTGTTGGCTGTCTCTGCATTTTTCTTGCGACGATGTAGATTGAAGGTGCTAATGCCGCAGATTCTTTTGCTCTTTAATCTTGTTGTCATCTCGGTGTTTATGGGCCATGAAGCTGTAATGACTAAGCCAGAATCTAATAGGGCGTTGATTACTGCCTCCCAGCCAGCAGTGGTTTTGTGGGCGTAAACGATTACTGCTATACCACCTGGCTTGAGAATGCGATGAATTTCTTTAAAGGATTAAGGTCGTAGCTTTTTTCTTGATTGCTGTTCTCAAAATCCTCAAGTCCCCTCTTTCGTCCGTACTTCTGCGGATACTCCAATACAGCCTTCAGAATCAAAACAGCCACGGGGTTGTAATCTGAAGCATACCTTTCACATCCAAGCCTTAGAGCTTCAAGAGGTATGGCTCCACCACCGGCAAACGGGTCTGGAACCTTTGGATGTAGCCCAAAGCCTTCCTGATGTCCTCCCTCGCCTTCTCAATGTACGTCGGATTCAGTGAATTCTCTCATTTGCATAACTCAGTTATGAAATTCTTTATTTTCTCAGCCTCTTCAATTGATTGAGGAGCTGGAATTAACGCAGCGTAAGCCGTCGCTCTTGAAGCTGCAAGAGGTCGCCTCGCCCACCATATATGCAAAGTTGAGATGTGTCCGTGCCTGATGTTCTTCTCTCTCACAGACTCTCCGCTTATCTCCTTGACTGGAAATGTTTCTTCGATGAATGACCTTCTGATGGGGAACTCGTCCATGTTATCACCCTATCACTTGTCTCTGCAGTTTCGTGATATATCTAAACTCTCTTGAATTCTTCAACAAATTTAGTCTCTAAAACTTTTCTAAAGTGCTTAAATTAGTGCTTAAATTCTTCATTATTTTCGTATCTGGGGCTATTGGGTTTCACCATTATCAACCCCCCTTGAATCTTGGACTTGATTTATTTCTAAGGTGTAGGCATTACCATTCCATTTCAACCCAAAAACAAATCTCTCAAACTCACCCCTAAACCAGAATTTTTCAAAAATTTCTGGTGCTGGTGTCCAGTATTTTTCCATGTCCTCAATAGTAACTTTCCCCTTTAGCTTAGCCTCGTTGAACAAAGCTGATGCAACCCTTTCTACACCTTTAAAATTTTTTACAGAATCAGTTCCACAGCAATTTTCTGTGTCGTTTAGATAATAAGGAACCGGATCTCCATCAGAGCATATACTAAAACTCATTCCCAGCTCATTTGCAATCGTTTTGAGCTTTTTATAAATACCAATCTTCCTTTTCAAGTCGAACCGATAATAGTAGCTATTTTTTACAAAGGTCGCTCTTAGGACAATCCCTGTGCTTTTTTCCACGTTTTCCAGCATTTTTTCAGTTCCTCTGAAGAATTCCACAAGCACATGTCTCGCACCTGCAGTAGAGTAGGCTTCCAATAATCTCTTTGCTTCCTTTAAATTCACGCGCGGAATTATAGGAGAAAACCTCGCAGTTGTAAAATATCCACTTTCACTAAGGCATCTAAGAGCTTTAAGTCTATCAGAAGGTTTAGGAGCGCCTGGTTCAATTGATCTTGCAAGGTCTTCCTCCAACGTTGTAATCGTAACCTGTATGACTGCCAACTCACTTTCTATCACATCCGTGTATTCGGCCACGAGTGGACTTTTAGTAACTATCAGGTACGGGTACTCGTATCTATTGAGAATTTCTATAACCTGCTTTGTTACTCCCCATTCTTCCTCCTGCTTTTGGAAACAGTCTGTTAAACCTCCAAGTCTAAAAGGTATTCTTCTCCGTATTGTTCTTCCGATGTCTCCATCCAGCCTGTGATCTATGTACTTCTCTAAAAGTCTTTCAACATGTTTTGGGTCAGCTTTTCTAACGGTTCTCCAATAACCTCTTCTTTCAAGTAAGTTTTTAGCATAGCAGTAGACGCAGTTATGAACGCATCCAGAATAGGTGTCAAGTCTGAGAGGATAATGGCATGTAATTAGTTCATGTCCTGTCCTTGGCAGGTTTATTGGTCTTTTGTATATCAGTTCAGACATTTCTATTTTTCTCCTTTAGTAAGTTTTCAATTGCATCCCCATCTGCATCGCTTATAGGCACAACACTATGCCTTAGATGCGCCGAAGTTATTGGAACTCTAGTATCTAACCTTATTATATTTAACCTCTTCAAATCATCAAATGTTACTGGATTGGAAAACTTTGCTATCAATTCTGTTCTAACTCTGTTTGGGTATTTCTCACCTTTGAGTTCGAAATAATCTTTCCATTCGTCTACAACTTCCTCGCTCTCAAGAGGTTCGTCTACGGCCTTAACTATTTTGAATATTCCAATACCTTTATTTTTATATGTATAATAAATAAAAACTCTTGTCCCTTTCTTAATCCATTTAAAGAACAAACTTTTTGAACGTGCTGGAACGCCTATCAATCTATTATATATGTCGTTTAAATCATGTTCTTTTGACATACATACTATGACGGAGTTTGTATAACCTTCTTCTGACTTCAGTTCATTAATAACATCATCAGCTATCTTACATTTTCTTTCATACTCCTTTTTCTTTAATTTGTATCTTTTAAGGTCTTCTTTTGAAACTAAATTCGCCTTTGAACTATGCCAAATTCTCTCAAAATAATTAAATATATCTATAATTATTTTATCTTCGTAATTGCCTTCGATCACCAAACAGCTTTCAACGTTGCTTACGAGGCCACCAGCAGTAAGGTTTGATGAACCAACTACAACTCTAACCAAATCTTCGCTCTTAAATATGTACAACTTAGGATGAAAACCAATTTCATCACTACCAGATGTCTTGTATTCCTTACATTCAGCACCAAACTCCATTAACTTCTCTATGCATTCTGGATCGGTCAATAGAAATTCGAAGCTAAATATTACTCTCACTTTCTTGCCATGTATTACATCCTTAACTAACTCAAGTCCACTACTTTTGACATACGCGACAGCAATATCGATTTCTCTAGAGCTCTCTGCAAACTCCTTAAATAAATCTATTAACTTTGAGTCTGAATTATTAACAAGACCAAGAACTTCAGCCATATTTTAAACCTTCTCCACCCTTCCTTTCCACTTCCACTTGTTAACTGGCACAATGAATCTAACCGACTCAACCTTCTCAATAACTTCAAGCTTCTCAGCAGGATTGTTTATGATGTAAAGTTTTGGATTTATTGCCGCATTCTCAACAATGTAGAGCCAGTACTGCTCTTTAAATCTCTTAGCCTTAAACCACTCGTTTGGTGTCAAAGCAACATCTCCAGTCGTTGCTCTCGCCTTAACCTCGATATACCTAACCTCTCCGTCACCTTTTGAACGAATATCGTATCCTAGATTTAAAGCTGAAACATCCTCTGGAGCTCTGCCGTGCATTCTCTCATAAGCCATTGCCACCTCCATACCAATTCTCTCAATCTCCTTGTCGCTCACCATCTCATCGCCTGCAACAGCTCTCACAACACCAACGAGCTTTGGCATACTGACGGTTAGATTTTTCTCCCTCTCAATCTCCTGAGCTCCTTTAAAGCTTCCTCATACTCTCTCTTTCTCCTCTCAGCCATCTGAATTGCTAGGTCCATCTTTTCCCCTTTCTCGGCCCTATCGTAGTAGTCCATGAGCTTTGAATCCAGCTCAGAAATCAGATTCTCTAGTGACCTCACCCCGTACTTCTCCTTTATTTTAGCCTGTCTCAACCTCTCCTCAAGCAATTCTGCCTTAAAATTCATCAAAGCTTTTATTGCGTAGCTTTCTGCATCTCTTTTTCTATCCTTATTGAAATCAAAGGTGCCGCTTGATGGGGCTAAATCCCAGATTATGGATGGGTTTACTTCCCTTAGTTCCTTACCATCATCGTAAATCGCAACATTCATTGCGAGGATTGGATCAAACAATGAAGCGAGTTTGAAGCGATAAGCCTCTAAAGCAAGGAAAACGTCCTCAGAATTTGCTGAAAAGTCTGTTTCGAAAGTAAAAACCGTTATTCTGTTCAGTTCTTCTTTTGGAATTATTGTATCGATGTACTGATTACTGTTGATTGTAGCTCCGACAATCCTCAAAACTCTCCCAAGATCCTCAACCTTCTCAATTCTAACTGGTTCTGGAAAGAGCGAGGATTGTATGACTGTGCCGCTTTTAAGTTCCATGAAATACTTATAGCAAATTTGGTTATATATCTAGTTTGCTATTAAAGGGTTCTGTTGGGTTTGGGATGATTCATACCTCATCATAACTAACTATAAATTTATCATGTATAATCTAGTCCACCCGCATTTCGACTGGAAGAAGAAAACGCACTCACTCCAGTGGAATAAAAAGGAATTTCCTATGGAAACGGAGAATTTGAGTTGCTTTATCAAAGTTCTCCAATCGTTCAATCCTTCAACTCCTGCAACTTCGGCAGGAATCTTGCCTCCAAGCGATGTGTGAGGTCTCACAAAGTTGTAGTGAACTTCCCAACCCTTTAGCAAATTCTCTATTGTCTCAATCCTATCCCTTCGACTCTTCCTATTGCTTCCTAACCCCCTCGCTGGCTTTGTTCTGTCCTTGAGAGTTCCATGCAGCCTTTCAACCATGTTGTTGTTTATTTCTCCTCTAAGCCTAACCTTCCTAATTAGTTCGGGACGCTGATCCTTGTAGCGAACCCAGAATGTCTTTGTTAACCCTTCTTGTAGGCTGGCAAGCCGTCAGTCTTTATTTTCTTCGGTGTATCCGCCTTCTCCTTAGCTTTCTCAAATAGTTTTATCGATCTTCCTCAGTTCTAGCTTTTGATAAATGAGATGGCTACCATAAAGCGTGTTTTCTCATCCAGTTGAAGGAAGCCTTCAAGCCCTGCAACATGCTCGCCGTCCTGATAGAGCCTGAGGAAGAGGAAAGCGTATTGCTTAAGAATGTGACAGATCTTGCTGTTATGTACTTGGGAAGATATTACACTTACATGATACAAACCGCTGGATGGAAAGCGGGGAAAAATTCAAGGAATTCTTGCACTCTTGAGAACTTTAATCATAAAGAGGGGGCTTTCGAGTCCTCAAGCTCTCGTTAAAACCTTCAGCAAGCTCGTGGAGAAGAGGGGAAGATACATTGAACTGCTTGAGCAAGGTTACAATCCAGAAGAGGCTGAAGAGAAAATAGCTCAGGAACTCGAAGATTACGGTAAGAAGCTCGATGAACTACTCACTGGCGATATTGGAGAGTACGAGAGTGAACTTGACGAGGAATTCGACAGATTGGCGTCGCGGTTCGATAAATTCCTCGACGAGTCTTTTAGAGAAATTGGAAGCAACGATTGACATAGCAAAAAAGATACTCGCTGGAGAGATTAGAGATTCGAAACTTGAAACGCTGAAAAGAATTTTAGGGTTAGTTTATCGTTCGAGTGAGCTGCCAGAAGAATTTGGAGATTTATCAGGCGGGAAAGTCATCATTTTTACGGAGTTCAAGGACACAGCTCACTATCTTTACAAAAAGCTACTCGAATGGGCTGAAAAAGAACTCGAAAATAGAAATGCTGTTAAAATATTCACTTCAGATAATAGCAGCGAAATAGAAGACATAAAGAGATGGCTCGCCGAAAAGGGAGAAAGGATTTTGATAACCACCGATGTCGCTGGAGAAGGTTTAAATCTGCAGCATGCGAATATACTCGTAAATTACGAGATTACTTGGTCTCCAGTGAGACTTGAGCAGAGGATCGGCAGAATCTGGAGATACGGGCAGAAAAGGACTACTTACGTTTTCAATTTGTTCTTAGCCGATGCGTTAGAAAGAGAAGTTGCAGAGGTCGTATTCTCTAAGCTCTACGGAATATCTATCTCCCTTGGGAAGCTTGAGCCGATAGTTGGTGAAAAGATATTCCTTTCGACGATAAAGAACGAGCTTTTGGAGCACGCGCTTGAGGACAGAACTATTGGGGGATTTATACCTATCGAACTCGAGTTCAAAGATAGAAAGGTTACACTCTCAGAGATGAGAATTATCGAACTCGTAACGAGAGATGCAAGGGCATTTGTCAACGCTTTCATTGCTGCTCTCAAAAAATTGGTCAGAGAGATCAAGCTTAAGAGGGTTTACCCATCCTCAGTTGAAGCTGAGAGGGTTCGAAACGATCTCCGATATTTGACTGGATTTAGAGATACATCCGAAGTTATGGAAACTGCGAGAAACATCGTTTTACTTATCTCCGAATTCGTAAACGCAGAGATTGAGGAGAGAGAGGAGAAGATACTGTTAAAGCTAAAAGACGGAAAAATCATAGACTTATCAAAGAAATCGCCAGAAGCAATTCTAACTGGAATTCTGCAGAATTTCGAGGTAGATTGTGCGAAGTATTTCGTTTTCAAGTCGGACAAGAAAGAGATTTTCGCGCTTTCTGAAGTCGAGATTTCCGTTGCTGAAGAAGTAAGATATATGGAGCCGGTAGGCATATCCGCAGATTTCGAAACTAAGAAATTGAAAATTTGGAGGGGTAAGCTGCTCTTGGAAAAACTACAAGGGCTTTTAATGCAAGCACTCCCCGTTGATGAGGTCTATGGCCTGGAAGATGTCCTTAATCAGATTCCGCAGATAATAATTGCAGCTAACAGCACCTACATCCAAAATGAGGCAAAAGAGGGGATTCTGAAGGTTATCGAGAACGTTAGAAAATACGAAGACGTGAAAAGTCACTCAGAGGGCGAAGTTTCTTTTTCCACGAAAATCCAAAATTAAAATAAATGATCCGAAATTTATCTTCTTGAGTTCTATTCTCCTTCCTGAAGCTGAGATAGTTCTCAGTAATGAAGTATGGGACTGGACTGAAGACGAGAGCATACCGATTGTAATGAACTATGAGGGGCTGAAAGGTAGAGAGGCTTCACGAGTATCCGGCTTTGAACACTTCGATGTTAGGAGTGTAAAGAGAGACAAGGAAGGGGGTGTCGTTGATGAAAGAATAATTGAAGTAAAAACGAAATTGGGAAGGAGCCTAAGTGTGAGTCTTAAAAGAGAAGAGTATGAGCTTGCCAGAAAGCTTGGCGACAAATATTGGATATACTTGGTTTATGGCATCGGAACAGAAAAACCGGCGATATTGGCAATTAGAAACCCGCTGAAACGATTACCGTTCAGGAAAAAGGAAGCTCTTGAAAGAAGAGAAGAATACTTTTTTGGAATCTAATCTTTAGAAAGAGGTATGTCAGAGCCAACTACATTCGAGATCGGAAGAACTAAGATAACAATCTACGGTGGTTTGAACACCATAGGCGGAAATTGCGTAGTTATTAGATCTCCAACACAATCAGTAATGCTCGATCAAGGAGTAAATTTTCTGCAGTTAAAGAGTTTCTATGGTCTCTCAATTCAACCAGAAAGTGTTGAGGAACTTAGAGATATGGGAGTTTTACCACCCAGAGAAGCTTACGATGATATTGAGGAGGTATATATTTCCCATCTTCACTTAGATCATCTTGGAAGTCTGAATTTCCCGAATGAGGAAATTTCCGTTTATTTGCCTTCAAGAGAAGTAGCAGAGGTCTTGTCGCACTCCTGGTGGTTCGGGTGGAAGCAGCAGTTACTGCCCCAAACGCTTTCTTTCGCTGGTTTCGAGGATGTAAAAGAAAGTAAGAGTCTTAAGTTCACGAATGTGTCTCAGCGCTTATCCTTCATATGCGTTCAGAATTGATACCGATGACGTATCGTTAATCTACACTGGAGATTTTAGAGTTAAATCCCTCCGGTTTGGAGATTCACTTTCTAATCTAAGTATACTCGCCGAGGATGGTGTAGACATTGCTATCATCGAGGGAACTAATTTCGGTAGAAGGATGAACTACCTGACACCGAACCAATTTGAAGCTCTGTTTGATGAGCTTTTTGAAAACTATAGACAGAAGATTCTGTTTTTTACAGCTCATCCATTAGATTTTGAAGCAACTCTCTCGGTAATTGAACTACTGTGGAAACATAGTTACGTGCCTGTTTTTGAGAATCCATACTATGCACAAATTCTCGATGTCATGATCGAAATCTCAAACTATACGGTAGAGAACGACCTCATTTTCACACCTATGAGGACTTCTGGGATTAAAACATACGAAAATTTCGAGATAGAATATTTGAGCAATTTAAAGGACATGAAATTAGCATTTTTTATTCCGATCTCTGGTATAAAGGACATGGAGACTATTCTTAGATTGTTAAATCTACTTGGCGAAAACATCCTTCACGTTACAATTATAGGAGAGTCAATCGAAGAAGAGTGGATAATTGAGGAAAGAAAACTTGAAAACTGGCTCAGTTTGCTGGGTATAACAAGCTACAGAATACACCTAAGCGGACATTATCACCCCTACGAGTTTGTAGAGATTATTGATGCAATAAAACCCAAGAAAATAATTCCAATTCACACCATGCAGCCTGAAACCATGTTAAATTTGTTTCAAAAATTCTCCCAGAAATTTAGTTAAAAAAATAATCACTATTAAAATCTTTTTACTCACTCTCTGCCAAAGCTTTAACTCTGAAATCATAGTGCTAGCCTTACTTTGGTTTTACCGTCAAATCTTAAAGATTAGCTGTTGTACTTTGGCTCAAACATGGCTATCAGCATAGGTAGTCCTTTGAGAGTTGTCAAGCAATATTAAAAACTCCAGAGCCGGACTTAGATTCTTCGAGCGAGCTGCATTCTCATAGTTTTGCTGTGTAAGCTTCTTTTGCTGGAACATATTTTCTACGCTCATCCTTTTCCCAAATCTTAGACCTTGTGCAAGATACAATGAATGGACTTTAGTTTCCTATCTTCAAGTCTTTTATAACTCTGTCAACAAGCTCCCTTCTCTGGCTATCTTTTCAGAATCTATCTATTTTTACAGGTAGTTATGCGGGGGGCGGGATTTGAACCCGCGGACCCCTTCGGGACAGGGTCTTAAGCCCTGCGCCTTTTCCTGGCTAGGCAACCCCCGCTTTTGCCGGTTAGGTGGTACCAATCTAAGGTTCTGCCAGTGGAATTGCTCATCTTGTTACGTTCTTGTTTGTGCTAAGGCGTACTATCGCCGGACGTAACTTAATGCTTTG